>Ga0307512_10004309_pt1 | contig 15698 bp, 17 predicted proteins | sample 14_EM_MG_FD_200267 | JGI IMG/M metagenome (GOLD analysis project Ga0307512, IMG submission 200267) | Populus trichocarpa ectomycorrhiza microbial communities from riparian zone in the Pacific Northwest, United States - 14_EM | ecosystem: Host-associated > Plants > Roots > Unclassified | place... | reverse complement strand
TAAAAAGCACGGCAGCGAACGTAAAAAATAAAATTACTCACTTTAATATTTTTTAAAAAGAATTTATATAAATATATTAAAACAATTTAAAATATATATATATTTTTTCTTAAAAAAAAAAAAAAAAGGACGCCCTCGACAATACCAAACAGGACCTTGAACATGTGGCATTAAGAGTGCATCCAGGTAAGAGTTTGATATTTCGAGCCGGGTTACTGTTACACCCAAAAATTTTATTTATTTACCCGAATCACTTCCGACCTAACGGGTTATTCTGTTTAACGAGAAAATTAATGATTAATTTTAAACATCTTTGCCGATTATCAACCACATCAATTAGTTTTTTTAAGGACGTTTTTTAATAAAACTTTTTTTATTAAAATTTAAATTATTTTAAATTATTTTTTAATATTTTTATTGTTTTAATATACTAATATTAAAAATAAATTTAAAAAATAAAAAAATATTTTTTAAATAAAAAATATTTCAAAAAATAAACAGCAACGTCATTAGTTATCGTATTCTACAAGTGCTTACCTCTAAGTCTCTAACCACAGCTGCTACAGGAAAGCAGAGATTATAGAGTTTTTTCAATCCAATCCAAGTACAGCACCTGTGAACAACTGGTATATAAACCTGAAATAAGGATTCCTGCTGCTGCTGATTTGGGAAGTTATTATTATTAGGGTTTCCTTTCCTTCTTTATATTGACAAAAGGCGTCCCCTGTTTGTCAACTGAAGGGTAGCCAGTCCAGCCAAAAATGAACGACACGTCATGATTAAGAGTTATGAATGACATGTCTTCCGCTGGTCGTGCTCGGTTTCTTTTGCTGCTAGGCTAGAACCAAGCCGTTCGATCAGCTCTTAGAGAAGGGATTCCAATCTCTTACAAAATTCTAACACTCTTCGGAATCAAATTTCACGATTGGTTTCTGCTTTATTTATCAGTATCACGCTGATTTTTTTTAAGGCTAATCTACTTTCTTTCTTCTTTTTTCCTTGCTTCGCGCATTTTTGCCACGTGGAAAATGGCCATTTATTTGCCTTTAATATAATGACATGATACCATTTTTTCGGAGCATTGATGCTCATAACTCTGTCTGGTGTCATCACTCCCGCTGAAATTGAGGACAACCTTCTTTCTTCTGTTTTTTTCTTCGCCGCTCTGTTTTCGTTTACAAAAAGGGAGTATGCTAATCAATTTTTTTATGTTGCTGCGGAGATGCCATTTTGCTGTTTTCCATTCTGCTGCGGTATAAATTGTGATTTTATTTTATTTTATTTCTTTTTTCTTAAATCATTCTATTTGTCTTCCTTTCCTAAGGTTTCACTCTACTTCATCTTCATATTTTGCAGGAAAGAAAAGCAAATCAAGACATCAGAAAACTGTTCATCCAATTTACTCGACCCATCCGGTGGATCCTGGAACGAAGAACACGCATGTTGAGAGGGGATATGGAGTCGAAGGAGGTCAAATACCAGAGCCAATAATCCCTCCCCTCCCAGTAAACTCCCAAGCAGATAAAAACATTGGATGCAGCAACTAAAGGATGTACGAATGGACGATGGCTGTGCCCTGCTAGACTTCCATATCACTAGAAGCATGGCAGGCAACTCTAAGAATGACAAAGGTGTTCAATAAACAAATGAATTAAAGCACCATGCACTATATGATCCAGGACCTTCTAGCATTAACGTGAATTCTCAAGAACTTCAACAAACTATCAGGCAACAAGGAGAAGCATCAACCTATCTTCAACAAGAACAAATCAATCTTGAGGGTATGGCTTATAACATTTAAGATCAAAGTTTGCTACCAGCTAAATTGTATACTTTCCTTGCTTTTGGTATATAGACCATCTAGATGCAAGAAACCAACTTGTTCACTTATTTCGTTAGTTTTCAGGGAAGAAAAATCCAGGAAAGGTGGATGAATGCCCAAAGCATCGGCATCCAAAGTGACCCTGAAGGGTCAAGCACTGAAATGCCTGTGAAGTTGTGCAACAATAACAGTGAAATTCCAGGAAGTAAAGACTTGGTTCTTAGAGTTGACACAACAACAAATCATCTAAAGGGCATAAGAATTTGGGACGGTGACACTCAAGTGGACTTCCTTATTGTTGAGAGCGAGGATCAAGGAGTTAAAGAACCAAATGTTCAGCAAAAGCCCCATGCAGGACGAGCAACAGCTTATGTTCAACAAGAACAAAATAGCTTTGATACTTCTAATGATGTTATGGTGAATGATATTCGAGAAGAAATGGGACCTATTGAATTCAATCATCTTGCTTCCAGCTGGATGAAATTTCGGTGATGTTCACAGCATAAAGAGCAATTCTCAGAGTTCTGGTGAATGAGGCACTGAAAGTAAATGAATAATAAATGAATCCCATAATACGTAGAATGGCTTTCAAATTGATGTGTTTCTTACAAGCAAATAAACTTCGAGATTTTCTGTTTAAAAGATGTTTTGCTTTCAAACATGCATCTCAAGATGATAAGATATTCCATTATTATAAAAGAAAACCTAAGAAGTATACTTCAAAATCCTTCCCCTGAGTTTTCCAGCAACCAACAAGAGTAACAACAGCTACAAAAGGACTTGAAAGTGAAAGAATCAGGACTCGGAATTATTATATCACTAACTGCCCATATCCATGCTGCAATGCTTAGAGAATATATATGAAATTATACACTTCCTCAACAACTTGGCTACATATCAAAATGTCAAAAGAAATCAAAATTAATTCTGAGCAAAATAATATCCAGTGACTTGACTGTACCCCAAACCGACACAGGTGAATAATCAATTTCATTTGGTCCATCAGGCACTTCCAACATTTCAAACTTATGCACAATGTCCTTGTGAGGAAAAGAATCCATATAACTGGCAAACTCCATCCAATACAATGAACAGATTAATTTATAGAACACAAAATATCCAGTCCAATTCACGTTCCATAACAGGTAGTAAATCTTTTGATGAAACATTAACAGTTTGATAAGTGAAATTGAATACTTAAAACAAATTTGACCATCCATGAATGAAAACACCATAGGCAAAGGACAAAAATTAACTCAAAAAAGAAAAGAAGAAGCTAATAGGAAATGAATTTCCACTACATGTAAAGAAAAGGTTGCTATCATTTTCAAAGGTTCTCCAAGGATTATATCTTTATACAACGATACTGTACCCATCAAACTTCACATGCCTGTTCTGATTTTGTTTCATCTCCTGCAGAATACTAAAAATGTGATATATTGCATTCCAGTGACATTTATAAAGAAAACTAGATAATCATCTGAGGTAAGCACCAGCCTTAAATCTTTGCATGCTAATGACTAGTGAAAAGTTCCCATGAGAGTTCTTTAGAAGTAGTGAGAAAATGAGAATAGCAACGTAACCATAATTTTCTCACACAAGTCCTGCCTTCATTAACTGGAGAAAACTCTACAATGGTAATCATTTCACATGATCACATCATGGAGTACCCACAGATTCAGCAGAAACAGTGACTGTCTCTAAAATTGACTGGCATTCACCATCCGAGGTTTCCATACTATAAGATCTGCAACTATAGTAGAAAACTGCACTCATCATCAAATCAATAAGCACCACAAATGAATGCATAACAACTAAAAGAGGACCTTCCCAAATCCTGGAAGACCCATCTCCATAACTCAATGTCTTCACCCTATGCTCAAACAAACCTTCTATCATTGCCATCCCAATTGTTGATCCAAGAAATATCAGAAGACCCACCTGAGTCTGTCCCCTAATTAAAACACTGGACCGGAGCAGTGCCTGCGGCCCTGAAACATCTTCCAACATACAGACCACAACAGCAGTATTGCAAATAATAATCGCATTTGCAAAAACAACTGAGAAAGCTAGCCCCGCTATTATTGCAGCATATAGATTTAACTCTTGCCAAAACCCAATTGCCGAAAATGTACTGCAAGCAGCTAAAAGAAGAACACAGAATAATGTGAGACAACCAACAATCACCAAACTCGACCACAAATACGTAGAAACAACCCTTCTCCAATTTTTACTCACTATCACCAAAAACTTTGAACCGTCGACATTTTTCTTCGAATAAGTGCAATCTACAGAATAAACCACCGCAGCTCTCGACAACAAAGACAAGGTAATAAACAATGGGAAGCACATGGCAGACGAAACAGCCATCTCGGAAAAACGATGACACGACTGTTTGATAAAAGGCCTCAATGGGAGTCCACTGGATTTGGCAACCAACAAAAGCCTAACACTCAATTTCTTAACAATAGACTGATCAACCAATACATTTGACAAAAGAATGGCAGATACTGGGCAAATAAGCAAAGCAGCGATCGTCATAAACGACCATGAATTACATCGGAGAATCCTCACTGTTTCTCTCAGGATCTCCAACGCACTCATTGAATGGAATTGATGATTATGCCTATCACTAAAATCAGATGATTCAAGCTCAGAGTTTTGCAAATGGGTTTCTTCAGATCCCTCCTTTTGTAGCTGATCCAAGCTCATTCTAGGAGAAGCTGTACTAGAAACCCCCATCTTGATGTCGATATATACACAGTGTCTGTGTCAGTCTATTGGATCTCGAGTTAAAAATCTGCCTAGCAATGTAACACGCAAAAAAAAAAAAAAAAAAAAATTGATTTCGCTTTAACGGTCAATACGAGGAGCATGGAAAAGAGAGGATCTGATAGCGAAAAAAACCTGGGAACTTTGTAAAATGATTGTTGGATTTGGAGGGAATTCACGAGGATTTCACAATTGTGAAGGATTCTGGTATCGAAGGAGAAGTCGGTGGATAATTGGCGTGAATGGAATGGTGGGGTGGGGTGAGTTTTCCAATAGCATGATATGTGGGACTGGGAAGCAGTAGAGGGTTTGCATATATATTTTTTCCTTCGAAGTTGAAGATGTTTATGCTACCATTAGAGCCTATCGAGCTACAGTTTTATTGGACTGGATGGGCGTTACGTCAGAGTGGTAGAAATAATAAATTTAAAAAGAAAACCATGGACGTCCCAAAGGAAATAATCAAAGAAAGGCAGTCATTAATCATATCCTTGTGATTCTGATTATCATTGTGATAATCATGTCTTATTTATGCAACTCATGTTAAGTAGCGAGCCAGAATTGCGAGCGTAAGGATCTGTTAACTGTGTTTAATGGAAAGTATTTTTTGCTGATTAATTTTTTTAATAATAAATAAATATAAAAAATTTTAAAAATAGATTTCAAGAAATTATTTAACGGGTCCTTAATTGATTAATCAATTGTTTTGTAATTATAGCAATTAGATGATCCAGTACAATTAGATCCAATAAATATCTTACTACCTTGTTAATAAAAGAAGAAAAGTGCACGTGTAATTTGAATTCGTGTCTTTAAAACTTAATTTATAATCACAAAAATTTACATGATTATTAATTTTAAAACTTATAAAATTAGTCGAGATATACATAAATTAATCCAAACATCTATGTTAATAATAATAAAAAAAATAGTTTACAAACACATACACAATTAATTGATCTCTTTTTTAGAGAAAAAATAAATAAATATATACTAGCTCAGACATTTCAAGCATGGTGTTCTTGAGATAAAAAATAGCTAAATGTTAACATTTTAAGTTATGCTATTCTCGTCAACATAACCAGGTAGAATAATAAAAAAAATATTAAAGTTTATTATTGTCAGGATAGTTATGATTTTTTTATTTTTTATATATTTTATCAGGTTGCGTTGATGAGAATAATGCAATCTATTGAATTTTATACCAACACAACTAGTTAAAAAAGTGTTATTTCATTGATTTTTTTTAAAATTAATTTTTATTAATATTTTTAAATTATTTTGATGTGCTTGTGCTAATATCAAATATGAATTATAAGAATTAAATATTAAATATTATTTAAATATATTTTAAAGCAAAACCACATTAAAAAATAACTCTCGTTCTAATTATTCAAACTTAATATCCTGTTAACTTAAGCTTACCCTAAACAAAATTTTAATAGAATTTGGGATATGTGCTATAATGACTTCATAAAAACAAACTATTTTTTATTATAAAAATAATTTAAAGAGACTGCAATTGTAATGTGTTTATTTTTACAAAGAATCATAGAAATGGTCTTCCTTTATATTAGTACTGGGTAACTGAGAAACTCCTCCGTTAATATGGTATTACACGTAACAAAGTGTCCTCTAGTTCGTATAAATTTAAAAATATCTCATTAAATTGTTCTAAATAGTCCATCCATGCCCGAAGAAACTTCGTCTTTGAAACATACCAACTCACCAGAACATCTTCAAACCTGCTTGCGCGCCACCCTTGCGCCAATCTAACTGATTGGTTTTAGGTTTTGGTCACAATCACAAACAAAAAAAAAATGGTGATCAAATGGTTTGGATCATACTGGGTCGAACCCAACCCTCACTTCTCCGGTGTAAATGCTCGACATTGGAGCTCGTAAACCAAACTCCCATGACTTCAGAGTAAAATTTATTTATATTAAATTACGCAAATAAGATAAATTTAATTGATTTTTTCATAAGAAAACTGATGTAATGACTGCCTTTATCCATGGCGGCGATACAATCAAACGACCCGAGATAACTTCCAACCTCTCCATACACAAGAAATAATAAAAAGAAAGAACAAACCCATCACTTCCATCAAGTAAAACAAAAACAACACCACCACCACCACTTCTTCCACCCTCTCGATCAACCCAAAATCCACCATGGGATCAACAGCGGCCGCTGACCTTTGCTCTGTCTTATCAGAAACACAACGTATAATAAACGCCCACTCCCGCCATTTCTTGGCTCTCTCTGTTCTCTTTATCCTCCTCTTTCTTTCTTTCTTTCTGTCTACCCCACCATCCAAAACATCATCTCTCAATCCTCCACTCTCCACTCCAAAATCCTCTATTCTCACGCTACTTTTTATCAAGATGACCTCTCAAATCTTTTCACTACAAATACCATTATCCTCTCCCTTCTCCTTGTACTCCTTTCCGTCACTTAATTTCTCTCTTTTCGCTACTGGCTCCATCACCTACAGTGTTATTCATGGATTCTACGGTAGACCTGTAAAGCTTTGCTATTCAATCAAATCTTCTCTCACTTCTTTCCTTCCCCTTTTGATAACTAACTCTTTTGCTGAAATTATCTTTTTGGGGGTCGTCCTCCTTTTTGCGTTGTTCTTTTTTTTAGTTATGAATGGAATTCAGCTTCTTGGATTTGAAGTTAATGTCTCTTCACCTTCTTTTCAAGTCTTTTGCCTGATTCTTGGGGTTTTTCTGGTCTTAGTTTTGTTTTGTCTGCAGTTGAATTGGGTTTTAGCTCAGGTGATAGTGGTTGCGGAATCAATTTGGGGTCTTGAGCCATTGAAGAGGAGCAACTTCCTAATAAAAGGAACGAAAGGAGTGGCTTTGTCTTTGTTTTTATTTTTGGCCTTTTTCCCTGGCTTGTTTGTAATTGCCATTTCATTTCCACGGGGAGACTTGGATATTGGCAATATCGATAGTGCATGGAAGATTTGGCCTTTTGTTGTTCGAATTGTGGTGCCTTCAGCTCTCCAAACGATGTTATTTCTTTACAATATCGCGGCGTTTACTGTTCTTTACATGGATTGCACGGCTGCACACGGAGAGCTTGTCTGGGAGATTGCTGAGGAGTTTGCCGGTGACTATGTCAGCTTGCCTTTTGATGATGGAAAGATCCCTCATTTTGTTTCTGTTACCTATACTTGACAAGGTTAGTGGCCTAACAATGCCTTTTGTTTGCTATATATACATGTTTTTGGTTTTCCTTTTTTTTTTATTAGCTTAACAGAGTTTGTACCTGTGTACATGAACTCAGTTCTATGTGGATAATGCAATGAATTTGAAACTTGTGTGTACCATAATCTGAAGTAAGATTATTATAGCTCTCTTCTTTTTACATACACTTGGTTTGGCTAAATATTGGACTGGACTCTAATTGAGCAAATTGTGCATTTTGGATGCTGCACCTGCTTCAGATATTGTGGCTCGGGAGAATACTAATTTAAGTGTAATTGGTGAATTCACAGCTCGATACAGAAACATAATAAATAATACCGCAATACAAGAAAGAGTTCAGTCTCTACGTGGTGCAGTTAAAGATAACCCGATTGAAATTGGTTTTAACTAAATTTAATAGGATAAAATTCTGAATTTGTTCTTTAAAAATTACAGTGTTATAAATATTAAAATTATTGAAATTTTATATAATTAATTTTAGTATTTTAAATGATTAGTCAATAAATATGTAAGCTAGTTCGGAGATTCCTAATTAAAAATAAAAAAAAAAGTAAAAGCATGTATCATTTCCTGATTCAGATGTATCAGTGAATTGTCAAATCACAAACGCGATTAGGGAATAAGGTTTGGCTTAAAACTTTTTAACTATATTTTTCATTTTAAGTGGTTTCTGCGTAAATTGGCTAAGCAGTGGCCGCATTGTTATCAAGAAGAATCGGTGACTGGAGTAGTTCATCATTTGTCTGCAAATTGCTACGACCTCGTGACTCTTGGTGCTTCTAATGCGTTTATTAACGCTGTTAAACTTTTTCAATTGTCTGAAAATCATTAAATTTTCAGACACGTGTTAATATAAAAAAAATTAAAAAAAGTATATTATTTTAATACATATACAATTAAAAAACACTGTTAAGAGAGTACATCACGTTACAAAATACCGATGAATTTATATCACCATTGTTAGGTTTGTATTTTCTTGTAGCTTGACAGTGACAGACAGCCAGTTCTAGCCAATCATTGCATCTACTGTTCGCTTGTGGCCGGACTGTATTTGATGAGGAGGTTGGTGGTTTTTTTTTTGTTCGTGTAGCATGTTCTAGCCAATCATTGCATCTACTGTTATGCAGAATGCTGGTTTTGGTGGTACTGCAGACCGAAGTTGATGTTCAAACTGAATCTTTAGATGTCTTGCTATGATTTGCCAATTCTTGATGCATCTGAATTGGAAAAAGTGGTGCGTGTAAAATTGGTTTTGGTCGTACTGCAGACCGAAGTTGGGGCTTGCTTGACCAGCTTATAGTCACAAGATGAGTGGTTTGCTTGACCAGCAAATTGCGTTCTAATTGTAAAATCCATCTATTAGGGTCTGCCATTCCAGCTCCTTTGAAGACAAAATCATTTTAAGGGTTCTAAATAGTTCTCAGGAGTCAGCAATTGGACGCAGCGAGTTTCCATTATTGGCACTGTTTACAACAGATTATATAAATTTAATACTAAGATTAAATTTAAAAATATTATAGGGACTTGTTACGTAGTAGATATAAAAAAAAAGAATTTAAATAAACTTTCCAAATAAAATTCTAGAACACCATCTAATTAACCTGTTTTTTGTACTTTAATTCTATATCTTTTAACTCAACCATTCCTTTCAATATATATATATATAAAATCAAGAACCAAATTAATTTTTAAAAAAAAAAAATTAACTATTCCAATTCATAAGTTGTGAGAGCAAACAGTAGAAAAAACTACAATGAACTACCCACACCACGTGTTTTGTATAATTTATTGGTGATTTCTGGGTTCCACTTGAACGAACAGGAGTTCAACAAGAACACCATGCCAGCATAAAAGAAAATGAAGTGAAAAGGGATTGGAGCATATTGACTTCGGGCTGCTTTTGCATTTTTTTAAAAAAAAATTTCTTTGTAGCATCCCCGAGCTTTCCTCCTGTTGGTTCCACTGACAGAACCCGGAGAAACAATACAGAGGTACTCTTTGTGGATGTTAAGTTAAATCTACAAAAGAAACCATCTTGAGAGTCCAACAAACCCTTCAAAGGGAATACAATCCAAGCATTATAAACAACACATGATCAAATTTTTTGTACCAAATGCAACAGCCAGAGATCCACGGTTGCAATAAGAGTGCATGCAAAAAGCTTCCTTGCGGCTCAGAGGAACGCAAGTTCAGCAACCTTTTTACAGCAGTGTCGTCTTCTAGCGAGGCCCTTGATTCCAGAATCCAAAGCCAAATACAATATAAATAGGCGAAGCGGCCAGTTCTTGAAGTACTTAGCCCATAAATGAAAGAATGTTGAACTTCTCCCCACAGAAATCAAAAGGAACCGAACTTCATAGAAGAGCCATCGTCAAAGTTCTCTATTGTTAGCCTGGCTGGATGAAGATGATGCTTTCATTCTAAATACAGTCTCGTCCCGATCAGCATGGAAGAGAAGGTTACTCCAGTTATCTGACCTTTGAGCAATCCTGGAAGGAACCCTGTCACTATCTTCTCCACCAGAAGCTTCATACCCATCACTAGTAGACCTTGAAAGTGGGAATGCATTGTGAGAAACAGCACCAGCTACAGATAGACCTGTGAGACGTCTGGACTCTTCAGCTCCGGATGAGGAAACCCGGAAAGGATGGATATCTGGGGAGTCTAAACTGCTTTCAGGAGAAGAAGCAGCAACCCCAGCTGAGCTTGACATTGCTCGGCTGGTCTGGAAAGCACTACGGGCCTCACGCTGAAGAGGAGCCAAGCTTGTAGATGTCTCAGTGAAACCTTTCTCAGGAGTGATACCTGAAGTCCTAGTTACAGACTCCATGGGTAGGTCAGCTGGAAAGCGTATTCGCTTACTAGCTCTCCTTCTATTATTGTCAATCCTTGGGACCATCCGATGGCCACTGCTGCCAAAGCTGCTATCTGTGTCTAGCCCAAAAGGGGGTTCCCGTCTTGTCACAGGCTGCAGGATTTTGGATTTTTTCCTCGCCTCTGCTGCAGCTCTCGAAACTTCTTCGGCGTTTAATCTGGCCAATGTCCAAGGACTGATCTTTACTGTAGCGGGGTTCTTTTTCTTGATTGGTTCTTCCCTCATAGACTTTTTTCCTAATGAGCTAACAGATCCAGTCTCTGGAGGAACAACATCAAACTGAAAGAAAAAGAAAATTGCCGTAGCATCAAGAAGTTTAGCAGTGCTTTTAAAAGTGTGCGCATGCCTGAGTGCGAGGCATTCAGAAAATAGAACAGAGAAAATCTTAAAAATGAAACACAATATAGTGACTGCTCAGCCTATTAGCTCAAAAGATAAAGTGAATTATGCAATTGTACAGAGGTTGTATGTGCAAATGCTGCACACGCTATTAAAATCTTGTAAAATCCATTAACTAAAACTATCATTAATCAACTGAACTGCAAACGCCAAAGTTATTGTTCCTCTTACAATTCACGGATTCACAATTGCACAAGCATGCCCAGCAGAAGAATGGATTAGTAAAAAGTACCTGATCTTCCAGAAAAAGACGAGGTGGTGTGCACCAAGCACCCCGGTGAAAAGTAGAAAATGAGCTTGCACTGCTTAATCCAGTGAGTGAGCTGGCAGGAGACATTTGAACACTCTGCTGACCTTCAACGCCCTGTTGCTCTTGTTCCTGCTCCCTTAGAGCTATTATGTAATCATAAGTGCTGATTCCCTATGACATGTACAGGAATTTTGTGATATCGGCTAATAAATAATAACTACTTGGAATGAAACCGAATGGGATCAAAAAAATAGTAATAAAAAAAATTGAAGCTCTTGCCTGCCCAGATATTACGAAAGCAAAAAAAAACTCTATATAAAGATTAAATATTACTCAATTGAATAATTAAACAATAGTAAGCACAATTTGAAGAAAGAAATGATCGGCATCATTACCTTTTTTACAAGGAGGATATGAAAGAAGAAAAGCTGGGCAAGAGGTAAGGTGGCAATCATTGCCAAAATGGTACACACTGACTGCAAGAATATACACATTCTTTTAGTTTAGTGCAGAGAAATGAGGAAGTACAAATAACAATAAATCATTTCTCTACATTTTTAGCTAACAGGTTTGCAACTTTGCAAATGTTTAAACAGCATTAAAGAAAAAAAAATTGATTACCCAAGAAAAGGTTGGGTTACTCTGAGAGCAAAACATCAATAGCACTCACCACCACGATAACAAAGGGGGCCAAAGAGAAACTGCTTCCCAGCTTGGCAGAGATGTCCACAGCGAATCGCTTCCGTTCAAGAAAACAGCAGATAAGTACAAGGATTCCAGTCGACCATTGTAGAATAAGCTGCAATCTCAAGCCCAAGGTATATAAACCATGTATATACCTGTCAATAGTCAATTACATCGAAAATGACTTGAAAATGAAGGGCTTACCCTGGGAAATGTTCAGTAATGGGAGGTTGCTTGTGGGAATCAGGATAGAAAGTTCAGGATGTGAAAACTTGTCTGATAAGAATATCAGACATGATAGGGAAACTATTTAAGCACAAACAGTAAAGCCATAGACCCCAATGGAACTTGACAATCGAGTAATAATGCAGAGCAACCAGCGGACTCAAGGGAAAATATATATATATATATCCCAACTGTCTTGGACTCATCTGAAATTGTTTTGGACTCATCTGAAATTGTTTTCAAAACATAGTGTTCATGCATGGACAAATTATCAGAATTATAGGCAACAACACTGTCTGGATTCAGGATAATAGGGATCAAAGGCACTTGCATAAGGAAGAATGGAAAAAATTTAAGAATTAAGATATGGAAAATCCTATAAGCCTTTATTTATAGACCAGGGATTACAGGGTATTGATGCAGTCTGACCATCTGAAGATTCCAGGTAAGGAAGAATGTGAAGCTTGGGCTTACCAGGAGGAGAGAAGAAACCATAAGGGTGAAAAACTGTCCGTAGTTCTTCTTGCCTACACAGTTGTTAAGCCACTGCAAAAGTCCAGTAGAAAATGAGCATGAGGATGATAAAATAAAAATGAAAAATTCCCAACAAATAAGACCTCTCATACCCTGCAGTGATGATCAAAACGATCAACACATTTGTCACACACTCTACAGTGCTTGCTGTACTTGAAAACCTGTACAGGATCATAATTTCAGAAGCAGAAACTTTCATGAACTGTCAACACAAAAGTAGTACAATAGACCTTAAGATTGAACTCAAGATGCGTGCAATGGCTGTTAGCTTTCTAGCTTTGAGAAAATGTTTTCTTTCATATAGCAAATGTTTGAAAAAACCCAAAAAATTGTAAATATATGCTACATTATTAAAATCATAATTCTTGAGGGTGCCAAACTATGCATTTCAACCAAGGCGCTGTGTATTTATGAACTCTACTGAACAATTCAAAAATAAATGAAAAACTACTGACTTCAAGCACTCCGACCAACCTCAACTTCACACAAACTGCAGTAGAACATGCCATCTTCACTCATCTGTAGCTCAGAAGATTCATCACTCGAACTGCACCAATTACAGATCAAAGCACAAGGAAAGAAAACCCACTGAAAACAAGATGAATTCCCTGATGACACCTTCTCAATTTGAGTATTTGGCTCCTTCAAAGTTGCGTCAGAACCCACCGCCTCTTTATCCAGAGATTTTCCTCCAACAGTAGAAGCATTTGCATCATGTTTCGATGAAGTTGACCCTCCACCAAGTTTTGAGTCCTTCTGTGGGTTATGCTTTTCACTGTCTGGAATCTTGAGATACTTTTTAGATCTAAAAACTCCAGGGTCTGCTGGATCAGCAGCTGCACACCAAATATATAGGCCAAAGGCACAAGTAATCTGAAAAGAAAAGGTAGATGTTATTAAAGTTCCAACTACATTTACATAGACCTGTATTTGTTGTTGCTAATAAACAAAACTAAACAGATGCACATTCTATGCATAAAAATGGCCATCTCATGTCATGGTTAGCAGAAATGAAAGTTAAAACCGTAGCATGACTGAAATTTTAGACTTACTTTTTCTGACAAACAAATTATTGTTTTGAGATCATGCTAACAGCAAAAATGCGAAGTGTTTCAAATATATCACGAAGTCGAAGGATATCGATTGGACTAGCATGGGTTAATATGCTAGTCCAAAATATATTGATATCACTATCACTACCTATTAGCCTCTCATCCAAAATTAAATCAATCAGAAACACCTCTAGCTAAGAAGTATAATGAATCACGCAAGTGAAGTTGTTTGTTAATACAGAATTAGGTAACCTGAAAATGCATAGCATGTACTACTCAAATCCTGCCCAAATCTGTATTTTCGAAATCAACGGCTCTCAGCATCATCAACCTATTGTGTTGACAGAGTAGAAAGCATTTTAGTTTTCTATTCTGTACTTGGCAATATACCAGCTTATACACAGCATTCATGTTCTCGAACGACACAAAGGTGATCTGATTGTCTTGATTCCCAAGACCATGAAAGGATAGAATTCCAGAATTAATCAATGGTTCCACATTAATCCAGATTGTGTGTGTGTGTAAAAGAGCAGCCAGTGGAGGGCATTTTGATAGTATGAGAAAATCCATAAACGAAAGAGGTCAGTGAGAAAGCAAATTATAGTCTAACCAGAGAATTTGCAAGGATTAGCTTTATATCCATTGCAAGACCACATTAATAGCATACTGTATCGAATATCCGCGATTTGTAACATAGGCAAATGCCAAGGGCTAAAATAGCCAATGGGACAATGCTTATTGTTCCAACAAGTGACAAATTAAATCATCTGTGGATCAAATTCGTGGCTCATTTGTTATAGTTTTAGGTAACAGACACAGGGACAGGAAGACAATCAACTCGTTCACGTAAGTACATATGTTTGAAAGGATCTGTAGATAAAAGAACCTCCATAACAGAACAACACAGAAGGAAACCGAATTAGAGAAAATAAAGCTAAGAGCTTTAGAAACGAGCAGAGGAAAAACAGATCTTGGTTATTAAGCCCGCTAGATATAATGAAGGCACGCGGTAAAAATTATATATAAAAAATTTACTAAACGGAAATATGTGAATTTGCTTACCAGAGGAGTGTAGATTCCCATCGCTATATGTTGGAACAACTTCTTCCCAACAAAAGGAGCAAAGAACACATAAAAAGCAAACCCCAAAGCCAGAAATACAGCAACAGCCACCACCTTCACATTGAACACTCAAGATCAAAACTTGCATCCAATAAAGCTGCTAAACACTGAAAATAACGCAGCAAAAAGGGGAAAAATAAAAAAGAAGTACCTGAAGAGGGTGATATGGAAGTTGCCATCCATGCTTTCTCATTTTTTAGCCAAAATGCAGGGGACCAACGTAAAAAAAAATATGTATTTAAGACAGAAGAACAAAAATGAATGGGAAAACAAAAGGTATGACTTCGGTTTAACTTATTTTTTTTCACTTTCCCTCATTAACCTAGTAAAAAATGGCTACTTTAAAATCTCTCATTCCACTGCATTACCAACCAAAACAAAGGTTACTACATAGACATCATTCACATGAGTCTAATCAAACAAAGAGAGACTATGGGGAGATAAAAAGGAACCAGAAAAATAGGTGGAGGCTCAGGATATGACCAGTATGATATGCTGGGTGGTGAAGTGGAATAGACAGAGAGGAAACCTTTGTCTTGTTAACTCAATCATTCATAGACTATGGTCATGGAATGGAAGGTGAGAGACAAAAAATAAACTAATTAGAATCAGAGAAAAATAAGAGAAAGGAGTGGCTTGGCCTGGTTTAGGTTCTGGGTTTCTCTTATTTTGTTTGTATATTCAGGCATAGCTTTTCAGTTTGAGCGAAAACAAAGATCTGTGACCGTAGGGGGGGGGGGAGAGC
>Ga0307512_10004308_pt1 | contig 15699 bp, 13 predicted proteins | sample 14_EM_MG_FD_200267 | JGI IMG/M metagenome (GOLD analysis project Ga0307512, IMG submission 200267) | Populus trichocarpa ectomycorrhiza microbial communities from riparian zone in the Pacific Northwest, United States - 14_EM | ecosystem: Host-associated > Plants > Roots > Unclassified | place... | reverse complement strand
TCTTCATGACAAATCATAATGAAACTAACCATATTTGGAATACCTCCAGCTATAATCAACAAATAACTGAATATCTTTAATAATATTTCCTATTTGAGTTAGTTTGTTTTTAATTTGTCATTTCGAAATAGTAATGTCAAGTTTCATGTCATGACTCAGCAAAGTATTCTATGTTCATTACATTTTTCAAAAATAAAAGTAGCTGACTTTAATCAATTAAGAAAGGTATCCAACTAGGCTATACCTATTTTGGAACACTATACCAAGTTTGACAATCCCGTCATATTGTGGATGCAATATCGCTGAGTACGATTCGTACAACTGGACCCGACAAAATCGACTAAATGCGAACTTGACTTTCAAAAACCTTCAAAATGCTCAGAAGGCTCAGAATACCTTTTCCACTTTTTGCTGATGCAGCCGAAACCGCATATATGAATGGTCTCAGCCGATCCCCGAGCAGATTACCAATGATGCAAGACCAAAAATCGTTGACGCTCCGTTGACGCTCATTTTGCCCTGGACGTATCCACAATATGTCATCATTTATTTTGGTGTAATATAGCATTAATTATGTTTTGGCAGCCTTTGTACCATCTTCATATACTTTCTCCTTTATCAAAACATTGTTCTTTAATAATACATATAAATATATCCTTTAAAATATACTTAAAAGTGTCCGCTAATTGTAGATAATAATACATTCAAAAATCACATTTCATTCGATCAATGCTCATCTTCACTGTCAGGTTCGCTCAATTGGCTGCTGTTGTCTGCAAAATGGATGTCAGCTGCATTACCACACAGCAGATAGTGTACTAACCAGTGGATGTTTCTTCCTCAGTCAGCAAATCTGGATCAAAATCTTTATCACGCTTGCGATCCTTGGCATATGCATCATGATTGAAGAATTGAACACTGGGAAGAGGAGTATGTATATACACATATCCGGGTTGCACACCTTCGATTTGGGATAGATGAGCTGCCTCCTTGTTACCAGGTAGAACAAGTGGCATTTCGGGTGGATGTGGCGTCGGTTCTGGTGTCGGCTGTCTGAGTCGCTCGGGGGGAGGAGCACTCGTGCCTTTGCATCTCCAGCGTGTCTGGGCAATCTGTGATGTGCCATTTTGGAAAGGAAGGCAGCCATCCATCTGATTTTCCCAAAGCATAGCCGGGTGTCTTTCCATTGTTACCTTCACATGTTTATGCCCAGGATACTCAACTCCCCACTTCTTCTCTTCTTGGACTTCCACCGGAGGTTTCTTGATTAGGAATTGTGTTTCCTCTATTGGGGCACGCGAAAACCCCCATTTGGCCATTTTGGCCATATTCAATGCCAGGTGCATGTCAGACTGTTCTAGCTGTACCCAACCTCCTTGCCTTGCCATAGTTGCCGACATGTTGAAAACCTACAAGGAGATTAGTTGCTGCATCTACATGATAGATTCGGCCACTACCTTAACCATATACTCTTCCGTAGCATCCTCTAATGTGGTTAAAGCCTGTTTTGTCCACTCTCGGGGATTCTTATCACTATATTCGTCCGCGAAAATCCCAGAGCTGTCGACATCATGATGTTCAATTTCGCGGACTGTGCGGATTTATGCCTTCGTTGACCATGCAGGTTTCCCATTAGGAGCGGCTAGAAATTGGTCACGCAGCTCTCTACATACACCAGCTGCATGTTATATCATTAGTTGATGGTCGTCAACCTCGATTCGACTATACTTGCATCCAATCGCGTGCGACTTCTTGTTCTTGCTGCTTCCAGTATTACGGAGAATTTTTAACTGTGCGTCCAGGGTCATGTTTTACATGGCTGCATTTGCAGCGTCGCGGTGAGCCGAGTGGTGTCCGCGTTGTAGTTGGGTCTCAGTGGGTGGCGTATTGGAAGAAGCACCCGTCATTCTGCTCGATTCTGTTCCATGTTCAACTTCCTGATGTGTTTGTGGAGCCATGATTTGCTTCAGTGGAAGTGAAGAGATGATGATGATGATGAAACGAAGTGGGAAGTCCTGAGGAAGAACATAACGGAAAGAAGTGGGAAGTCCTGAGGAATATATAGTTAGCTTTAAGTCACAATGGCATGCATAACAGCCAACTTGCTCGTTCTACACAAGATGAATCCTGTTGGGCATAGCTGCCGGTTGCGTGGGTTGCCAACCTGTGATTTGCAGCACGTTGGTCCGATGTTGTGTGGTGGTTTACAGGGATAAACCAAGGTGAACAACGGTCGAAATCTCGTGTTTGTGTGATACAAACGGTACATTCTTCGTCGGAATGGACGTCTGCTGATGTTTGTCTCAAGAAATCCCTGGGATGTCACATGATACTAATGCTAAACATCATGTCATGATGTACAGTTAGCATTGCTATTCCCAATGTAGTGATGGTCAAAATGCAGATATTGCTTTGTTCAAGTCAATTAAGGATTAAGAGTACCAACCTTGACATACAAGACGCAGCTTGCCTCTATGTGGTCCATATCTTGCAACATCCAACATCTTGCCCATCAACAAAGTCAAGACAAAATACAATGGTCAATATTCCGAACAAAAACCTTTTGCCACTGCTGGCGGGCAAATACGGCAAATTGACAAAGTTTTCCACACAACATCATCATCAAGCAAATCAGGGCAAAAGCGGCTTGGAAGCAGAACGGGTCCGAGCCCTTGGAGTGTTTCATAGCTTGCGATCCAAAAAGAAGCTTGCGGCAGGGAATCGACGGGAAACACACTTCTTAAGTATCAAAGAGAAGGAGAATTGCATCGAGGATTATGTGGAAAGAGAGACCGCTGAGGCAAGAAAGCAAGTTGAAGATGCAGAGACAGCAATTAAACAGAAGCAGGCTGATATGAGAGATGCTGAAAAGGCGGGATAGACAACCACCAAGCCTGAAACAACATTTGAGGAGATGTCGAACACCATCGGAGATAGTCTGAGCGATCTTGCAAGTTCCGAGAATGGGGAGGATGGGGAAGACGAGGATGATGATGAAGAAGATCCTGCCGGGGGCAAGTTTAGCGAAGATGACGAACCCGGCTGGGTGATGGGCACAATCTCCAAAACGGTATAATATTGCATGGAGCGCTTTCGGCAGAAGCAGATGAAGCTTGATGAATTGATGCAACCAGGCTGCAGAGACACGGCCGACTACTTCTGTGAGAGGGATAAGAAGTACGGGACGACTGAACTGAAAGTTCCAGCTGTCGTTCAACCTCAAATGGCAGATGATGCAGCATCAACTGTGCCGACAACATTTAGTGAGCCTCTGGAGACTCTTGATTGCGTCCCCAGAAAATTGCAAATGCCGCAAGTGACTTCTCGACCAGGGAGTAGTCATATGAGGCTAGGTTCGCAGAAACTGCAGACACACAAACGCATTCCGTCCCTCCTGCCTGCCCCAACGCCTGATTGGTCACAAGTTCGGCAATCCAACAATGTTGAACCTGTAAGCTTCAATCCCTGCATATCGCGTCCCAAGCTAATTACCATATAGAAATCGGATTCCCACGAGGACATGGTGATGGCTCCTGCATCGCTGGAGGAATGAATAGGCAAATTGGCATTTGTGACGATGTATCAATTTGAAATGCAATACCTGTACCTATTTTGCTACGTGTCTGCTTTTACTTGATTTCAGTGACCAATTTGTCAGACATGATAATTTGTCTATGCATGTGCAAGGGTCGGATAGGCCATGCCAATGATCTAGACATCAAATCTCGTTCCCTGACAACCAATGAATGTGATATCGTCCTGCCCGTCACTATTCAGTGAGACAATTACAACTGAAATACAGACGAAACTCACTGACGAAATATAAGTCAGTGATGTTGTATAAGTCATAGATGCAGCGGTTAAAGCGCAATACGAAGATGAATGAATGACGACCGTCATGCTGCATACGATCATGGATCCAACTTCATAACTCGATGCACAGACCTGGTGCACATAGTCAAGATGTTGAAAATAGCTTATGGTAGGTCATTGAAATTGTGGAGAATGAGCTGGATGAGGAAAGATGAGGAAGTCGGCCTAAATATATCAAAAACTAGTGTACGGATTGATATGCGGTTAATTGCCGGCCGAAAGCGCTGGAACGTGATGGGCCAATGTCATTTATCACTCAGATAATGTGTCCAGTGGTGGATCAGAAATTGAGAGACTTGGAAGCATTTCTATGCAAATGTTTATACATAGAAACGATTTATTTGCTGCCAATGACGACTATATGCATTTTTAAATACAATTGCTGAGCACCCACTGACTGCCAGAATGTCATTAAGTTGAGCGTCAACTGAGCGTCAACGATTTTGTTACGGGGATATCTAGGCCCAATAATCAATACAACATTTATTAGACTATATAAAGCCACCTATCTAAAACCCCTTTTCCCATTCCTTGTCTTTCCCAAGACTCAACCTCTTATCTAGTTCCACTAGTAAGAGCTCACCAACTCTCCTCGTCCGTCCAAAGTGGTTCTTCGGAATATTGTTCGAAGGGTAACAACCCGGTAGTGATGTACCGGTGAACGTCGTATTCGATACCAAGTATAACGACGTAAAGAAAACGCGTGCGGCAGATGTGGGTTAAACGCCGCTCGCTGAAGTATCGTATTTGATCGCCGATAGTTTCGACAACCGCTTTGTGTGCGTATTGAGATTGTGTCAGTTTGAACGAACACATATAAACAATATTCACGTAAGTGAAGTAGGGAAGTAATTGTTACAGATTTTGGAGATAGAATTCTTGATAATATTTTAAGGTGTTCTTCGCTTGTAATGTCTGACTGTGGATTGCTGCTAGAGCTTGGTTCTTTTCATTGTCGGGGACAATGCAAGTTCTTAAATAGTCGGATCCTCAGGTCAAGCTTGCCTTTGGATATCCGCCATGACACATAGTTTGTTTGATAGCTTATCCCCGAGATCAACTTAAGTGACTCATTGATAGTGGCACCAATTCCCTCAAGGTTATCGTGTTCATGCATGAGTGGTTTTAAGGCGTTACGCCCCCATGGAGGGCCATCCTCATATCATGATATCATGTGCACATATTATGACAACTCGTAACTTCAACTTAAACATCTTGCTTCCGATTTGTTCAGTAGATGGAACATCTGACGACTCGAAGTCTTATCAGTGCTTATCGCAATATATTTTCATACCTCGTAGCTATTAATTGCCTCACCTTTGATAAGGATGTTTGGCATTGCGTCAGAGATTTAATCGGCGACCAACTGATACTCCGCCAACGTAGATTATGACACGCACACCTAGTTTACTTTTTCAACTGGTATGACGTTGCGATGCATACTAACTCAAACCAATGAGCAGGTTTGCTTCTGGCCTCTTCTGTTCAGCCAATATCGTTAATCCCTCAGACACCGCATGGTTAGGTCCGTAGACTGGGGATCTCCGCAAGGTGTTCCCACCGCTGAGCACGTGAGCTTGCGAATTCCCACATACTCACATATTGCGTTATGGTCTGCTGCGCACGTAATTCTGCGTAAGTGCAACTTAACTGTGTGTTGTCCCGCCAGATAAGATATAGTAGGTGTGGTCAATAATTATGCACACTGCTGAAGGTTTTTCACTTCCCAGCTATAGCGACATAATCGCATCATCAAAATTGAATCTGCTAGTCAGGGCGCGCCTTTGACTAATTGATCGACATGCGGCCCTAGTATAATCCTGCTAAAGATTACTAGGCTGACTACCATGATGATGTTCCGCAAGTAGGTGTTATGCACATGGTTCATTCTCAAATGAATAGTCACATGTACTTGCTGCAATCCATTCATGTATCATTACCGCTATCAGGGGAGAACCCCTAACACTACCTCCCTCTCTAGGACTGGTGACCCAACGGTAGCTCCGTCAAAAGATGTCAACGACACAAAAGGTACCACTCAGATAGCGAAATCAAATAAAAACAAATATAACAAAGTAAAGTAAAACTTATTTTTTCTTTTTACTTTTACGCTTTTTTCCGATTTTTTCTCGTTGCGCTGATACGTCATTCTCCAAACTCGTTCTTCGCACAAACCGTTTATCCATTTCCGTATGTTCATTTTTCTCATAATACTCATCCAATGACTTCATCGAGTTTTCAACCACATTATCGTATGTTTCCCACATATTGTCTTCATGAGAATAATCTTCCCATTTCACCAAGTACACGTGCATGGTTGCATCATCGTTCGAAGGGCCGCTGGCGATCAACGATTCCATTTTCCATCCCGCATCGTCTGCCTCGATCTCAACTACCTCCTTCTCTGGATTCTTTCCCCGATACCTTCCCAACAATCCTATGTTGAATACTGGGTGTATTTTCCAAGAAGATGGTAAATCGAGTTAATAGTATCTTACGTTATGTCCGACCGAAATGGTTTCGAATGGTCCGTACATCTTATCTTCTAGCTTCTAGCACTTCCCTTTGGACACATTATTCTTCCCATTGAGCATTACCAAATCCTTCTTCTTAAATTCTTCGATGGACTTTCTTTTCCTATTGTAATACTTGGACATTGATTCCCTAACTTCTTGCAGTTTCTTCCTAAGCCTATCGTGTACTGAGGTCAAATAATGACCATATAATTCCGACGCTGGATTCCTGAACTGAACTTCCGTTGGCCAACTGGACCTAGGTTCATACCTGTAATTCGCATAAAAAGGAGTTATCTGCATCGCTGAATGCTGGGAATTATTATAAGAGTATTCTGCCATAGGTAGCATTTCCACCCAATCATTCTGTTCGAAGTTACAATACGCTCATAGATATGCTTCAACAACTTGATTCATTCGTTCCGTTTGTCCGTCCATCTGTGGATGAAAAGCAGGACTCATTGACCATTTGATACCATGATAGTGGTATAGATCGGTAAAGTATCGTCCCGTAAAGGTTCCATCTCTATCAGATACAACATCTTCTGGGAACACGTGATACTTCCAAACGTTATCTAGATATGCCTTTGCTACTGTCGGAGAATTCTTTTTATCGATTGTAATAAAATGAGCCATTTTCGTCAACCTATCAACGACCACTAATATCTTCGTTGCTCCCGATGATAACGGTAAATCCGTAATAAAGTCTGTCGAGATATGTGTCCACCGTTTAGATGGCAATGCCAGAGGATGTAACAATCCATGCTTAGCGTGTCTTGGTGACTTCATCCGCTGGCTGTTATCGCAGTTACCGCAATATGCTCTGACGTCTTCTTCCATCTTTGGCCAATAAAAATTCCTCGAGATTAACTCCATAGTTCTATCTTTTCCAAAATGTCCGGCTATGTTTGAATCGTGTTCTGATTTCATTATCCTCGTTCTCGTAGCCTTTGGCGCATATACTCTTCCTTTCCAACAAAGCAATTCTTGGTCGATGGAATATTCCTTTGCAATATTTTCCTTCTTATTTGTAGCTTTGCAAAGTGCTATATAATCTTCGTCCTGTAGGGCATCTTGCTTAAGCAACTCTTTTTGCACTGTATCCATTTTGGCGATCTCCATTGCTCCTATTTCTATAACCTCATACTCGTCATCATCAATCTCCATTGCTCCTATTTCTAGCCATTGATCTGGTCCTAGCATCGGTTTCTCAACAATCGCTGTTGTACCTCCCACTCCAGTGTTGTACACCGGACACCTGGATAATATATCATCCTTAAGATTCAGAGAGCCTTTTCTATAAACGTTAGTAAAAGAATACTCTTGAAGAATCTCTGCCCATCTAGCTTGTCTTCTATTGAGTTTAACTTTTTCGGTAAAGTAGGATAGATTTTGATGATCCGAAAAGATCATTGTTTTAAACTCAGACCCTTGTAAAGAATGCCTCCACCATTGGAGTGCAAAAACTATTGCAAGCATTTCCTTATCGAAGACGTCATAATTAAATTCCGCGGAAGATAACTTTCTGGAAAGAAAATCACAAGGATGTATTTTTCCATCTTCAAATTTTTGGGAAAGATCTGCTCCCAAAGCGAAATCTGATGTGTCTGTTTCGATTAATGCTGGTCTGTTGATATCGAAATGTCGTAATATCGGAGTTTTTCCGCTAGTAAATAATAGTACTATCTTAAGGAAGGCTGCTTCTTGAGCTTCACCGAAACAAAAATCCTTCCCATTTCCTCGTAGCAGATCGGTGATTGGTGCTAATATCTGCACATATCCTTGAATGAATTTCCGATAAAAATTCCAAAGTCTGAGGATTTGTTGCGTTTCCTTCTGATTTTTCAGTCTAGGCCAATCCACTATTGCTTTAGCCTTATCAGGATCCATCCTAATAGTTTTTCCGTCGACTATATATCCCAGGAAAGATACTGATATTTGATCGAAAACACACTTATCGATCTCGACACAGATATTATTTTCAAGTAAAAGGTCGAACACTTTTCCGACTTGCTTTTGGTGTTTTAACAGCGATCCTTTTGTTGCAATTGAAATGTTGTCGATATAGGCTACCACTACCATTCCATTATCCGCATCGATATCCACTTTGGTATTCAGAACCAATTCTATACCGAAGAGTAGTCTGAGGATTCTATTAATTTCCCATTGGAATGTTGCTGGTGCATTTGTTAAACCAAAAGGCATAACCAAATATTCGTACAACCCAAACTTCGTACGGAAAGCGGTACACTTCTCGTGTTCCAATGCCATCCTTAGAAGGTGAAAACTGCTTTTTAGATCAATCCTAGTAATGTGTGTAGCGCTGCTAATCCTTCCCTGTAATTCAGACATAATTGATAACGGCGTTGAATCTTTCTTCGTATGCTGATTAAGATGTCGATTATCAACACATAACCTTAGTCCCTTCCCGTTTGGTTTTGGGACGAAAAGTATTGGACTTCCCACCGAACTGGAAGACGGTCTTACCTTTCCTTCTTTGATCATTTTATCGATATACTGAATCAATAACTTCTCTTCCTCTTGAGATAACTGATATATTGGTCCCAGTCGTAAATGTTCTTCGGGTACTTTTAATTCGATTTGATGATCGCATCCTTCATTGCTTTGTACCCTCTCAGCTTCCTTAGAATCGAATAACAATAGCCACTTATGATAATGCTTAGGTAACTGTTCCAATAAAGAAGGGCTATTAAAAACAACCGCTCCGATATTGATAGCATCTGGCTTTAACGCTTCTTTCTCATCATAAGTAATTTCATATTCTGGATGAAGTAACCCGTGTCCAAAACACTCTAATCCACAACTTGGAAAATGTAAATGACCAGTCGTAATTCCCGACACCTGATGTTGATTCAGGTACCAGGCTGGTATTAAAGCATCGTAATCTCCAGTTGTTTTCATAACCTCAAACGCATGATCCTTTTTGTCGAAGGTCCTATCGTTTCCGAACGACAAGCCAATAGGTACTGTAAACAATCCTTCGGTTGGTATCTTTCTTCCACCGACATCTGAAGCTTTCCCTGGTATCTTTCTCTTAATGACAGGAATTTTAAATGCTTTTGTTGCTTCCGGAGACAGCACGAAGGAAGTGCTTCCTAAATCTAGCATGCGTCGAATAGGGAAGTATTTTCCGTCAACATTTATAAAAAACTTATAGATAGGTCTCTTTCCTATTTTCGTAGGTGAAATTTTATAGACATTTCCGGTCTTTTTCGCTCTATTGAAAAAGACGTAATCGGTAGAAGAATTATGTTTCTTTAATTTAGGTGGATTGACATCTGTATCTGCTTTGCGTTTAGACATCGTTATCCTTTCGACAATAACCTGACCGCAACGAGTCAAAATTTTCTTTTTGGGAAAAGGCGTAATTTTTACGAGTAAAATTGTTGTATTCGTATTTCCTTACTGGCCAGCAGTTTCGATTTTCCGATCATCCTCAGAGGAACAATAAAAAGAAACTTCCAGCAAAAGAATGTATTAATTATTCCCACCAATTTTCTCCCTGTTCCGATTCTTTCTCCGAATTTGTTTCTTCCTCCGAATTTGTTTCTGTAGACGAGCCTTCTTCTGATGTGGAATCCCTTAGCTCCTCGCTATCAGTTGCTTCTGTATACCAATCCTGCTTATCTTCCTGTAACTCACATGCCCCAATTTTCATTTTCTGATATTCCTTTGCCTTAGGAAAAGAGGCCGTCCCCTCTTCCGTTTTCAAAGGTCTATAACAGTCCATCGTTTTATGCGACCTCTTTCCGTCTGCACGCCAGGCGCATCTCATACACTCCTTTTCACTCCGTCTTCTATTTAACTCTTCCTGTGGTATTCCATCAATTTGCGTGGCAAAGGTTTTGACATTCGATTTGTCGCTCCTATTGACAAATTTCTTTTTCTTAAAGGAATCCCCTTGTGAGGAAGGCTTCTTAACTCGATAACTATCCTTAGGTTTTTCGAAACGTCGTTCTATTGTCCTAGGCGTTTTCGTTTTTAAGTTTTTCTTGGCTTCATCCCATTTCTCAGCAGTTCTGCCTGCCGTTGTTATCGTATCGATCATGTCTTGATCTGTCCTTCCGGTTGGATCAACAGTATGCATCTGCGCAAGAATCTCAACTGGCAGCCGATCGAGGATTAACTTCTTAAGACCCGCTCCGGTTAACTGAGCCTCATCATTCTACATCTGGATTTTAGTTAACATGTCTCTAATATCTCCCTCGTATTGGACCTTTTCTAGATCCGCAAAGGCATCATCCCGGGCTTCCTTATCCTCAAATCGTAATGCTATATCGTTTTGGTATGTCCTCCAGGACCTTGGAAATTTTCCTGCTAACACTTGCCTTTCCCACTGCACATGCCAAGCAGCAGCATACTTTTTCAATAATCCTCCTACCCAATTAATTGTTCTTCCTGTCTCATCAAACTTTTCGGGTTGATCCTGGATCAATGTTTGTACTATTATCCACCAAGTTTCGAAGTCATCCCCCGCTTTTCCTTCGAATGGATAAGGATCCTTAAGTTTAATCGGTTTGACTTCAGGTTTCCTTTTCCTTCTTCGATGAACAGATCCCAGCTCTGGAGGAGGAGGTCCCGGTGTTTGTGGAGGTCCTGGTGGTTGTGGAGGTTCTGGTGGCTGTGGAGGTCTTGATGGTATATCTGGATCCTCATCATCACCACTGCCATCATCATCTCCATTTCCTCCCCTCATAAATCCATAATGATCCCTTGCTTCTTCTCTTGTATCCTGCGTATAGAAGGAATCAGAATCATATTGTTCTATACGAACCCTTCTATCTGGATGTGTATAGCTGGGTCCTCCAAGTACCAACCTAGGTCAATGTGACGTACTCTCAGAAATCTTCTGTGTTTCCATTTGAACCGTAAGACCTGTACTGATGTCTTGGAATTTTTCCAGTGTTTCATCCATAGTCTTCGAATGTTGTAACAATTTATTTTTCGTTGGCAATTTTCCCAGGAAAACTTGAATTCCTTCGACGGCTCCCTCCAAATCATCTTGTCTTTTTGAAAACCTCTTGTTCTCATCTTGTAATTTCAGTATTGCCTTTTTATGATTTATTAACGTGGACCCATTCGAAACTTGTTTTTGAACCATATCCATAATCTGTTTATGGATTCCTTGGAAAATCGTTCCAGCTTCCTGGAAGATTATACTATCTTGCGACTGCAAAATAGCAATTCCCGCTCTCATTTCCTCAATGATCGCCTGATGAAGCCCCATTTGAGTTCCAACTCCTGAGACTTCTCCGTCTATCTTGGCTTTCTCTGTCCGAACACTGCTTTCGAAGATTTTCAGATCTTGTCGTACCGACAGAAACTCTTCCTCGATAATTTCTTTTTCCTCGTTGCATGCCTGTTCTACATGCATCATCTGCTGGGAAATTTGCTCCAGTCTTCCTTGTACTGGATCTGCTTCCGGTATTACCACTTCCCCTATTCCTAGCTCTGCCTCTTCTGGTTCCCCGGCTTCCTTTATGAGCCTGATCTGCTCCCTCGCTGCTTCCAGTCTTTTTTGATACGACTTGCACCATGCTGGTGTCTGATGGGCCGCTGGTGATTTGTCGGAGCTCCTCTTCTCTATCCGTGTTGACTTTTGTGCCCTACTGCTCAACTATGTAAGCCTGCGCCTCGGGGTAGCCATCTCTAACAAGTACTGATGGGTGACCTATTGGCAGCATCAAAACGTCTGTTTGATAGTCTGTTGGACTATGTTGTTCGTTGCAGATAGTACACTCGCAGTCCTTAGTCGGGCAATGCTTTCTGCAAATCGTGGTGAATCTATACAAATTCTGACCCTGGATTATTCCTGTATGAACTGATATATAACAGCACGCCTTGTTATCGCAGAAACGACAAAGCTCTCCTTCCGTGGTTCTGATACTATTTCGAATAATGCACCGTATGCAATCACAATTGCTCCTGATGCAATGATTGGTGCAGTACTAAATTCTTTCCAGTATGCAGCAATATGTTTGTTGACAATCCGGACAATCGTTCATTCTAAGTGGAGTCTTAAAATATTATACTGTTACGGGGATATTTAGGCCCAATAATCAATACAACATTTATTAGACTAAATAAAGCCGCCTATCTAAAACCCCTTTTCCCATTCCTCGTCTTTCCCAAGACTCAACCTCTTATCTAGTTCCACTAGTAAGAGCTAACCAACTCTCCTCGTCCGTCGAAAGTGGTTCTTCAGAATATTGTTCGAAGGGTACCAACCCGGTAGTGATGTTCTGGTGAACGTCGTATTCGATACCAAGTGTAACGACATAAAGAGAAAGCGCGCGGCAGATGTGGGTAAAACGCCGCTCGCTGAAGTATCGTATTTGATCGCCGATAGTTTCGACGACCGCTTTGTGTGTGTATTGAGATTGTGTCAGTTTGAACGAACACATATAAACAATATTCACGTAAGTGAAGTAGGGAAGTAATTGTTAAAGATTTTGTAGATAGAATTCTTGATAATATTTTAAGGTGTTCTTCGCTTGTAATGTCTGACTGTGGATTGCTGCTAGAGCTTGGTTCTTTTCATTGTCGGGGACAATGCAAATTCTTAAATAGTCGGATCCTCAGGTCAAGCTTGCCTTTGGATATCCGCCATGACACATAGTTTGCTTGATAGCTTATCCCCGAGATCAACTTAAGTGACTCATTGATAGTGGCACCAATTCCCTCAAGGTAATCGTGTTCATGCATGAGTGGTTGTAAGGCGTTACGCCCCCACGGAGGGCCATCCTCATATCATGATATCATGTGCACATATTATGACAACTCGTAACTTCTACTTAGACATCTTGCTTCCGATTTGTTCAGTAGATGGAACATCTGACGACCCGAAGTCTTATCAGTGCTTATCGCAATATATTTTCATAGCTCGTCGCTATTAAGTGCCTCACCTTTGATAAGGATGTGTGGCATTGCGTCAGAGATTTAATCGGCGACCAACTGATACTCCGCCAACGTAGATTATGACACGCACACCTAGTTTACTTTTTCAACTGGTATGACGTAGCGATGCATACTAACTCAAACCAATGAGCAGGTTTGCTTCTGGCCTCTTATCTTCAGCCAATGTCATTAATCCCTCAGACACCGCATGCTTAGGTCCGTAGACCGGGGATCTCCGCAAGGTGTTCCCACCGCTGAGCGCGTGAGCTTGCGAATTCCCACATACTCACATATTGCGTTATGGTCTGCTGCGCACGTAATTCTGCGTAAGCGCAACTTAACTGTGTGTTGTCCCGCTAGATAAGATATAGTAGGTGTGGTCAATCATTATGCGCACTGCTGAAGGTTTTTCACTTCCCAGCTATAGCGACATAATCGCATCATCAAAATTGAATCTGCTAGCCAGGGCATGCCTTTGACTAATTGATCGACATGCAGCCCTAGTATAATCCCGCTAAAGATTACTAGGCTGACTACCATGATGATGTTCCGCAAGTAGGTGTTATGCACATGGTTCATTCTCAAATGCATAGTCACATGTACTTGCTGCAATCCATTCATGTATCATTACCGCTATCAGGAGAGAACCCCTAACAGATTTTTAGTCTTACATTTTCGGCAAACAAACAGCTGCATAGTCACCTCCTTCCAAAGTGATTGTATTGGCGGTTGTTATAGGCAAATAGGATAGTGACACGCTCGTTGACCAATTTTGGAAATGAGCATCAAGGATGCGTCAATGATTTTTGGTCTTGTGAGTCTGATAATCAAACAGAAGACGTCGTTGCTGTAACACATAATCAAAGTATTGGCCACCTTTAATGCGAAAAATGCTAGCGTCGACATCGCTACCATCTCTTGAAAATGAGCGTCACCAGAGCGTCAACGATTTTTGTTCTTGCATCTTGGATACTCAAACAGCTGTGTGACGATATTAAGCTCTCATCGATGTTTTGACCGCCTTTATGGGAAAAAATGGCAGCGACGATGTCGCTACCACCTCCTAGAAATGAGCGTCAATGGAGTGTCAACAATTTTTGGTCTTGCATCATGGACACTCAGAGCACTGTGCATTGAGATTATCCGATAATCAATGTATCGGCCGCCTTTATGGGCAACAATGCTAGTGACGATATTATTACCACCTCCTGAAAATGAGCCTCAACGGAGCTTCAACAATTTTTTGTCTTGCATCTTGGACAATCTAAGGGCTACGGAAAGGCGTTAACCCATAATCAACATATCGGCTACCTTTACAGGCAAAAATGCGACTGGCAATATCGCATCAGCCTCATACAATTGAGTGCCCACTGAGCATCAACAATTTTAGTGGGGGCTCAGTAAGCTACACACTAATGAACTGCATCGCATTGTTACAGAATTGAGTCTTACGCAGTCAGTCTTTTCAATATGTCCTTGTATACAACTTCACAAATATGCATGCAAAGTCTCACAGATCTCATTTTTTTGCTTGTAGCTGTACAGTCAATGTTTAAGAACCCGTGGTTAGCTGTACTGTATCGTTACCTTCGGCAGTCTTTCAAGTGGGATTACCCAGATTTCTAATTCCTATAGCCATGTCTGATTCAAAATCTTTAAACACCTCATTGCTCGAGGTTTTGATCTCTTCCAAAAATGAACTTGTCTTTATTCGTGATTTGAGTGACCTTACTTTACAAATTGTCTTCGATGCTTGGTGGGCTTCAATGAATGTAGGCTCGAAGTGGCCTATTGCTTGGAATACTTCTACACATGCGCCTTCATGGCGATTCTATTTACACTGTGGAATTGAGGAGACCGGCAGCCCTGGCATCATATGTATCGTTTGTCATCCAGTTCTTCACCATCCATCAGAACATGGGACCTGCTCAATGGGGAAACACTTGCTGGCAAAAGCTCACATCGCAAAGTTAAATGAATTAACAGAGTCAGAGGTTACAGAATTGACTAGTTCGACGGTTGATGGAACAGCTTTGGCCAACCTGAAGAGGCAAGGAAGTCGAGGAATCACAATAGTACATTCGCAGAGGAAGATCATATTTGACATCCAGGTTGATCCATATTGACTGATGTAACGGGCGGGGTCGGGTGCAGGTGATATGGATGTTGCGGAACTGAACTCGAAGTGCGTATCGAGAGAACAAGAATCAGAATATCTTTCAAAGTCGTACTATTGCTTGCTATACAAGAGAACGAGTAAAGAGAGAAGAAAAGGAAATCCTCCAACACCATCAACACTCTCTTTATATACAATTCGTTTGCCACCTCTCGAACCATTCTTCATGCTTCGATGTACCATCCGAATCTTATCCCATGATCTTACACACCACTCCGT
>Ga0307512_10004307_pt1 | contig 15703 bp, 11 predicted proteins | sample 14_EM_MG_FD_200267 | JGI IMG/M metagenome (GOLD analysis project Ga0307512, IMG submission 200267) | Populus trichocarpa ectomycorrhiza microbial communities from riparian zone in the Pacific Northwest, United States - 14_EM | ecosystem: Host-associated > Plants > Roots > Unclassified | place... | reverse complement strand
GGCGGCGGTGAGCTCTGCGGCGCGGTCGAGATGCTGAGTGATCAGCCGCTCGAGGTCGGTGCGCGTGACATGCGCGTCCGCGAAGGGCGGCGGCATCGGAACGTCGGTATAGGTGTGGCGGGAGAGGGTCTCCTTGGCGCCACGCACGTCATGATGAATGACCCGGCGCCGGCGCCGGTCGGGTAACTCCCGCCCCTCGACCAGGGCGCGCCAGGCCTGCTCATCAGTGCCGGCGACAAGAGAGCCGACATGCTCGAGCAGCAGCTGGTCGATGTCCGCCCCACCGAACGTAGGGTCGCCACGAGTAGCCAGCGGCCGACTGGCCTGCACGACCGACACGTCCACGGTGCCGCCGCCAAAATCAAGCACGGCGATCGCCCGGTCCGCCCGTCCCCCCGGAAAACTGGCGGAGTAGAAAACGGCGGCCGCGACCGGCTCCGGCACCAACACGATGCGACTGGCAAGCCCGTTCCCGGCCTGACGGAGGACCCGCGTGCGGATGGCGCCCCAGTCGGCGGGGTGCGTGAGCACGAGCTGGTCGACGGGCCCGCCCCCGCCCACCCGCTGCGCCTCGGCAACCGCACGGGACAAGACGGCACGGATGACGTCCCGAACCTTGAGGACACTGGCACCGAGAAGCAGCTCAGGCTCGTCAATCCGCCGCTTGGGATGAGGCTCATACCGCGACGGGTCAACAGCCGCCTGCCGCTCAGCCTCCTGCCCGACGAAGAGCGTCCCGTCAGGCGCCGCGTAGACGGCGGAAGACATCAGTGGAGCCCCGTCAACCACGACGACCTGCGGCTCCCGCCCCCGAACCGCCACCGCGATACAGGTACTGGAGGTGCCGAAGTCGACTGCCACTCGCAGTGTCATCCACACACCCCCCGGGACCCGTCGTGGTGCCAGCCATTGATGTTAGGGGGCAGGTCGCGAGGGCGCGGGAGCTGTCATGCCGGACCTGCCAATCGGCGGCAGGGGATCACACAATCGGCGGAACCTGGGGGCGAGAGATGGGGCGCGCGGCCTGACCAGGGCGGTGGAGACGGGGCGGTTGGGGAGAGGACAGCGGAGGCCGGCGCGGCAACGGCCAGGGTTGGAGGCGGCGCAAAGACGAGCGCTGGCGGGGGCAGGCAGCCAGACGGCCGAGGTGGCCAGGCTGCATCGCCGAGGAAGTCTCGGCGGGTGGACCAAGCGGCAGTGGCCAGACGAGGGCCAAGCGCGGTGGCTAGGCGGTCAGGCGGCATGGCGAAGCACGGCAGTCAGCGACGTGGCGAAGCGAGGTTGCGAGACGGGATAGTCAAGCGGGGGTGACCAGACGGGTGGCCAAGGCAAGCTCTGGTGGCAGGACCAGGCGACGTGGCCAGACGGCATCGCCAAGGCAAGTACCGACGGTTAGAGCGGGCAGTGTGGGCAGACGGGATGGCCGGGCGGCATCGCCAAGGCGAGTCCCGGCGGGTGAACCAAGCGGCATGGCCGGGCAGGAGAGCCAGGCGGGGGTGGTCAGCGGCATTGCCGAGGCACGGCAACCAGCGAGGTGGCGAAGGCAAGCGATGATCTGGGCGGGGCGTCGACAGGCCAGCGGGTGAGGTGCCGGTCATGGACGGGATCAGGTGGCGGGCGTTGGGCCTCGCCGCAGGCGCAGCAGTGGGGCGCCCAACTCGAGATGCGGCGGCTGGCGGTCAGCCGGCTTGTGGCGGCTGTGACGGTTAGCCAGCGGGATGCGGCGGCGGCTCTGCGACCTCAGGCGGCGCTGGCGGCCGGCGGCGCGGGATCAAAAGTGGCTGAGGCGGGCGCCGCGCCAGATGCGAGGTGCGGGTGGCGGTTCGCCAGCGCAAGGTGCGGTGGCGGTGGCGGTGGCGGTGGCGGTGGCGGTGGCGGTGGCGGTGGCGGTGGCGGTGGCGAACGGTAGATGGCGAGGCGGCAAGTCGCGAACAGGCGGGATCCACAACTCGATGCGCCTGAACGCGGGCGCAACCGGCCACTGCCAACCCAACCACGCTGCCAAGCCACGGCCGAGGCCATCAGCCAGGATCAACCGCCCGTTGCCAACCGGCACCGCTTGCCCAACCCCGGGCCACCAGAGCCCGACCGCCCCACCGGAGCCCGACCTGGCCGGAGCCCTGACCTGACCCCACCGGAGCTCGACCCGCCGCGACCCGAAAGGAGCCGCGGCGGGAGGGGTTACATCTCCGGGGCGATCCAACCCACCTGAATCAGTTGCTGGCCGGCCTTACGAGTAACCAGCACCCCCCGCCCAGGAGGCATGGCCGACGGACGGACGTTGCCGATCAACTGGCCCTCGTCGCGGGAGCCGGAACCCTGCAGGCCAGGTGTGGCGATTTCCTTCAGCTTGCCCATCACCGGGTCGTACATCGCTCGGCCGGCGCCGCCGGTTCGGCGGACGGCGATGATGTGTAGGCCGACGTCCTTGGCCTGGGGGATGAACTCCGACAGGGGGGAGAGCGGGACGTTGCCCTGTGGACAGACCAGGTCGTAGTCGTCGCAGATGACGAATAGTTCTGGGCCCTTCCACCAGGATCGGTTGCGTAGCTGCTCCTGCGTGACGTCTGGGCCCGGTAGGCGTTTGCGCATCGAGCCGGTGATCTCCTTGATCATGCCCTGCAGCTGCTGGTTGGACACGGCGTAACCGAGGAGCTGGTCGGTCTTGACGAAGCCCAGCATCGTGCGGCGGTAGTCGATCAGGAGGATCAGTGCCTCCTTCTTCGTGTACCGGTCGGTGATGCCCTGGACGATCGTGCGCAGCAGGTTGGTCTTGCCCGACTCGCCGTCCATCAGCGCGTAGAAGTGCGGGTCGGCGTCGAAGTCCAGGTACACCGGGGCAAGGTCGTCCTCGTTGACGCCGATCGGGACCAGCTTCGTGCCGCGGTTGGCGTCCTGGGCCAGCAGGTCCTCGTACGGCATCTGCTCCGGCAGCAGCCTGACCTGCGGCGCACGCCTACCGCGCCACGCCGCGTTGATCTTGGCGATGGCGTCCTGCACGCCGCCTGCCACGTCCTGGTCGTTGCTCGAGCCGTCGACCCTCGGCAGGCCGACCAGGAAGTGCAGCTTGTCCCTGGACAGACCTCGCCCAGGGTGGCCCTCCGGCACGTTCACCGCGACGCGACGGTCCACCTCGGACTCGCTCGGGTCACCGAGGCGCAGCTCGAAGCGGGTGCCGAGCAGATCTTTCATCGCGGGGCGGATCTCCGCCCAGCGGTTCGCGGTGACGATCACGTGCACGCCGTAGGACAGACCCTGCGCGGCGATGTTCAGCACCTGCGGCTCGATGGCCTCGAACTCCTGCCGGAAGTTCAGCCAGCCGTCGATGATCAGGAACACGTCGCCCCACGGGTCTTCCTGCAGCTCACCGCGGCGCTTGCGGTTGCGGAAGTCGGTCATGGAGTCGATCGAGTTGTCGCGGAACAGCTCCTCGCGGGCGCCCATGACACCGTTGACCTCCGCCACCATGCGGCGGATCTTGTCCGGTTCCAGCCGGCCGGCGACACCACCGACGTGCGGCAGCCCCTGCAGCGTGCCGAGCGTGCCGCCACCACGGTCGATGCAGTAGAACTGCACTTCCTGCGCCGTGTGGGTCAGCGACATCGACATGACGAGCGTGCGCAGCATCATCGACTTGCCGGACTGCGGACCGCCGGCGATCGCGGCGTGGCCGGCGGCGCCGGAGAAGTCCGCCCACAGCAGGTCGCGGCGCTGCTCGAACGGCTTGTCGATCAGGCCGAGCGGCGGCTGCAGCCTGCCGTTGCCGAAGAAGCCGACCGGCGACAGCCCGCGGTCCTCCGTCGGCTGAAGGGGCGGCAGCAGCGTGTCGAGCGAGTTGGGCGTGTCGAGCGGCGGCAGCCACACCTCGTGCGCCGGCGGGCCCTGGCCGACGAGCCGGCCGACGATGACGTCGAGCTCGCTCGGCTCGGTCGGCGCGTTGCTCTCCTGCCGCGGTGCCTCCTTGACCTCGACGGGCCGCTCCGGCTCCTTCGGGATCTCGATGAAGTCGGGCACGAACAGCTTCGCGCGGCGGTCGCCGGAGATCGGCGCGGCGGGACCGGAGGTCTGGATGCCGGCGGGCCGGTACGGGCCGGACACATACGCAGCCTTGAACCGGACCATGGTGGACGTGTCGTACTTCAGGTAGCCCGAGCCCGGGATCGACGGCAACTCGAACGCGTCCGGCACACCGATCGCGGCACGGGACTCGGCCGCGGAGAACGTCTTCAGACCGATCCGGTACGACAGGTGCGAGTCGAGACCGCGCAGCTTGCCCTCTTCAAGGCGCTGCGAGGCCAGCAACATGTGCATCTGCAGCGACCGGCCGAGTCGTCCGATCGCGACGAACAGGTCGATGAAGTCCGGCTTGGCCGACAGCAGCTCGGAGAACTCGTCGACCACGATGAACAGCGCGGGCAGCGGGTCGAGGTCGGCGCCGTTCTCGCGCGCCTTCTCGTACTCCCACACGTTCTTGAAGTTGCCGCCGTTCTTCAGCGCCTCCTGCCGCCGGTTCATCTCACCGGCGAGCGCGTCCTTCATGCGGTCGACCAGGGTCAGCTGGTCCTGCAGGTTGGTGATAACGGCGGCGACGTGCGGCGACGAGTCGAGCCCGAGGAACGTCGCGCCACCCTTGAAGTCGACCAGGACGAAGTTGAGGTTGGTCGACGAGTGCGTGGCCAGCATGCCCAGCACGAGCGTGCGCAGGAACTCGGACTTACCGGACCCGGTCGCGCCGATGCACAGGCCGTGCGGGCCCATGCCCTCCATGGCCGCTTCCTTGATGTCCAGCTCGACGGGCTGGCCGAACTCGCCGACGCCGAACGGCACGCGGTAGCGGTCGCGGATCGGCCTGGGCCGCCACGCCTGCTGCACGTCGAACGTCATCGGGTCGCCGGGGATGCCGAGCAGCTCCAGCAGCGTCGGGTTGGACAGCAGCGGCTCCTCGCCGCCGTCCTCCGCTGCCGCGGCTCCCAACCGGTACGGCGCGAGCTTGCGAGCCAGTGCCTCCGCCTCGGCCACCGTCATCGTGTCGGGGTTGGCGAACCACTCGACGCCTGAGGCACTGCGCGCACCCAGCCGGTCCTCCTCCACCACGAGCCGCAGGCCGCGGCGGGCGGTGAGGTTGCCGAGGCTGTCGGACAGGTCCATCAGCGTGACGCCGACGAGCCCCTCCTCCAGGATGATCTGCTCCTCGCGGGTGACCTCGCCGTCGTCGATGATGATGACGACCTGCGGCTGGTCGGGCTGCGGCGGCGCGTTGCGGGTGAACCGCTGCCGGTCGCGCAGCTCCTCGTCGAGCCAGTCCTCGATCTGGGCGAGCGAGCCGGCCATCATGCGCATCTGGCCGATGCCGTCGACCATCGTGGGGTGCTGGCTGTGCGGCAGCCACTTCACCCATTCCCACTCGGCCTTGGTCCGGCCGCCCGTGACGACCGCGATCAGCACGTCATCGGGTGTGTGGAAGGTCACGAGCTGTGCGATGAGCGCGCGGGCGAGGCCGCGGGTCAGCTCCTTGTCACCGGACAGGCCGACTGCCGCGAACCCGCGGATCGCGATCTGGATGGGCAGCTCGGGCACGATCGAGTGGGCGCGCACGAACCGGCGCAGCGCCAGCGTGGCGATGGGCTCCAGCTCGTCGACCGGGCCGGTCTGCGGCGGCACCAGCCGGGTGGCGAGACGCTGCGAGCCGCGGCCGGCACGCAGGTGGCAGAAGTCGGGGTCGGACGTGCGGCGCTCCCACATGCGGCGGCTGGTGGCCATCGACCACAGCGCCTGCGGGTCAGGATGTACCCATTCGAGTGCCGCGCGCTGGTCCAGCGAGGCCTCACGGGCCCGGTCACGCATCTGACCGAGGTACCGCAGATAGTCCTTGCGGTCCTCGTTCATCTCGGCCTTCTTCTGGCCGCCGCCGCGCCCGCCCTGGCCGAACATGCCGACCATGGAGAACATCATCATCATCGGGAACAGCAGGGTCACCGGGTTGCGGCCGACCGCGCCCCCGGCGGTGAACATCAGGGCCATCATGCCGAGCATCGCCACGACCATGACGACGGGCATCATCTTCATCAGAATGTTGCCGGGGATGACGCGGGGCACCTCTGGTGGCGGCTCGAGATGCACCTCACCGCCCGGTTGCCGCGGCGCGGCCAACCGAGGTGAACGCTTGAACTGCAGCGTGCTCACGACCGGACTTCCCCTCACGTGATCCTTGACCCCTTATTGCCACAACCCGCGCACGCGCGAGCACCGGCAAGGCCATACTAGGGGCCGCCACCGACAGCAAGGGGTGGTTATGCACAGACAGCAGGTGAGGGGGCTCGAGGGTGGCAACGGGTACCACTGTGTTCAGCCGCGTGACGGTGGTCGCGCCGAGAACCCGCATCGACGTGGCGCTCCCGGCCGGGGTCGCGGTCGCCGACCTGCTGCCGATGCTGCTCGAGATGGCCAAGGAGGCCACTCCGGACGGCGGCGCGCGGCACGGCGGCTGGTGCCTGGCCAAGCTCGGTGAGTCGCCGCTGGACCCGAGCCGCACGCTGGCCTCGCTCGGCGTCGTCGACGGTGAGCTGCTGCAGCTGCGCAAGCGCGCGGAGAACCCGCCGCCCCCGCTGTACGACGACGTGGTCGACGCGATCGCCGAGTCCACTCCGGACAGCTACCGGCCGTGGACCAAGAAGACGGCCAACCGGATCGGCTACATCGCGGGCGCCCTCTCGCTGGTCGTCGCCGCCCTCGCGGTGCTGATGGCCGGCCCGCTGTTCGGCGGCCCCGCGCTCGGCGCCGCCATCGCGGCAGGCGCGGGAGCGGTCGTGTGCGTCGCGGTCGGCGCCGTGATCGCCCGCGGCTACCAGTCGGAGACGGCCGGGGTGCTGATCGCCGCGGCAGGCGGGCTGCCCATGGCGTTCGTGGCCGGCCTCTACATCGTGCCCGGCGCGACCGGCCGGGCCAGCATGCTGCTCGCCTGCGCGCTGGTGCTCATCGTGGCGTCCGCGTCGATCATGGTGATCGGCGCCGGGGTGACCACGTTCGTCGCGGCCGGGTCCGCCGCGCTCGTCGGCGTCATCGCGTTCGCGATCGGCACCCTCATCGCGCACCCGGCGCCCGGCATCGCGGCAGGCGCCGCGGCCGTGTCGCTCGCGGCGCTGTCGGTCCTGCCCAGGGTGACGATCCAGCTGGCCAGGCTGCCGCTGCCGAACGTGCCTGGCAGCGCGGAGGACCTCAAGGAGGACGCCGGCTTCCCGGACTACCGGTCCATCGAACGCCGCGCCGGCCTCGCGCACGAGTACATGACGGGCATGATCGTCGGCCTCGGCGCGGCAGCCGCGATCTCGTCGATCATCACCGCGAGCAAGGCGGACGTGTGGGCGATCAGCATGGCCGTGGCCGCCACGCTCGTGCTGCTGCTGCGTGCCCGCACCTATGCCAACGGCAGCCAGGCCATCGCGCTGCTGGCCACCGGCATGCTCTCGGCGGCCGGGATCATGATCGGCTGGCTGATCGGCACGGACACGTTCAGCCGCCTGCTGTGGGTGTTCGGCTCGCTCGTGCTGATCGCGGCCGCGGCGCTGGTGCTTGGCGTGATCTTCCCGGACCAGCGGTTCTCGCCGCCGCTGCGGCGGACCGTGGAGATCATCGAGGCGATCTGCATCGCGGTGCTGCTGCCGCTCGCGCTCGCCGTGATGAACCTGTACGGCACGCTCAGGCACGTGAACATCCTGCCGTCCTAACCAGTGCTTTAGCCTGATCGGCCTACTCTGGCCTGGCACTGCCGACGACCGCGGAGGACTCGTCCCCTATGGCTGTAACCCGAACCACCCGGGTCCTGTCGGTGCTGGCCGCCACCTCGCTGGCGTTCGCACCGGCACTGCCCGCGGCGGCGCAGCCGTCCACGACGGCGCCGGACGCGGGACTCGCGACACCCCCGCCGCTCCCCGCCGACTTCCAGCCGCCGGTGGACAACGGCGAGCCGGACCGCGCCTACACGCAGAGCAAGCAATGCGTTCAGTCGAAGCCGTCGACGGCGCCGCTCGAGTCGAAGCCGTGGGGCCAGGACATGCTCCGGTTCGACGAGATCGCGAAGTTCGGCCTGACCGGCGCCGGTCAGAAGGTCGCCGTCATCGACACGGGCGTCACACCGCACGACTACCTGGCCGGCCGCCTGGACGGCGGCGGCGACTACGTCGTCAAGGCCGAGAACGGCCTCAAGGACTGCGACGGGCACGGCACCGAGGTGGCGGGCATCATCGCGGCCGACCCCAAGAACGACACGATCGGCTTCCGCGGCATCGCCCCGGGCGCGAACATCCTCAGCATCCGGCAGTCCAGCGCCAACTACGAGTTCAAGGACGAGGCCACCAACAACACGGTGACCGCCGGCAACCTCGGCACGCTCGCCAAGGCGATCATGCGTGCCGCCAACGCGAACGCCAGCGTGATCACCATGTCGGTCGACTCCTGCCGCCCCGCGTCCGCCGGCCCGATCCAGGACTCGGAACGTCAGGTGCAGGCGGCACTGCGGTACGCCGTCGAGGAGAAGAACGCCGTGGTGGTGGCGTCGGCGGGCAACGTGGGTGAGGCGGGCTGCGCGACCCAGAACAGCCCGGACCCGAAGAACCCGACGTGGATCGTCATCCCGCCGTGGTTCTCGGACTACGTGCTGTCCGTCGGCGCGGTGGGCAGCAACGGCGCGGTCGCGGACTTCTCGGTCAACGGCCCGTGGGTCAGCGTCGCAGCACCGGGCACGGACATCATCTCCCTGGACCCGGCCAACTCGACGGCCCTGGCGAACCAGTCGGTCGACGAGAAGGGCGGCGCACAGCCGATCCAGGGCACCTCGTTCGCGGCGCCATACGTGGCCGGCCTGGCCGCACTGGTTCGACAGCGCTACCCAGAACTCACCGCGGCACAGGTCATGAACCGCATCAAGACAACGGCGTCGCACCCAGCAGCGACCGGCGGCCACGACAACCTGGTCGGCTACGGCATGATCAACCCAATTGCGGCACTGACAGCGTTCATTCCCTCGGAAGAAGGCATCGCCCCCGACAAGGCGATCGACGTGCCTTTCACAATGCCACCCGCCTACGAACGCAACTGGACCCCGATGAAGGTGGCAATGATCGGCTCCGGCGGCGGCCTGGGCCTACTACTGATAACGCTCTTCGTGGTCCACACGGTCCGCCGCAACCGCCGAGACCCAGAAGAAGCCACCTCACGCCACCGCCGGTAAGAACAAGACAAGAAACTACCGAGTCTTCAAAGCCAACTTCCGAATCTCCGCACGAACATCCTCGCGCGGCAACGGATTCACGCTCATCCAGTCGGCATCCCCAGCCAGCCGGTACCGCCCACGCTCGGTATCGAGCCACCGCAGCTCATCACCAACCCGGGCCCACTGCTCCTCGGTCTCATCCCGTCGAGCAACCCCGACCTGCCCATTTCCCACCACAGGCTGCAGGTGCGACACCATTCGCCGCGTCACCCGATCGTCAATCCCCTGCGCCCGCAACACCTCATCAATCTCCTGCGCCACAAGAGGTTCCTCACCCGCGGTCAACGCGGTGAACGCCGCCTCCAACGCCCGCCGAGGCAGGCTGAACGGCGACGTCATGGGCGCGTCTGCACGAGGCACGAGCCGCACGAGGTCATCCAGCGCCTCGTCCAACGTGGCCGGCTTCATCCGAACCATCTTCTCCGGCGACGAGAGGTCCTGCGTCACGAGCAACGCCTCGTCACGATGCACAAGGACGGCCGCGGCCAACGTGGGCTCCTCCGCCGCCAGCACCATGTCCAACACCCCGGTACAGGACCGCAGGAGAAAGACGAAATCCTCCGCGACCCCCAACGGCCCGTTGTCATCCGCGAGACCGCGAGAGGTCAACTCCTCACGCGCGGACGCGAACAGGGACCGCTGCTCGACATCACTGTGCCCGGACGCCGGGATCTCCAGCGGGAACGGCGCCTCGACCTCCGCGAACACGCACAGCAGGTCGACCTCGACCGGGTGCAGCGGCGCGCCCGCGCTGACGCGAACGTCCATCACGGGTGGTAGTTCATCTTCGAGGCATTGTCCGTGTCGACCTGGAGGTAGGTCCGCGCCGTGTTCTCGGCCGCCAGCACGAACTCCTCCATGTGCGCGACCGCGACGTTGAGCTGGCCACGCAGGCCCTTCTCGCTGCCCATGCGGTCGGTGAACTTCTCCGCCAGCTCCTGCCCGACCGGGCTCGTGCCCAGCATCGGCGCGTAGTTCGGGGTGGACAGCTCCTCGACCTCACGCGTGATGAAGTCCAGCTGCTCCCGCACATCCGCGACCGCCTGCGCGAACGCCTGCACCTGGGCGGGGTCGACCGCCCAGCCGCCCGCCGAGCTCGGCTCGTCGTCGACGTACATCCGTTACCCCCTAGAGCCCGATCACGGGCGGCGCCGCCTTGAGGTCCGAGGAGAACAGGTCCTCCTCGATCGGCACGCTCCTGCGGTGCTCGCTGTCCTCTTCCTCGTCCTGACGGCCGTGGGGCGCACCGCCCTGGCCGAACGCGCCCGTCTTGCTGAACCGGCCGCGACCTCGGTACTCACGGTCGCCGCGACCACCCGCGCCGCCCATCCCGCTGCCGGGGAAGCCACCACCACGGCCAGCGCCACGGCCGCCGACGCCACCGCGACCAGCGCCGCCGCGCCCCGGGCCACCCATCGCGCCAGCGCCACGGCCCATGCCCGGCATCCCGCCGAACGCACCGGCGCCGAGACCGAGGCCGCTACCGCTGCCACCTCCGCCGCCAGGCGTGTTGAAGCCGCCGGTGCCACCGGGTCCGAGGCCGGTCAGCGACTGCCAACGGCCGTCCGGTCCGTGCGCGAACGACGGGTCGGTGACCTGGCTGCCGTCAATGGGCGGCGGGCTCGGCCTCGCCGGGCCGCCGCCGGGTGGCGGAAGGGGAACGACCGGCCGATCGATGCCGGGGTCGGGCAGTGGTCCCGTGGGGTTACCGGGGTTGACGCCGTCGGACGGGCCGCCGAACTGCGGCGTCACCTGGTCGATGCCGAGCAGCGCGCCCTCGTAGCGCTCCATGGTCTGCACGGCCTTGCGCTTCATTTTCTTCTTCTTGTTGCCGAAGCCGAACGCGCTGGCGATGCCGCCGAGGGCAGCGCCGAACGCGGCGCCGATCGGGCCGGCCACCGCGAACCCGGCCGCCGCGCCGCCACCCGCGGTCGCGAGCCAGTTGTTCTTCGGCATGCCGGGCATCGTGTCCTGCGCGGACCGCAGCGCGCCGCTCGCGTCCATGATCGGACCGGACATCTGCTGGGCGGTCGTGCCCAGCTCACCGATCCAGCGGGCGTTGGTCATGACCGACCGCGCCGCCTCGTCGGAGGCCGTGCCGGTCCAGTACTGCAACAAGGTGCCGAGCGACCGCTGCAGGTCGTCGGAGGCCTTGGACACGGCGCTGCCGTGCTTGCTCCACTCGCCGGCCAGCGCGTTCAGCTGCCCGGGGTTCGCCCTCTCGGCCACCATCTTGATCAGTGGCTCGAGGCCGTAGCCGTTCCAGTTGACCCCGCCGGTGACCCACAGGTCGTTCTCTTCGCGCCGGCGCCTGCGTTCGTCGTGTGCGGCCTGTGCTGCCGCCAGGGCACGATCCCTGGCATCCGCGACCCTCTGGAGGAGCTGCTCGAACACGCCCCCGCCCTCCGATCATCGATTCCGATCGTCACGGTATCGGATGACACCGACACAAAGGAGGCGAATGGCGCTCAACTTTTCGCAGGCAAATACTCAGCCGCGTAGGGAAAGCGCCATCCCCCGCACCGCGGTCGCGAGGTCCTGCCCGTGCATCGGGTTGACCGACAGCCAACCACCTTCTTCGGTGTCTGCCAGCTGGAACCTTCCTCGCTCGGTGTCCAGCCAGCGCAGTTCCGCACCGGCGCGGCGCCACTGGTTCGCGTAGCCGCCCCTGGTCGCGAGGCCCATCTGCCCGTTGCCGAGCACGGGCTGCAGGTGCGTCACGAGCCGCCGTGCCAGCCGGTCGTCGATGCCGTGCGCGGCGAGGAGTCCGTCCCACTCGTCGCGCCCGATCGGCTCGCCCTGTCTGCTTCGCAGTGCCTGGTAGACGCGGTCCAACGCGGTCTTCGGCAGGGAGAACGGCGCGGCGACGGCGGCGTCGTGTTTGGGGATGAGCCACAGCAGCTCGTCGACCGCGTCGTCGAAACGCAGCTCGGCCATGGTGACGGAGTCCGGTGTCGCGATCTCCTGGGTGACCAGCACGGCGAGGTCCTGCTTGGCGAGCAGCACCGCGCCCAGCACGTCATCGCCGATGGAGAGGACGAGGTCGAGGGTCGCTCTCGCGTTCTGCAGCAGGTAGGTGAAGGCCTCGGCGACCCCGAGCGGACCACGCTCGTCGGCGAGGCCACGGGCGGCGAGCCGCTCACCGGCCGCCCGCAACACAGCACGACGCTCGGTGCTCGTCGTGCCTTCCTGCCGCACCCGCAACGGAAACGGCGGCGCGGAGCCGGCTGCCGCACACAACAGGTCGATCTCCGCGACGCTGATGCTGACGGTCATCCGTTCTTCGGCAGCGCGTCGACGGTGTTCTGCTCCAGCTCCTCGTAGGTGCTGGCCGCCTTCTCGGCACTGGTCACGAAGTCGTCCATGCGCTTCATGGCCTCGGCGAGCCTGGCCCGCAGGCCGTCGGCGGAGTTGAGCCGGTCGTCGAACTTCTTGGCGAGCTGCTGTCCGACCGGGCTGGTGCCGATCTGCGGGGTGAGCTCGGCACCCTGCATCCGGTCGACCTTGGCGTGGACCGCGTCGAGGTAGGACCTGGCCCGCACGACGGCGTCGGTGAACGACCGCAGCCGGTGCGGGTCGACCTCCCAGCCGTCGGCCTTCTTCTCCGGCTTCTCCGGCTTGCCCTGCTTCTCCGGCGCGGCCATCGTCGTGTCGGCCACGGCGGCGGTCGGCATCTCGGGCGGTGTCGCCCCGGTCACGTTCTCCTCAGGCATGTCGTTCCCCTCGGTTCCGCTAGAGCCCGATCACCGGTTTCGACGCCTTCTCACCCGTGTCGAACGGGTCGTCGGCGTCGTAGGGAACACGTCTGCGATGTGACTGCTCGCCAGCTTGGGCGCCCATGCCCATCCCGCCCATCGGCGGCGCTCCGATGGCCCCTGTCATGCCGGGCGTCGAGGCGTTGGTGGACGGCATGACACCCGAGGCAGCTGCGGGCATCCCGACTCGCCCGCCGGCACGTTCCGAGATCTCACCGAGCGTGCCCCGCCCGGCCACCGGACCGGGCACGATGCCCACCCCGCCGCCGATCGCGGCGCCACCACCGGAGAACCCACCGAACCCGCCTCCGCCACCACCGCCGCTCTCGAACGAGCGGCCCGCTGAGCTGGCGTCGGTCATGCCGGTGAGCAGCGGCCAGCGCGCGTCCACGCCCGTCGCGGCGTTCACCTGGCCGGCCCACTGGTCACCACCCGGCACCGGCTCGACGTCGTCGGCGCGTGGCCGCAGCTGGGTGTCCTGCCCCTGGAACAGCGGCGTGGCCTGGTCGATGCCGAGCGCGGCCGCCTCGAAACGCTGCATGGTCTCCACCGCGACCTGCTTCAGCTCCTCCTGCTCGGCCTGTGCCTGGAACGCGCTTTCCGAGCCGGCCGCGGTCGCGCCGACGGCGGCGCCGAGCGGGCTGCCTTCCGTCACGAGCGACGCTTCCTCCGCGCCACGCGGCGCGGACCCCGGCACCGCCTGCGGCGGCACGGCGGGCAGCTTGGGCATGGCCTCCTGCGCGGACTTCAGCGCGCCTGCGGTCTCCTCGATCGGGTCAGCCATGTCCTTGGCGGTCGCGCCGAGGTCGCCGACCCACTGAGCGTTGAGCGCGACCGTGTGACGGGCCTGGTCGGCGGTCTCGCCGGACCAGAAGTCCATGAGGTCGTCCAGCGCGTCGGCGAGGTAGTCCGCCGCGGCGGTCACGCCCTCGCCGGTCTGGCGCCAGTCGTCGGCGAGTCTCTCGAGCTGCGGCACGCTCGCTTTGTCGGCGACCATGCCGACCAGCTCTTCGAGGGTGAACGCGGCCCAGTTCACCCCGCCGCTGACATACCTGTCCCCACTGCTCCCCATGGGTCTACCCGCTTCCTTGCCCCGACATCGGATCCGACTGTAGTGGCTCGGGCACAGCGAGAGCACTACGCCGATCGTAGGCTCGATGACGTGCCCCGAGTCCTGACAGTCTCCGACGAGATCGTCGAGTCCCTGTGGACGGACCGGATAGCGGAACGTTACGGCGACGTCGACCTGATCCTCGCCGCCGGTGACCTGCCGTTCGACTACCTGGACTTCCTGGCGTCCGCGTTGGACCGTCCGCTGGTGTTCGTGCCGGGCAACCACGACGCGGACCTGTCCGGGTACTCGCGGCGCCACGGGCTGTGGCTGCAGTCGGGGTTTCCGGCGCGCTACCCGGGTCCGGCCGGCGCGGTGAACGCGGACGGCAGGGTGGTCGAGGCCGGTGGGCTGCGCATCGCGGGCCTTGGCGGGTCCATCCGGTACAACGACGGCCCGAACCAGTGGACGGAGCGTCAGCAGACCCGACGAGCGACACGCCTGGTCCGCGCCGCGCACCGGCGGCCGGTGGACGTCCTGCTGACCCACTCACCACCCCGCGACCTCGGCGATCGCGACGACCCGCCACATCGTGGTTTCGCGTGTCTTCACATGGTTGTCGAGCGGCTGACACCTGCTGTTCTCGTGCACGGCCACATTCATCCGCACGGCCAGCCCGTCCCGGACCGTGTGCTTGGCAATACCCGGGTGCTGAACACGGTCGGATACCGCATCCTGGACATGCCATGAAGCGAGACACGGGCTTTCCGATAGCCGACTCCGAGAACGACTTCCTGCGGGCCCGCCGCAGGCAGGTCCTGGCGCGCCTGGCCGCGTGGCTAAGGCGTGCGCCGGACGACGTCAACATCATGCTGCCGTTCGACGAGGTCGTCGCGGCGCTGGGGAGGCTCGGGGAGCGACGCCTCGGCCTGCAGGTCATCACACTGGACTCCATCGTCGGCAGCGTCGACCGGTCCCGCGAGTTCGACCGTCGCTTCCGACCGACGTCCGGCCAGGTGCGCGAACGCTGGCAGCGGCTGGCGCTGGCCCAGCGCCGCGGCGAGCCCATCCCCCCGATCGAGGTCTACCGGGTGGGTGACATGCACTTCGTCGTCGACGGGCACCACCGGGTGTCGGTGGCCCACGCGCTGGGTTTGAAGACCATCGACGCGTACGTCACCGAGGTCATCACCCGCCTGTCCCCCAACGGAATTCGCTACCGAGGCGATCTCCTGGTGAAGGACTACCGGCGGATCTTCCTCGACCGCGTGCCCCTGGTCGGCGAGGCCCGGCAGGCGGTGTCACTGACGGACCCGTGGGACTACGCGGAGCTGGCGGAGTCGGTCGAGGCCTGGGGCTTCCGCCTCATGCAGGACGAGGGCCACTACCTGGACCGGACCACAGTGGCCCAACGCTGGCACGACGAGGAGTTCGTGCCGGTGGTCCGCATGCTGCGCCAGGCAGGGATGATCGAAACCCAAACCGAGGCCGAGGCCTACATGTGGGTCGCCTGCGAGCGCTACCGCCTGATCCGAACCCACCGCTGGGACGACGACGTGATCTCCGCGGTACGCGACAGCAAGCGCCGCTGACTCGGCGAGACCTCTCTCGCTTCACCCCACACCCCAC
>Ga0307512_10004306_pt1 | contig 15705 bp, 10 predicted proteins | sample 14_EM_MG_FD_200267 | JGI IMG/M metagenome (GOLD analysis project Ga0307512, IMG submission 200267) | Populus trichocarpa ectomycorrhiza microbial communities from riparian zone in the Pacific Northwest, United States - 14_EM | ecosystem: Host-associated > Plants > Roots > Unclassified | place... | reverse complement strand
TCCCAGCACGATCGCCCAGCTGACGCCGCAGGAGGTGCAGATCGTCCGGATCGTCGGCGAGGGGGCGACCAATCGCGAGGTCGCCGCGCAGTTGTTCCTCAGCCCGCGCACGATCGACTATCACCTTCGCAAGGTCTTCACCAAGCTCAACGTCTCGTCCCGGGCCGAGCTGATCAGACTCGCGGCGCACGAATCCCGGTAGTCGGGATCACCCCCGGACTGGTGATGTCACTGATGCGAGCGCGGATTCCCTGAACCACGCCGCGGGGACGCCCGTTGTAGCCGGAGACCCGGTGCCGCCGCCGGCCGACGAGACGAGGGCCCCCGAATGACCTGGCGTGAGATGTGCCGGAGCCGGCTGGTCCGCGGCGGCGCGATCACGGCGTCGCTGCTCGTCGTGATCGCGGCGGGCCTGGCCGCCGTGCCGAACGCGCAAGCCGACACCGGGATCGGCATCGTGGGCGTGGCGGGCAAGTGTGTCGACGTGACCTGGTCCCAGACCGCCAACGGCACCGCCGTGCAGCTCTACGACTGCAACGGCACGGACGCGCAGAACTGGGCCGTGGACCCGGCTCAGGGGACGATCCGCGCCCTGGGCAAGTGCCTCGACGTGGCCAATGCGGCACATGCGGACGGCACGACCGTGCAGCTGTTCGACTGCAACGGCACCGATGCGCAGCGGTGGTGGGCCACCAACGGCTGGCTCATCAACATCGGGTCACGCAAGTGCCTGGACGCGCACGGCGGTTCCGCAACCGGTACGCCGCTGCAGACCTGGACCTGTACCGGCGCTCCCACCCAGGCGTGGTCGCTCCCGGCGGCCGCCCCTGCGCCCGCGCCGGCAGCCGTGAAGAAGGGCGTGAGCACGTGGGCGTTCCCCGGCCTGGCCGCCGGTATTCGCGACGTCGGCGCCGGCTGGTACTACGACTGGTCCGTGGCGAACGACGACGTACCGGCGCAGGCCGAGTTCGTCCCGATGATCTGGGGCGCCGCCGCGGTCAACGACGCCGATCTGGGCACGGTCCGCCGATCGGGCAGCACCCTGCTGGGTTTCAACGAACCGGACCTGTCCGGGCAGGCCAATATGCCCGTCGAGCAGGCGTTGTCGCTGTGGCCCCGGCTGGAGCAGACCGGCATGCGCCTGGGCAGCCCGGCGGTGGCGTTCGGCGGCGACACCCCGGGCGGCTGGCTGGACCGGTTCATGACTGGTGCGCGCGAGCGTGGTTTGCGGGTCGACTTCATCACCGTGCACTGGTACGGCTCGTACTTCGGCGACGCCGCGGCGGACCAGTTCATGAGCTATGTCAACGCCGTGCACGACCGCTACGGCCTGCCGATCTGGGTCACCGAGTTCGGCCTGATCAACTTCACGGGCACGCCCCGCTATCCGGACGCGCAACAAGTCACCACGTTCATCGCCAAGGCGACCGCGGCGATGCAGGCCGCCCCGTACGTCGAACGGTATGCCTGGCATTCCCTCCCGGCCGCCGGCGAATCCGCGGAATACGGCCTGTACCGGGACGACGCCACCCCGACCGTCGCCGGGGTGGCCTACCGGGCGGCCGGGCACTAGCCGGCCGGGTCAGGTCAGCTGGGGCAGGACTTCGGAGGCGATGAGGTCGAGGTGGTCGAGGTCGGCCAGGTCCATGATCTGCAGGTACGCCCGGCCCGCACCCGCGTCCCGGTAGCGGCCGAGCCGGTCGACGACCTCGGCCGGCGTGCCGACGTAGGCGCTGGCCCGCAGCTCGTCCGCGGCACTGCCATATGCCTCGAGGCGGCGGCGGACCTCGGCGTCGTCCTTGCCGACGATCGTCGCGTGTGCCACGGAGAGCGCGAGGGTTTCCGGGTCCCGCCCGGCGGTGGTGCACGCGGCCCGGACGCGGGCGAACAGCTCGGCAGTCTCGCTCACGGACCGGAAGCCGGCGTTGAACTCCGCGGCGTGCTTCGCCGCCAGCGCGGGCGTGCGCTTCTTGCCGGCACCCCCGACGATCACGGGCGGGTGCGGCGTCTGCACCGGCTTGGGCAGGCCCGGGGAGTCGACGATTGTGTAGTGCTGCCCGGCGAAGTTGTAGCGCTCCCCCAGGGGTGTGTCCCACAGGCCGGTGATCAGTTCGAGCTGCTCGGTAAGCAGGTCGAACCGGCCGGCCGTGTCCGGGAAGTCGATGCCGTAGGCGCGGTGCTCGGCTTCGTGCCAGCCGGCGCCGAGGCCGAGCTCGACCCGGCCGCCGCTCATCTGGTCGACCTGGGCAACGGTGATGGCGAGCACGCCCGGGTTGCGGAAGGTCGCGGAGCTGACCAGGGTGCCGAGGCGGATCCGGCTGGTCTCCCGGGCCAGCGCGGCCAGGGTGATCCAGGCGTCGGTCGGGCCGGGCAGGCCGTCACCGTCGCCGTGCACCAGGTAGTGGTCGGACCGGAAAAACGCGTCGAACCCGCACTCCTCGGTCCGCTGCGCGACCGCGAGCAGGTCGTCGTAGGAGGCACCCTGCTGCGGTTCGGTGAAGACTCTCAGCAACATGCCACCACGCTATCGCGGGACCCCGTACCGGCCGCGGCCATGCGATCATCCTCCGCGTGACTCTTCCTCGCCGGGCCGTTCTGGGTGGTGGGCTGGCCGCCGTCGCCGCCACGCTGGGCGGCTGCGGCCGGCGCCCGGCGCCGACCTGGGCCGAGCCGGCCACAGCCGCGCCGACGGTGCCGGTCGCACGGAACGCCGCGGCCGCGCCGGCCTACGTGGGGCGGGTGCACACCACTCTGACCAAATACCTGAAGCCGACCGCCGACAACCCCAACCACCCCGGCTACGCCGGAGCCGTCGCGCTCGTCCTGGTCGACGGGAAGACCACCCTGCACACCGCAGTCGGTCACGCGCTGCGCTACAAGGCCGGTCCGGTCGAGCTCCCGGCGAGCCAGCGGGTCGCGGCGAAACCGGACTCGATCTTCGACCTCGCCTCGCTGACCAAGGTCTACACGGCGCTGCTCGTTCTGCAACTCGTTGACAAGGGCCGGATCGACCTGGCCAAACCGGTGCGGGACTACCTGCCCGAGTTCACCGGCACGGGCAAAGGCACGGTCACCATCGCCATGCTGCTCGCCCACACCAGCGCCCTGCCGGTCGGCCCGAAAATCACCGGCCTGCCCGACAACGCCGCCCGCTGGAAATCCGTCCTGACCACCCCGCTGGTCAAGGGCGGCGTGCCCGGCACCACGTTCCGCTACTCCAGCGTCGGCCTGATGGTCCTCGGCCGGCTCGTCGAGAAGCTCACCGGCAAGAGCCTCGACAAGGCCCTCCGCGACAACCTGCTGACCCCGCTCGGGCTCAAGGACACCGGGTTCCAGCCGTTGAAATGGGTCGGCAACAAACAACGCCTCGTCGCCACCGACGCCCGTTCCTCGCGTGGCCTGCTGCGCGGCACCGTTCACGACGACGTCTGCAACACCCTCGGCGGCGTCGCCGGGCACGCGGGCGTCTTCGCCACCGCCAAGGATGTCGCGGTCATCGGCCAGCTCATGCTCAATGGCGGCACCTACAACGGCAAGCGCCTGCTCTCCGCCGACGTCCTCAAGCGGGCGCTCACGAACGTCAACAAGGGCAAGCCCGCCATCGACCCCGACCGCCCGCGCCGCACCGCCGACCACGGCCTCGGCGTCGAGCTCAACCAGCCCTGGTTCATGGGCAAGCTCGCGGCGGCCACGACGTTCGGCCACACCGGCTTCACCGGCACCTCGCTGCTCGTCAGCCCGGCCCGCAAGATGGTCGTGGTGCTGCTGACCAACCGGGCCCACCCCAACTGGAGCTGGTCCAACCCCGACACCCACCGCGTCGCCGTGCACAACGCCATCGCCTGACGGCCGAAAGCCCTTGGCGTCAAACATCGACAACCAAGGGCTTTCCGTACGATCGGCAGGCTCCTAGATGAAACCGCGAGCCTGGAAGGCGGTCCGTACAGCGGTGGCGGCCGAGGTGCCGTAGAGCGACTGCGCGGTCGTCACCGTCTGGTTGGCCGCGGCGGCGAACGTGGTGCCGGGTGCGAAGCCGAACTGCGCCTCGAGGATGATGCTGTTGGCCGTGCTCCGGCCGAGCGCGTTGTGGATGTCGTAGAGCGCCCGCGACCACATCTCGCCGTCGGCGTGCACCTCGTTCTCCCAGTCGCCCGGGTAGACCTTGGTGCCGTCGACCCGGCGCAGGCAGTGCGGCGTGCCGCTGGTGTAGGAAACCGCGTCCCAGTCGGCGATGCAGGCCAGCGGCGTGGTCGTGGTGTTGGCGCTGACCGCCGAGGACATGGTGTAGGCCCAGTAGTCGCCGAAGCCCTCGCCGATCGCGCCGGACTGGCTGGACGAGCCGAAGCCGGGCACCTGGGCGTCCTGGATCGCGTGCCCGTACTCGTGCCAGATCACCTCGGCGTCCTCGGCGTCGTCGACGCCGCCCGTGCCGAAGGTGAGGCTGTCGTCGGACGGGTCGTAGTAGGAGTTGTCGTCGGTGAGGCCCGTGGTCCGGTACGTCTGCGCGGAGTTGTTGATGTCGGTGAAGCCGAGGCTCTGGATGTACTCCTGCGCGGTGGTGACGTGGTAGTACGCCATCACCTGCTCGAAGCCGGCCTGCGACCGGTTGTACGTGTACGTGCGGGTGCTCGACGTGACGGCGCTGCTGCTGGCGTTGTTGGCGTACGCCCCCTTCAGCGTGGTGACGCCGCTGTTGAGCTGGGTAAGCGTCACGGTGCTGTACGCCGGGGTGAAGGTCGACGAGTTGCTGTTGCTGCTGTCGGTCAGGCTTTCGTTCTGCAAGGTGACCACCGGGTTGGGGTTGAAGACCTGACCCGAGCCGCTGACCTCCTTGACCGTGTTCTTCTCGGCGAGCCTCGTGCCGCTGACCGCGTCGACCACGGTCTGGACGGTGCCGCGGGGCGTGCGGGTCAACACCAGCCAGCCGAGCTTGGCCGTGGCGCCGGGCACGATGACCGCCGACGAACGCATGAGCGTGCCGGCCAGCCGGCCGGTGGCCGCGGACTCGGCCCGGCCCCGCGCGAACGAGGCGCTCCGGGCCGGCGTGCCGGTGACCTGGACGCGGCCGTCCTGGACCTGGACCAGCCCGGTGCGGGCATCGGTGTGGGTGGCGTAGAAGCCGCCCAGCACCGGAACTCCCCGGTAGGTCTGCTCGTACCAGTTATGCGTGCCGAGCAGGGAATGCCGGGTGGCCACCAGGGTGAGCCCGTCGGGCGCCGGTGCGGCGTACGCGGTCGTGCCGCCGGCCACGACGGTCAGCCCCACGATGGCACCGATCGCCGCGAGGCGTCGGCCTAGTCTGCGCGTCATCCATGACCTCCAAGCCTGGCGAAACCCGCGACTGGGTATGGCCGCGGGCTCCGTACGTGAAAATCAGCGTAGTGATGAACATCGAAGTATGGAGATCACGTCCGGGTCATATTTTCGATGGAATGTCCGATGAGGACGGGGCAGCGGCCAGGCAATTGATCAACTACCGTGTCCCCACCCGCTGCGTTTCTTTCGGAGTTGACCTGTGCCCCGTGGCCTGATCCCCGCCCTCACCGTCGCGGCTTGCGCTGCCGCCCTGCTGCCCGCGATGCCCGCCGCGGCCGCCGATCCGGTCACGACCACGATCCAGCGCGACGGGGAGAGCCTGCAGTTCCAGCGCTCGACAACGACAGCAACCTGGCCGCTGTCGGTGCAGGCGGCGCCGGAGCACGCGTCGGCCCGCTTCGACATCGATGGCGACGGCGTCGACGAGCTGATCATCGGCGTACAGGTCTCCACCGCCACCGGTGTCGCCCAGAGTGTGCTTCTCGTGCGCTATGCGACCGGCGCGACCGAGCGGCTCCTCAAGCCGACCGGCACCTCACTGGCGTCCGCGTTGGCGGTGGCGGACTTCAACGGCGACGGCGTCAACGACCTCGCGATCGGCGACGGCGCCGCGCTCTGGGTGCTGAACGGCAGCGCGGACGGCCTGCAGCCGGATTCCGCGATCCGGCTGACCGCCGCGAGCCCGGGGATGCCCGCGGCCGGCGGCAACCTGGGCAGCGTGGCGGCCCCCGGCGACCTGAACGGCGACGGCTTCGCCGACCTGGCGATCGGGCAGCGGACCCAACTGGTCAGCGGTTACACCAACGCGGGCGCCGTGACGGTGCTCTACGGCAGCGCCACCGGGCTCAGCGGCATCGGCAGCAGCCAGTTCAGCCAGGATTCCGCTGGCGTACCGGGCTCGGCGCAGGCCTCGGACTTGTTCGGCTCGTCGGTCGCGATCGGGGACGTGACCGGCGACGCCCACCTGGATGTCGTCGTCGGCGCCCGCGGCGATGTCGACGGGGACGCCGGGTCCGTGACCGTGCTGCCCGGCACGGCCACCGGCCCGACCGGCACCGGCGCCGCCCTGGTGCCCGGCCCGCAGCTCGACGATCTCGCGGTGGAGATCCGGGGGCTCGGTGACCAGGTGGCGGTCGCCGACCTGACCGGCGACGGCCGGGCCGACGTGGTGGCCGGCGCGCACAACTCGACGGTCGGCGGGCGGCAACTGTCCGGTGTGGTCGCCGTGCTCCGCGGCGCGACCGGCGGCATCTCGGCCGGAGCCAGCACCTTGTGGAACCGGGACAGTCCCGACGTGGCCGGCGCGGCCTACCGGTCCGAGTCGTTCGGCGACTCGCTCACCCTGGGCGACGTCACCGGCGACGGGCTGCCCGACCTGGTGTCCGGCTCGACCCGGGCGCCGATGGACACCCGCACCGACGCCGGGGTGGTCACCACCATCGCCAATAGCGAGACCGGCCTGACCGGCGTGGGCAGCGCGCAGCTCAGCCCGAGCGCCGGCCGCACGTTCGGGATCGGGATGCAGGCGCTCGAGCTGACCGGCGGCGGCGCACGCGAGTTGCTGATCGCCGGCACGCAGTCGCTGAGCCTGTGGCAGCAGACGTCCGCCGGGCCGCAGCTGGTCACGGGTCTTGGGTCGGCCGTGTTCGGCGCGAGCGACCTGAGAATCACCGATATCGGCAGCGCGACGCGGTTCCCGCAGGGCCTGCCGCTCGCCGTGCCGGCCGGTGGCTCGACGGTGCCGGAGCCGCCGGTCGCGGCCCGGCTGCTCAGCCGCTTCGACCTGGACGGGGACGGCAAGGACGAGCAGGTCGTGGGCGATACGGTCGGCGCGGTCGTGCGCTACTCGAAGGACGGCCGCTACGACCAGCTGTCCGCCGATCACGGCTACCTCGGCGGCAGCGTCAGCCTGGCGGCGGGCGACTTCAACGGCGACGGCTTCGCCGATCTGGCGTACGGCGACGGCGCGGTCGAGCTCCAAGGCGGGGTCTGGGTGGCCTATGGCGGCCCGTCCGGCCTCGACTATCACGGGGCGCAGAAGTTCTTCCAGGACACGCCCGGGGTGCCCGGCAGCGGCGAGACCAATGACCGCTTCGGCTCCGAGGTGGCGGCCGGCGACCTGAACGGCGACGGCCGTGCCGACCTGGCGATCGGCGCTCCGGGAGAGGGCGTCGGCTCGGCGAGTTCGGCGGGTGCCGTGACGATCCTGTACGGCAGCCCGGCCGGGCTGACCACGACCGGAGCGAAGTGGTTCGCGCAGTCCGACAGCTGGATTCCCGGCGAGGCGGAGAGCGGCGACCGGTTCGGCGAGGTGCTGGCCATCGGCGACGTCACCGGCGACAAGATCGCCGACCTGGCGATCGCCTCCCCGGGCGAGAACAGCTCGATCGGCATGGTCAGCCTCGTCAAGGGCGCGACCGGCGGCGTGGCGACCGGCGGGGTGACCTCGGCGGTGTACACCGACCTGAAGCTCAGCGCGGCCAGCGGAGCGGCGTTCGGCACCGCGCTGGCCGTGGCGGACACCGACAAGGACGGCAAGGCCGAAGTCATCGCGGGCGCGCCACAGGCGGCGGACGCCGTCACCGGCAAGCTCAGCGCGGGCGTGGTGGTCGCCCTGAAGGGCGGCGCGGCCGGCCTGTCCAAGACCGCGTTCACCGCGATCGCGCAGGACACCGCCGGGGTGCCGGGCAGTTCCGAGGTCGAGGACGGCTTCGGCAGTTCGCTCGCCACGGGCGACGTCACCGGCGACGGATACTCCGACGTCCTGATCGGCTCGCCGTTCGAAACGATCGGCTCGGCCCAACAGGCCGGCATGGTCACGCTGGTGCTGGGCGGCGCCACCGGGCTGACCGGCGCCGGCAGCTCCGCGTTCGACCAGAGTCAGTCGGCGGTTCCGGGCGCGGCGGAGGCCTGGGACTACTTCGGTCAAGGCCTCGCGCTGCTGAACATCGACGGCACCGGCGGCCTGGACGCGGTCGTCGGCGCCACGGGCGAAGTGCTCGGCGCCGACAACCGCAGCGGCTCGGTCACAACCTTCACGGCAAGCGGAAAGACCCTGCTGCCGACCGGCGTGTGGACGTCGACAACGATCGACGAGAGCGGCAACAACGGCGAGGGCGACGTACGCTATCTGGGCTCTCCGCTTTTGGCCTCGTGACGCGGAGGCCCGCACCAGATCGGCGGCGGGCCCCCGGGATCGCGGCTAGTTGACCTTGACGTCGTCGTAGGCGGTGGCGGCGTGCTGTAGGCGCCCTTGCTGTTGGTGGTGGCGGTGGCCTTGAGCGCGTAGCTGCTGGCACCGTCCGCCTTGAAGTAGATCTTCACCGCGGGCGCCGGAGAGAACCTTGCCGTCGATCTTCAGGGTGCCCGTGGCGGTGAGCTTCTTACCTTCTTCACCGGCTCGGGCGAGGCGTTGAAGCTCCCGTGCCTGCCGCCGAGCCCGGGCACGATCGTCCAGGCGCAGCACACCGACCGGCAGTCGACCTTCGTCGTCCGGCAGCCCGCCGGACCGGCCGCGCCGGCGATCGTCGCGCCCGGATGGACCGCCCAACCCATCACCCTGGACGAGCTGATCCTGACCTACCTCAAGGCGTCGGCCAGGAAACACCGGGATCTGGAGGCAGCAGCATGACCCCGATCACCCGACCACGGCTCGCCCCGAACCGCGCGGACAGCATCGAGCCGAGCGGGAGCTTCTCCGGTCTGATCTGGCTCACCTGGCGTCAGCACCGCTGGACCCTCGTCAGCACGCTCGTCCTGGCAGCTGTACTGGTGGGCTGGATGACCTACCTGTCCGCCGAGCTGACGGACCTGTATCACCAGTGCCACAACACGGCGTCGTCTGGCTGATCGTGCGCCGCACCAATCTCAGCGCGGGCTGACGGCGCAAGCCCCGGCGAAGGTCGGTCGATCAGGCCGGCCGTCACGAGTTCGGCGATCAGCAGTTGGATGGCGGGTGCGCAGCGGGCCTTGTCGGCCGAGGTGTGCCAGGCCAGCTCGCCGATCTCGGCGGCCGCCACCGGCTCCGTGTCGGTCTTGCCGCCGACGAAGCAGATCAGGCGCACCTCGGTGCCCGGCGGCCGGTTGTGCGCGGGCGCCACGATCTCGGTGAACAGGGTGAGGTCCGCGGGGTCGAGGAGCACGCCGACCTCCTCCCGCACCTCGCGCGCGGCCGCCTCGGCGTACGTCTCGCCCGGCTCGGGTTTGCCGCCGGGCAGGTAGAAAACGTCGGTGTAGTGGGGGCGGGCGACAAGGACCCGGCGGTCCCGTACGCACACCCACGCCGTCGCGATCACCACGCTTGTCACGCGCCGAGCTTACGGGCCGCGGCTATTCCAGCCGCGGCCCCGCCCTCGCTAGGAGCCTTGCGGTGCAACCAGATAGAGGCCGTAGCGGCCGATCGTCTCGTCGGCCGGCACCAGGGACCGGCCCGAGGTCGCGGTGCCGGTGCCCAGGCCCGCCGAGCCGACCGGGAAGCTCGTCACCGTGCCGGACGGGTAGCCGACCGGGTCGCCGGTGACCTCCTCGCCGGACGTGCCGACCAGGGCCTCCAGCGGGCCCGCGCCATTGAGGTTGAGCATCGTCACGGAGTCGCCGAAGGTGTCGTCCTTCTCCGCGGCTCCCGGCACCAGCGCCGAGCTCTGGTCCAGCGACTGCGAGCCGGTGCCGGTCAGGCCCCCGGACGAGCCGCGCAGCAGCACGACCATGCCGGCGTCGGCGGTGGTGCCGATGTCCTCGTTCGGGACACCGACCAGCACGTCACCGAGGCCGTCCCCGGTGACGTCTCCGACCGCGATCGAGGCGCCGAAGTGGTCCTCGTTCTCGGTGGCACCGGCCACACCGGAGCTGTCCTGGGACAGCACCTTGACACCCGTGGCGGACAGGCCAGTGCTGCGGCCGGCGAGGCTGAACACCGCGCCCGGTGCCAGATCCCAGCCCACCTCGGCGCCGGAATCCCCGACGATGACCTCGCCGTAGCCGTCCCCGTCGGTGTCGGTCACCCCCAGGGAAAAACCGAGATTCCAGGCGTACATGCCGTCGAGGCCGGCCGCCGCGGTGACCGTCTCGCCACTGACCGAGGTGACGTTGGACAGCGAGACGCCGGCGGAACTGCCCCAGAACTGGGCGATCATCCCGCTGCCGTCGTTGAGGTCGTGGTCGTTCTCCAGTGGCGTGCCGACCAGCAACTCCGCGTAGCCGTTCTTGTCGACCTTGCCGATCGCCAGGCCCCAGCCGAAGCTGTCGCCCGTCTCCGGAGTGCCCGGCACGCCCGTGGTGCTCTGGTCGATCCACTGTGCACCGGTGGTGACGATGCCGGACGGGCTGCCGTTCAGGACGATCACGCCGCCGGCCTGCGTCGTCGCGCCGACCGCCTCTCTGGGCAGGCCGATCGCGAGGTCGTCGCGGCCGTCCCCGGTGATGTCGCCGGCGGCCAGCGCGCCGCCGAACCAGTCGCCCTCCTCGGACGTGCCCGGCACCCCAGCGGTCGTCTGGTTGAGATGCTGCACGGCGTCGATCTGCAGACCGCCCGGGCCGCCGGGGAAGATCCACACGGCGCCCGTGTCCAAGGTGCCCGTGCTGGTGTCCATCTCGCCGCCGTCCGCGATGGCCAGGTCGTCGTAGCCGTCGCCGTCGAAGTTGCCCGACACCATCGGCCAGCCGAAGCAGACACAGCCGCCCTGGGGCATCTCCGTACGCAGATGATCGAGGTATGGCGCGGACGAATACCGGACGATGACGCCGTTGTCGCTGAACGCCGCCACATCGTCGAGGCCATCGCCATCGAAGTCGGAGCGAGTGTCCGCACCGGCGCCGGTGGACGGTGTGACCGTGACCGCTGTGCGCCGATACAGCAGCACGATGCCGTCCCGGGTGAGCTGATCCCAGCCGGCCTCCGCCGCCGCTGCGGCCCGGGCGGACGGTTGGGCGGGCAGATACTTCGGCTTGGCGGCACCGGGCCGCACGGGCGCCGGATCCGCTTGCTGCACAGCCGGAGCGGTGCCGGGAACGGCCAACAGGGCGGCGCTCATGGCCGCGGCAAAGAATTGCATTTATCGATCCCCCATGACGTGTACGCGCGAGTGTAGGCCAACCGCCAAGGGGCTGGGGGGCACCCGGTCGGCGTCTGTCCGGTCGCTGACTTCGCACGCCAAGGGGGTGCTGTCGGCCCGACGATGGCTTCGGGGCCGAGCCAGTCCACACCAAGGGGGTGCTCATGCCCGAGGTTCGGTTGCGCTTGCTCGGGCCGGTGGAGTTGCTCGTCGACGCCCGGAGCGTTCCGCTCGGGCCGGCCCGGCAACGCACTGTGCTGGCCGCGATCGCGGTGGACGCCGGCCGCACGGTGCCAGTCGACACGCTCATCGCGCGGGTGTGGGACGACGACCCGCCCGGCGAGGTCCGCGCGGTCGTCTACAGCTATGTGGCCCGGCTGCGACGGGTGCTGCGCGCCGCCGGTGACCAGGCGGTGCTGGTCCGGCGCTCCGGCGGGTACGTCCTCGACATCGCCCCGGAGTCGGTGGATCTCCTCGAGTTCGGCCGGCTGATCCACTCGACGGAGTCCGATCTCGAGCGCGCGCTCGGCCTGTGCCGAGGCCCCGCCCTCGCCGACCTGTCCGGGGAGTGGGTGACGCGCACCCGCCACCTCATGGACCAGCAACGCCTGGATGCGCTGCTGCGGTGGGCGCGGCTCCAACTGGTTGCGGGGCATCCGACCGCGGTGATCGACGCCCTGCGCGCGCCGTCGGCGCAATACCCCCTGGTCGAGCCGCTGGCCGCGGTGCTGATCGAGGCGCTCTACCGCGACGGGCGGGCCGCCGAGGCCCTCGACCGGTACGCGAACGTCCGCCGATACCTAGTGGACGAGCTGGGCACCGAACCGGGCAGCGAGCTCCGCGAGCTGCACCAGGCCGTTCTACGCGGCGAGGACCGGCCGGCCCGGCGAAGCCCGGCCACGACACTGCCGGCCGGCGCCAACGCCTTCACCGGCCGGGCCCGGGAGATCGACCAGCTCACCGCCGCCGTCGCTGCGGGCGGACGGGTGCTGCTCATCCACGCCATCGCCGGCATGCCCGGGGTCGGCAAGACGGCCCTCGCCGTGCACGTGGCGCACCGGCTGCGCGCGGAATTCCCGGACGGGCAGATCTTCGTCGACCTGTGCGGACACACCGCCGGACGGACTCCGGCCGAGCCCGCGGACGTGCTGGCGACGCTACTGACGGCGGACGGCGTCGATCCGCGGCGGCTGCCGGCCGGCGCCGAGGCCCGGTCGGCCCTGTGGCGTGCGCGCCTGGCCGGCCGGCGTGCGCTCATCGTGCTGGACAACGCCGTGGACAGCGCGCAGGTGTCGCTCCTGTTGCCCGAGTCCCCCGGCTGCCTGGCGCTGGTGACCAGCCGGCGCTTCCTCGGTGACCTGCCGGCCGGCGCGGTGCCGATGTCGCTCGACGTGTTGCCGCGGGCCGAGGCCGAGGAGATGTTCCGCCGGCTGGCCCCGCGGGCCACCGGCTCGACGGCGCAGGTCGCCGACTTGGTGGCCGCCTGTGGTTTCCTCCCCCTGGCGGTCGCGTTGCTGGCGCGGCTGCTGCTGCGACACCCCCGATGGACCGTCGCCGACCTGCTGGACGAGACCCGCACCCGGCTGCTGGACGTCACTGCGGAGCACGCCAGCGTCGCCGCCGCCTTCGACCTGTCGTACCAGCACCTGCCGGCCGACCGGCAACGCTTCCTGCGCTTGCTGGCGTTGCACCCGGGCACCGAGATCGAGCCGTACGCGGCGGCCGCGCTCACCGGCGGTGGCGTGAACGCGGCGAGCGCGCAACTGGACGCGCTGCACGCCGACAGCCTGCTCATCGAGGTCGGCTACCGCCGCTACACGATGCACGATCTGATCCGGTCGTACGCGAGCACTCTCGCCACCCAGGACCCGGCGGCGGACCGCAGCGCCGCAACAAATCGGCTGCTCGACTTCTATCACCGCGCCACCGCTGCGGCCAACGCCCGGCTGAGCCGGCTGACCCGGCCGACCGAGGCGGAACCGGCCGACGGCGGGCCCGAGCTTCCCGATCTCGCCGACCCGGAGCGGGCGCTGTCCTGGCTGCGCGCCGAGCGGGCGGCCCTGCTCGCCTGCCTCGCCGCCAGCACCGACCCGCGCCGCATCGTGGAGCTGACCGCCGGCGCCACCGAGTTGCTCCGCCGCGACGGCCCGTGGACCGAGGCGACGGCCCTGCACGGCGGCGCGGTCCGGGCGGCGGAGGCCCTCGGCGACCGGCTCGAGCGGGCCAACGCCCTGGTCGACCTGGCGACGGTGCGCCGGCTCGGTGGTGACTACGCCGCCGCCGAGCGGGACGCCCGGCTCGCGCTGCGGCTCTACCGCGAGCTCGGGAACCGGCTCGGCGCGGCCAACGCGCTCACGGTGCTGGCCAAGGCGTTGTCCCGCGCCGCCGACTACGCCGCCTCGGCGGACGCCGTCCAGCAGGCCCTCGAGCTGTACTGCGAGCTCGACGACCGGCAGGGCGAGGCGGGCGCGCTGGTCGAACTGGGCATTGTCCGCGGGATGACCTCGGACTTCGCGGAGGCGCTGGAGCTGTTCGGCCGAGCGCTGGATCGCTACCGGCGGTTGGGCGATCGGCCGGGGCAGGCGTACGCAATGCGCATGCTCAGCAATTCACACCTCCGGGTCGGCGACTTCGCCCGGGCGGGCGAACTGCTGGAGTCGGCGCTCGAGCTGTACCGGCAACTCGGCAGCCGGCTCGGCGTCGCGCTCACCCTCAGCGACCTCGGCCGGGTCGCGGCCGCCGTCGGCGACTACCCGGGCGCGGCCCGCACGCTGCGGCGAGCGCTCGACAAGCACCGCGACATCGACCATCGGGTCGGGCAGTCGACCGCCCTGCTCTACCTTGGCGGCGCGCTGCGGCGCTCGGGCGACCTCCCGGGTGCGGCGCAGGCTCTGCGGGAGTCGCTCGCGCTCAACCGGGAGATCCGCAACCGCACCGGCGAGGCCTGGGCGCTCAACGAGCTGGGCGCGGTGTACCGGCTGACCGGTGACGTGGACCGTGCGGTCGCCGCGCACCAGGAAGCGTTCACGCTCGCCGAGTTGGTGCCCAGCCCGTGGGACAGGGCCCAGTCCCTGGCCGGCTTCGGCCGGTGCGCGATCGCGCGTGGCCGGCCGCGGGAGGGCACCGCCCAGCTGCGGACCGCGCTCGAGATCTTCCGGCGGATCAACGCGGTCGAGGCCGCCGAGGTGGCCGCGGAGTTGGCGTGACGGTGCCAGGAACGTGCAAGGTTTCCGTCCACACCGCCGGCCCAGGCTGTGCGGCATGTCTGAGCTCTCATACCTGCACGGCGCGTCGGCCGAACCGCTGCTCGGCAAGACGATCGGGGCCACCCTTCGACGCACAGCGGCGCGCGCCGGCGCCCGGGAAGCGCTGGTCGACGTCCCGGGCGGCGGCCGCTGGACCTACCGGCAACTGGACGATCAGGTCGACGTCCTCGCCCGGGCCCTGCTCGGGCTGGGTGTCGCCAAGGGTGAACGGGTCGGCATCTGGGCGACGAACCGCCCGGAGTGGGTGCTGGTGCAATACGCGACCGCCCGGATCGGCGCGATCTTGGTCAATATCAACCCCGCTTACCGTACGCATGAACTGCGCTATGTTCTGCAGCAGTCCGGCGTCAGCGTGCTCATCGCGGCGGAAGGTTTCCGGGACGCCGACTATCGGGTGATGGTCGACGAGGCCCGTCCGGAGTGCACCAATCTGTCCACCGTGGTGTATCTCGGCACCCACGACTGGGCCGGCCTGCTGAGCCGCGCCGGCGAGGTGTCCGCGGACAAGCTCGCGGAGCGCGAGGCCGAGCTCTCCTGCGACGACCCGATCAACATTCAGTACACCTCGGGCACCACCGGCTTTCCCAAGGGCGCGACGCTGTCGCACCACAACATCCTGAACAACGGCTACTTCGTCGCCCGCCGGCAGGGCTGGTCGGAAGCCGATCGGGTGTGCGTGCCCGTGCCCTTCTACCACTGCTTCGGCAACGTGGTCGGCAATCTCGGCGCGATCACGCACGGCGCGTGCGTGGTGATCCCGGCGGCGGCCTTCGACCCGCGGGCCACGCTCACCGCGGTCGAGCAAGAGCGCTGCACAGTCTTGTACGGGGTGCCGACCATGTTCATCGCCGAGCTCGCGGACCCGGCGTTCGGCAGCTTCGACCTGTCCAGCCTGCGTACCGGGATCATGGCCGGCTCGCCCTGCCCCGTCGAGGTGATGAAGCGGGTCATCGCCGACATGGGGATGACCGAGGTCACCATCTGCTACGGCATGACCGAGACCGCGCCGGTCGCGACCCAGAGCCGCCCGTCGGACGACCTGCACCGCCGGGTGTCCACCGTAGGCACGCCAT
>Ga0307512_10004304_pt1 | contig 15707 bp, 21 predicted proteins | sample 14_EM_MG_FD_200267 | JGI IMG/M metagenome (GOLD analysis project Ga0307512, IMG submission 200267) | Populus trichocarpa ectomycorrhiza microbial communities from riparian zone in the Pacific Northwest, United States - 14_EM | ecosystem: Host-associated > Plants > Roots > Unclassified | place... | reverse complement strand
GTACTGACCGTTGCTGATTGTTGTCTCAGCCCAGGAGGAACGACAATATGCCATCAAGTCCTTCAAGTCCGGCGCCAAGGACGTCATGGTTGCCTCGGGTGTCGCGTCTAAGGGCCTCGATTTCAATGACATCCAACACGTCATCATTTTTTCCATGCCGAAGGAGATCGAGGACTACGTGCATCAAATCGGGCGCACGGGACGCAGCGGGAAGACTGGCATAGCGACGACGTTCGTCAACATGAACACGCCGGAGCAGACACTTCTAGATTTGAAGTACTTACTCATGGAGGCCGGACAGAAGTATGTGTTTCGATTTGAATGACGCTTTGGATGACGCTTACCCAAACCGGCGTTGCAGGGTCCCACCCTTCTTGCAAACCATCGAGGATCCACGGGCAGCTCAAGGCGGGTCACTCAAGGGATGTCCGGTCTGTGGAGGTGGGTTCTACCTTCTCTCTGTGTATTCCCCCAGTCCCCGAAGGTGAAAATCGCTGATGCTCTCCTCTAGGTCTGGGCCACGGCATTTCCAACTGTCCAAAGCTCGAGGATACTCAGCGGAGGCAGATGGCCTCCCACCGAACTTCGCAAGACACTGGCGGGTACTGAGCGCTTGTGTTTACTCTCATCGTGTAACCCCATTTACTGTATTGTAACGTTAATCGTTGTTGCCTTGGTGATGCCCGTGAGCAGAGTTGCTTGGAACATGGACCGAACCATGATTCTATCCAGCTGTAGGACTCGGACGGCTCTGAATTTGCCGACAATCAAATCAATGACGACCGACGCGCTCCGATATTTCGACAGTTCATCGATACACGCCTTCGAAATGAAGATATCAACAGTGTGGGATATATATATGACAGTAATGTACACAAGGTATATATTGACTTGAAAGGGGTATTAAATGTCCCTGGAAGAGTATATTCTGCATTAAAGTGGCATGTACGAGTAGTGTGGATGGCCCCCGCAGCATCTTTGCTTAATCCACCTCTCTCCGAGGGACTTGCTGCTGGATGATGCACCACGATAATCAAAGCGCTCGTGCATCTCGGCAGGCGAGAAGGTGACGAGGTCCGACTCGGCGCTGGTTTCAGCCAAGAAAGATAATAGGTGAGAGAAAGTTATTGTATAGCTCCCCCCAAAAGTGGGGGGTTCGGCAATCGCCTACCGCATACGTATCGCATATCTCGACGTGATGTCCAGAAAGGGTCTTCCAAAGGCGTTCCATTTCTCCTGGGCATCTTCCCCCATCGCGAGGATCTCTTTGAAAAAAACCGCATCTGTAGGGGCAACCCCTCAGTCTCAGAGAACGTGATGGAGGGCAAAACAACACAAGCGAAATTACTAACCGCCAGGCAGCATACAGCTCAGGGTTTCCAAGGTTTCGTTTAAGAGGATCTCCTGCGGGTCGCAGCCGCGTTCCTCGGCGAACTGGGAAAGGCATGAACTGAGCGCTGGGAAGTGGCAGATGTAAGGAACCAACATACCTGGTCGCGCAACGTACAGAGCTCCTTGAAGCATTCTTGAGTGTAGTCCAAGGTGTCTTCCGTGGGACGTTCGATGACTTGGATGCTTGGCTCCACCCTGAGCTTCCGCGCTTGCAAAAGAGGAGGAAGGGTTGGTTCTTCGGGTTGGTGCTCCGGTACTGGCTCTAGCACTGACGCCGACACTGGCTCTGGCTCTATGTCATCAAAGTTGAGGTCATCATCAATGGGGGAGAACGATCCAACTGTATTATCTGGAGTCCGCGTCCGTGTGCGTTTCTTCCTGCTCGAGATCATCGGCGAATGGATCGGATACTGTAAAGCCTTCTTGGACCTCGGGGCGCCGACGGCTCTCTTTCCTGAACGGATCGTCAAAACGAACGGTGGCCTGTTCGCAAGGAACTCCTTTGCCTTGGGTCCGAGCTGGCAAGGAGTTGGGTTGGTCGTAGCAGATAGCAGATGCAGATGATAAGCGGAGTGTAACTTACATAGACATAAGATATGGGGGCTCGGTTCTGGCCTTGCGCCTCTTCGAGCACTGTCATAAGAATCCCGCGAGCGACCAAGTGATCGAATAGGCGTTTAGCAAGGTCGGTTGATATTTCCGAGCCTTTCCCAAAATGATCGAGGGTGTTGAAGGTTCTCCTCACCATATCAGTCTTCGACGTGCCTCGAAAAGCGTGGATGCTTTGGGGCCCAGTGATCTTCATACACCTATTCTCCAGTTCTTGGATCATTTTGACGAAGACGGTAGCGGGGTCCGTGAGATCGATCTCTGAGACCTCGTCCGTTGAAATGCAGTTGTCGCATGTACCCTTGCAAAAAACAGGATCGAACTTTTCAGCAAAGTGATTCAACAGCAGCATACGCCGACAATCGACCTCATTGAGACAGAATTGATTGACGGTATGGATGGCCTGCTTCTTGCGATCCTTCTGAAAGGTATCAATTTCCGTGTCTTTGTTGATTTGGCTGATCCTTTTTTGAATATCGAGGTAGCTGTAGTCTGGTGAGTAGAGTGAGCTTGGGCGACGGTGATCTGGACGGGGATCGCCTTACAAAGGATACAGTCGGCGACCTTCCCGTCACGGCCTGCGCGGCCTGTCTCCTGACAGTAACTGATCATATATTTAGGTCAGCCAGGTTCGTACCCGAAGAACTCGACTTACGAGTCCACACTGTTGGGTAGATCGTAATGTATAACAAAGCGCACTGTAAGAAAAAGTTAGTTGGTAGGGTAGTGTAGACTCCCCAAATGTGGCGTTTACCGTCTGCTTTATCAACACCCATCCCAAATGCGATGGTGGCCACGATGATCTTGCATTCACCATTCTGCCACTCTTGCTGAATTCGCTTTTTGTCCTCGTCATCGACCTTGGCGTGAAAATGTTTAGCCATGAGGTTTTGAGTCCTCAGCCTGAATGCAACCTCCTCGGTTCTTACACGAGATCCGCAATAGATAATACCAGTCTCGTTCGGGTACTTCTCCTTGATGAACTGAACCATTGTGGTCTCAAAATCTTTTTTCTTAGGCATAACCGTGTACCGCAAGTTGGGGCGATTGAAGGACTGTGAGAGAAGCACATAGTCACTCAAGCCAAGGGCGGTGACAATGTCCTGCAAAGCCTCGGAGGTCGCGGTTGCAGTGAGAGCAACGATAGGAACGTCTGGGAAATCTTTCCGAATATCGGAAAGTGCCTCATACTGAGACCTCATCAGCGCATTGTAGGTTTTCAAAGAAATGTGCGGCGTACTCCCGCAGCGCGAAAGTCACGCCCCCAAGTATTGATGAGATGCGCTTCGTCGATAACAAACCGGGCGAGTTGCCGCCTTGTATGCAGGTCCTTCAGTATCACCTTCATGTCGCCACTGCATCCCAGCTTCTCAGGAGTTACGTAGACAAGACTTGGCTTCTTCGACGTAGTCCGAAGTTGGTGCATGGTGTTCCCATCATTAGAATCCCGAGATACTAGCATCATGACGTCGATGCTAAGGGAGTGAAGCCTCTCCACTTGATCAGCCATTAGGGCCCGCAGTGGAGATATGACTACGGTGACGCCACTCGTTTTGCCGCCCTCGCAAACAGCAGGCAGCTGATAGCACAAGCTTTTCCCGCCACCAGTAGGCATCAACACGACGGCGTCACGACCCTCAAGAGTAGATACGATGGCTGCCAGCTGATTTTTCCGGAACGCTTTCAAGCGAAAGACATTTCTGAGTTTTTCGACAACCTCTGGATAATGGGGACTCGCTTTGAGATTGGCTTCAGACGGTGTTTCGGCGGGAGGAGGACGTAATGTAGCGACGGCTGAGAACAACGGGGTTGGCTGGTCGGCATCTGGGAGGACCGCGTCGACGCCGTCGTCTTCAACGTTTCCATCCACGTAGTTCCAGAGTTCGTCGTCACTAGCAGGTCCATGGTAAACCTCCCGTCGGTCATTCACCTCATCGGCAGTGGCAAAAGCCGAATGATACAATGGTCGAGCGTCCGGTGTTGCAGGTGCTGGGACATTCCCCTCCATGTCACCCGGTGAAAAAGCACTACGCGATGACATCGTTGAAGTGCTCGTGACGGCTCGTGCATCGCGATCAAGAGCCACGTTGGCTCCAGAGACAGTATTGGGAATATCAGAAGCCAATGTGGATCCATGACTGGTATTGGATATGTGCGGGCCGTCAAAATCTTCATCGATTATCTGCGTCTCATGCATAGGAATCTCGCGGGCGTGAATTGAGTCATAGGGATGCGTGCGAGGTGTAGCACCGTCGGCTAAGGCAAATTCTGCAGCCGGTTGGCAAGGGGCTGGCATATCCTCCGAGTCACTTCCGCATGCAGCAATTGCATTGGTGATCGCATTAAGCCTATCCTCGAGAAGGTCCCTTATCGTCCGCAGAAGGTTAAGAAGTATCCAAGGCACAGGGAAGGAGCACGTACAACTGCCCTTCTAGGATGTATGGGTCATGGTTGGAGGCCCTTCGCATACGAAGTCTATCTCTGTCTCTCCGGACCTGATGGAAGTGGGTGTCATTGATATTGTACAGCACCTGAAGCTCTTCAGCCGTTTTCTGTAACCAAATTAGCGTGGGACAAACGATGACAGCACAGACATTACATATTGTAGATCGGCATGAACTTTATAACTGTAAATGAAGGATCGAGAAGCAACACCAGCACGTCTGGATAATTTCACGGACTGGGGATGTACCGAGGTTGAGGGTGCAGTTTCAGATAAGGAACCCAACGCGCAGAAGTTGTGATGTTGAGACAGAGGAGGGGTTTGTCCCTCCCTTTCTTTCCCCTTTTGGAGCGCCGAGAACGCGTTTTCCTTCTCTACATCAGGTGGCGCAATCCTAGGGCGCTTGGGTGAGGTAGGAAGGACGGAAGCCAAGTCAGAGGACGTCCGCTTAGAAGGTATCGAGTTACCCGACGTGGGGGAAGTCGGGTTTGAGGAGCTTATGTCAATGGCCTCGTTGCTTGAATGGGTGTGCAAAGATGTGGAGGTAGGTGGCCAAGGTTTTTGTTTTCCAAAGCCAGGAGTTGAAAACGAGGGAAGTTGAGAGATGCCACTCTGGGCTGCACGTTACGGAAAGGTAAGATAGCCGGCGACAAAAGGGTAAAAGGCGGTAGATGTACCTGCCACAACGGAAGCATTACCGGTTTTCGCAGGCTTGAATTTGGTGGGCTTACGAAGCACGATTGAGTTAAGTTAAGACTGATCAGAGTGACTCGAATGAATGAAAAGGTGGATCTGATCCTACCTTCGGGCTTTGAGGGGGCGCAAAATACGACGATTTGTGCTGTGGGGGGATTTGACGCTGCAAAGCTTCGAGGTTGTTCCTCGGTTGTGACATGGGTGGTGGCAGGATTCAATGTGCCATGTAAGCGAAAGGTGGACGGTGCCTCTGTATCGATAACGTACACGGCCCCACACTTTGGCAGCCCAATTTCTCCTTTCGATTTGCCGACGCGTCCGCGAGGCAGTCACGGTCACGTGTCGTACTCACCCACGCGTTCGATTTACAGCTTTACTCGCGATCGTTTACTGTTAACAGCGCTCGCGACGATACCACCATGAATCAATCAGACAAGAATTCAAGGCAGTATTGGTATCCCAACATGGGAAATGCAGAAATCATCGATTCACTCGATGGTTGGGGTCTCTCAGTCACTCATCACCAGCTCGTCAAACCAACTTCAGAATTCGTATTGAGCGTCTACTGTGCGTGCTTGCAGCAAGTCGTCGATTTGAACGAGGAGTCTCTTCAAGAACCCGTTCAAGCCGCCCTTGCTTCTCTAGATGATCCCAGCATGGTGCGCAACTTCGATCGAGCTCTTTGACATCGGCTGACGTTGTCGCAGGACATCTATGGACCGGCCACCAGCACTAACCTCCTGGTCTACCACATGTGCGTCCACTCGTCTCACATCACTCCTAAAAGTGTCTGAATACGCGCAGAATACGTCTCGCTGATGCCGCAAAGGTGCCAGACTTTAGTGGCAAAGATATCATCACACCCACGTCAGAACGGACGCGCCTCATCCTGTCCGCTCTCATCAACTTTGTCAAGTTCTCCGAGCAATGCATGCCGTTTGTCTCAAAGCTTCGCGGGAAGGCGGCAGATTTGATACGGGAGCGTGAGAGTGTGTCCGATGAGCGGGCTAGGCTCCAAACACAATTGGCACAGCTCAAGTGCGATCCCTGATTACTTCTCATCGTCACCCCTCTGAAGTGGTCTTGCAGAGCGAAACGAGCAGAAGACGAGCCTAGACTAGATACGATTCGACAAGAAAACGCGTCCATCACCTCGCAGCTCATCGCAAACAAAGAGACACAGACGAGCTTACTGAGAGACATAGAATCTTTGAAGGCCGAGAAGTCTTCTTTAGTCCAAAGAAAGGTCTGGTAGCTTTCATCGTTCCTCTTGTACATAAGCGCTCAACCGACCTAGGAAAGTGTATGTTCTGAAGCAGCACTTGCGAGTGATGGCGTAGCCCGCATTCGCGCGCGAGTGGTGCAGTCACCCGAACGAATCCGACGGACAATATCAGCGATGGGTAGCACCGCCAACGAAGACAAGAGGACGTACCTGTCACGACAAACTACGATCGATGAGCTGCAAGTCAAGATCTCGGCCTTGTTGAATATTGAGAAGGTACTCAAAAAAAAAATTACCGAGGAGATCTCTATATGTTGATTTGACACCTTTGATCAGGATTTCCGCGCAAGTATCGAACAGCTGCAGATCCTGGAAAAGGAAACGCAAGCCCTGACAGTCGCAGAGAAGGTGCTAACAGACAGTCGCGATACCCACGAGAAGCAGAAGAACGAGCGGAAGGGAAGCTTGCTCAGGGCCGAGGTCAGGACCCCCTCGTGCCATTCCACACTCATCGCGTTGATCATTCGTATGTTCAGCACGCGGTGAAACAACTAGCAAACGCGCGAGAGAAAATCGAACGCGCCCAGCAACATATAGAAGACAAGCGCGGAGCAAACCGACAAGCCATCGAGCGGCTCGAGAAAGAATACGAAAACATGGCTCTCGAAAGGAGAGATACAGATAAGCATAACGAAGAGCTCCGCGCGGAGGCGGATGAGACTGAACGTAAAGTCAGTCGTGGTTTGCCTCATCCCCCCCAATGTCCGCTTGTGTAAGCGTTCTGTTAACATATTCCCGTCCCCCTTGCGCAGATGAGCGATCATCTCAAACGCAACGAAGCAGAGCTCAACGAACTGCTCGCTGAGTACTGGGCACTTCGCAATCGGACATGTAAGCGGCCAGAGTCCTGTAATTTGACCGAGGGGCTGATGAGTCTGGCGTGACGCACGTTATGACAGCCGCATACATGGAAACCATAGCCACGAAATTGGGGATAGGTGTCTCATCCGTCTGAGCTCGTTTTGTTTCAGACCCTAGAGGAGCGCCCGCCGAGATTCTCGACCCACACGGGCGTTGCTTCCATGGACCACTATGCCACGCGCATATGACTTCGATCGCTCGCGCGGCGCGCGGGGTACCCAGAACGCTTCGTATTTCCCATGCTGGTTGCTTATATCTTTATAGAGCCAAGGTGGCTCACTTGTGTAGTGTTTTCGATCTATGTATGTGATGATAAACAAAAGCAGTACACATTCGGAAGCAGGCATTACAAAAGAGTAAAAAAGGCAAGCACTCAGTCGCGGATTGCATATCGTAACACGAAAGGAACCGAAGTATTTATGGGATACTTCATCGTCCTCTCCTTCTTGGGCCTGGAGGGTCACCATTCCGCACGAGTGGCTCGCAATCCTCGCAGTACCACGTCTGAGATCGCGGCAGCTCCGTCAGACCAACACAGTCGAGGTGAAACTGTCGACGGCGACGGTGATGAGTATGATAAGAGAGATAGCGTTATTAAGAGGATCTCTTACCCACTCGCGCTTGCAGTCAGGATAGTCGCAAGCTACCATCTGTGAGGAAAGCCAACTCGTAAGACGGGTAGCTCAAACACATAAGAAAGGCGGTGCCGCACATTTCCAAACGATACCCGGTTGCAGTAGCAGTACTTTGGCTCGTTAGGATCAGCCGCCGCGTCGCCTTGCATAATAGCGTTCAACGGGGGCACCTTGAGCTTCAGGGTGCGCGAGGAAGACGCTGCGGTACTAGGCCCCGCTGCAGCCACCGCCTCGGCCTCCGGAACGACCTTATCCGACAACCTCCGCTTCTTTGGCTTTTTGCTTTTTTTGGAAGAGGAGGACCCGCGCGCCGTCAGCCCGTCAGTGCTGCCTGTCGCCATCCCGATGGTGAAATCACTGCCGGCGCTGATCACTGCTGGCGCCGCACTGATGTCTTCGTCGTCGCTGAGGCCCGGTATGGGACTCTGCGCTACGCGCGTCGCGCGTGCCCAGCGCGAGGGCGCGGCGAGGTCCGGGAGGAGGGAAGGGTGGGTGCCTTGGCGGAGGCCGAAGGAGATGGACATTTCTTGTTCGCGGATGGATTGGTCGAGGAGGCGTATGTGTCTGTCGACCTTCGGAAGATGAAAAGCAAAATGCCACGTTCGTTTGTTCGTGTCACATCAATGGGTTGGGCGAAGCGGAGAGGGGGAAAAAAAAAACTGTCAACTTACCGAGTCGTAGGCCGCTTGCGCGAGGCCGACTTTCTCTTGAGAGCCGCGCACGACCTCCTCCATCAACCAGCCTAGATGTCGCAGGAGCTCGCGAGTGGTGCTTGGTGCTGGGTCTGTATGCGCGACGTTGGCACGGAAAGGAACGGGACAGCGTGATGGAGAGAAAGAAAAGGCGGAGGTGCACACTCACCAGAATGAGCTTCTGTGGGTTCTGGAGATGGCTTGGAATCCCCAGCGGCATCGCTGGCCAGCTTGATCTCCGACTCGGGCGCAGGACTCTGCTCTTTCACGACGACGACATCCGGCTTCGGGTCTTGTTGTCCTTGGCCTACCAACGAGCGACGTAGGAGGATGTAATTCTGTAGAGTGGGATGTATCTGGTTATAGTTCCCTAAACAAAAAAAGTGTGAACACCGCAAACGCGTCAATGCCTGCCCGAGCCGAGAAATCAACACGCGTGAAGGGAGCCCGCTTTACCTGTGACCTGTTGGTCCAGTTCGCGTAGTAACGCGTACGACCGGTGCAGATACAAAGGGAGCTGTTCGACCGCTGTCGATCGATTCAGTCAGTCGCGCCTTTATAGAGGAGAAGCAAACGGGGGTAGGTACGCACCTTCGTGGAATTCCTCCCTGAACGAATCCCATACCTCCGCTTCGACCTCGAACCGATGGTGAGCGTCACCGTTCTCTTCTCGGCGCTGGTGCTCTTCCGCATCTGTCTCCGGTTCCCCGTCATCTTCTGGTGCAGAGACCACCTCGACGTCTTCGTCCGCGATCTCGGCTTGTAGTACGCGCGAGGCACGTTTCCGTTTGCTAGTGCGGGGCATGATCTCGAGGGTGAGGGAAACTACGTGATTACGTAATACCAGTGTTAGTGAGATATCACCGCTTGCGAACGAATTACGTCACAAGTTCCCTTTTGTCCGAAGGCAGCACGAGTCAAAGCAAAATGTCTGGAAGGATGCCTTGGTTACAGCTGACGGTCGTCAGTGCGGGAAGTACGCACCTAATACCCCAATCCGACTGCTGGACACCAACTCATCTTTTCTTGCGTGGCTCCCCAAAGTTATGGGTTTAGGCTATGTTCTGTTGCGTGGTACGTCGATTCACTGGTGGTATCATGGTGCGCATTCATGGGGTCATTCAATGCTCAAATAGCGACGGTGCCCACTCCTGAGGAGACATACGATGTAAGCTCGACGCCTTCCTAAAGCCATCATTTAGTAACACTACATATTAGGCCATGGCACCTGACCTCAGGAGAAAGGTCGATGAGAACCGACGAGCAAGGTTGGCACTTGAAGAGGGTATGAGACAACAACAAAACGCGCAGGTAGGCCTCACACTTCAATCCGGTTCTTATCATACATTTTGTTCTCTGGATGCCCCTTAGCTCGACCCAGAGTCCGCGAAACCAAATTGGGCGGACCCACCAAAGCATTGATCATACCGTCTCAGTTGTGTCTTACGACTATCTATCATGTAATCAAACAATCTCTCGACTGCGCAATATCATGCGAAAAGGATTCATGGTGTCCCCGAGCTGTGTTATCTAGGATGTGACAGCTTTATGTACCCGCAATGCCACTTCAAGAGCCCAAAGTTCCTCGTCTGCACCGTCACACAAAGCTTTATCCGCCTCTGCCATGATGAGCGCACAGGCGGACTTTTGCCGCCCCGTTAAAGTTGGGTGCTCAACGATGATATCGTGGAGCTGTGGAGTGTGGAGTGTGTCTCTAAGCCGGCTACGACGAAATAGAACGACGCGAGACAAACCTGAGTCAATATTTGTGATGCAGAATAACCCTCTCGAACAAGCGACTTGACCGTTTCTCGGATGAGGTCAAAACCACGGAGGGTACTGGCTGTAGTTTCGGATATAGCGTCACCCATCTCCACGTCGTCATCCCCGTTTCTGCTAAGAGATACGTCAATTCCGAGGGTCCGTGCGAACTTTCGCACAACGGTATCAGGAACTATGCCCGCTATCTCTTGGATGTCCTCCGGGAGAATAGGCGTTGGCGGGTCCGTCGCGCCGGAGAGACGTGCTGCTGACTGTAGATACGTGATGGCGCGTCGCAGGTCACCGGAGGATGTAGAAACGAGGGCAGAGATGACGGCGTCATTCACGGGAACCTGTTCGACGGTCGCAATGTGTCCAAGACGTTCTCTAGCTGACGATGTGTCGAGAGGCTTGAAACGAAACTTTGAGCATCGAGATGCGAGTGGCTCGATGATCCTGCATGTAGATGTTGGAACCAAAAGCATATATTGCGAGAGACAGGCGTACCTTGTGACGTAGTTGCATACTAAACAGAACCGCGTTATCCGCGCGTAGTTTTCCATAATTCGCCGCAGGGCCGCCTGCGCGTCTTGGGTCATGCTATCGGCTTCGTCCAAGATGATGATCTTGTAAGGTGGACATGGGTACTTCCTGCCGTCCGAAGCGACAGTTTCTGCGCGTGGTGTCTGACGGGCAAAATTCTTGATCTTCTCGCGTACGATGGATATTCCACGCTCATCAGAGGCGTTTAGCTCAAGGACCCGTGCTCGAAAGTTGTCAGGCCTTATAACAGTCAATACTTCGCAAACAAACACGATCGTTACGGAGGCGTACCCGAACAGCTGACGCGCAAGGGCAAGGATAGTGGAGGTTTTCCCTGTTCCGGGAGGGCCGTAAAATAACATGTGTGGAAGCTACTGTCTAAATGAGAATGAGTCATAGAAACGACTGAGTAATCACACGTTGGTAGATGTGAGTGTCTTTTGTAACACAGAGACGATGTGCCCTTGAGAAGATACGTCGTCGATTGTTGCAGGTCGGCTTTAGGTGCCCTCAGTCCGTGCAGCCCGAGCACATCGACGGAGGGACTCACTACTTTTCAACCCATGGTTGCAAACTTGGGTTTGAGGTGGGCTCCTTGTCCTTCCCTGAATTTTTCTTAGTTGGTGCTCTTGCTTGAAAGAAATTAGCAGCCATGTGAAATGCACGGGGAGAGACGCGGTTAATGAGAATGTCGCGTCCGGTGTTTATCTGGATAAATACGTGACGCGTTTGTGGCTGAAAAGTCGGCTTGGGCGCTCTCCACGCGACTTGCATCCCTTCACCGATAACCCGAAACCACGCGTTTGCATCGAAGATGACAGAACCATCGTCTCATATAGGTCCGTATTTCGGCTCCATGTTCGTAGGCGCGTCAATTTATGCTCAGAGACAGACAAAGCTCGTGGTCCGCCTCCGCTCACTGGTGAGCACGCGCAATTTTTTGATCGCGCAGAGCCCACAAGACTACTACCCTCTCAGCAGACCGACAGACGAAACCAGGGAACGTGGAAATTAAAAATGGGAAGGTAATATTCAGGCAGAAGCCAATGTCATTTGAAAAGATGACAGAGACCATGCAAGGTGCGTGATTCGTACATGTCCTGAGGTTTCGGCGACTGAGTAGCGTCCATTCAACGTGTCCACAGAAATGGTTAGTATCAGGGAATGGCTAGAGTCGCGGGTGCAGAGTCGAGAAACACCATTGACCAACATACCGGAGAACTACTGGCCGCTCGTTGCCAAGTTTACTCAAGAGAGGTACGCGGCACTAATTCCTCTCTGACTCGGCGTAAACGCGGTTTCAGTGACAGGACAATCACCGCGTTGTCAAAGTATATACAACAAGAGCTGGTCCCAGACGATGAAGAAGATATCGACAACTCGGCCTCTATTCTTTCATTGAACGCCATCGAAGACGTCGTGAAGCGACTCGCGACTCGCGTCAATTATGGGATCGAATCCTCTCTTTCAAAGACTCCTGCCGCACTCTGCGTCTGGCGATGGGAATTGAAACAGGAGTATCTCAGTTTTCTTCCAAGGGTGTCTCGGGAAAAGGTCGATGCCAGACTGGCCGATCGAATCCAAGTGCGTCTATGAAAATCCGTTATACATCAATTCACACTTGTTTCAGTATAAGAAGGACCTCCAAGCGATCTTCGACTCCCTCCCTGCTAGCGAAAGGAACGCGTTGCTTGGGGTGAAGGGTCATTCAGATCCACCGTCCAAAACCCAGCCCTTAGTCTCTGAATCACCAAACGAGGTGCTCTCAGTTGTGGATAATGCACCAGAGAGGACGATCAACTCTGGTGGTGACGAAAATCAAATGACTCCACACAAGCTAGCACGCTCAAGGGCGGCTGTCGATCCCGCGAAGGCTATTGAAAAAGCAGCAAAGGTAAGCTTGTCCATATCTGCTAATGCCGTGGCTGACTATATTCTTGGTGCCTTTAAGGAGAAAGAGCGGAACGAAAGAAAAGCTGCCAAAGCCGAGAAAGAGAGAAAGGACAAGGAAACCCAAGAGAAAGCCCGGTCAATCATGGCCAATTTCTTCGGGAAGGCGAAAGCCTCGTCCACCACCACATCCCCGTCCAAGGGCCCTACCCCTTCAACATCGAACACGCTGTCAGAATTTGACAGAGTTTTCAGGCCCTTTACACTCAAGAAGGGCGCAGAGCTTGCACCTATTAACTGGATTCAGGATGCGAAAAGAAGAAAGCGAAACGCAGATGTGGAAGTTATTGTCATCGACGAGGATGATGCTGGGGATCATGATGTTGAGATGGGCGAACCCGAGCCTACTACAAACGCGAGCACAAGAGGTGATATCCTTTTTCTACGTCAAGATGTTATTAAAATGGTCACTCTAGAATACATACGCCACGTCCTGTCGCGATGCCCGTCATTACCGACTGGTTCTTGTTCTTCGGATACCATTCGCTCACTAATGACGCGACTCTCAGAAGCTGAAGTATCCGGTGACACCGCCGCGGTGCGCGCACTCCTCTCGCATCTACAAGATCGCACGCGGATACCAGCGAAAGTGTTTATATTCCATGAAGACGAGCGCCCGGGCTACTTTGGAACATTCACGAAAGACTCGCGACTGGTCAAACCACGTAGGCCGTTTGCGCGAGACGACATTGCGCTTGACTACACGTATGACAGCGGTGCAGAATGGGGCGAAGAGGACGAAGGGGGAGGGGACGATGTGCTCGGAGACTCTGACGACGAACGGGATGATGAGGAGGAATCCGATGACCTGGATGGCTGGCTTGTGGATGGTGATGAGGAGGTGGTGGCGACACCTGTCGAGGAGCGCGAAGGACTGGATGCATTCCCATTTCCGCCTATATCGGAAAGCAGCAAGAGCAAGAGCAAGCGCAAGGCTGGGAAAGAGAAGGAGACCGAGACCGACGGTAAGGCAAAGAAGCGGAAGGTTGTACCCCTCGTGCCCTTCGTGAAGGGCCCATGTTGGGAGACCGAGATCGGTGGATGCGAGTATGAGCCATTCAATCAATATCGGATCCAGTTTTTCAACGGTAAGTTCCTTTCGTTTCATCCTCGCAGCCTTGATAAATTGCTGGTCCAAGATACACCATACCCCATCGACCCGTTCACCTTTGTCTCGGTTCCAGTGGGCGCGCGAAATGGGCTTGGCCCATCCACCGCTTCGACGTCCGGGACAAGGCATCAGCCGCAATTCGTTATGCCAGCGCTGCCACCTCGTATCCTCAACTCCAGCACACCGTCATCCGAAGCCGCATCGCCTAATTCTGTTAACGGCCAGCAGCAACCACAGTCGAAGCGTTCACGAACGATACCTAAAAATCCATTTCCCGAAGCGCACCTTCCTTTCCTTAAGGAAAAAGTGGCCAGCATGGAGACGACAAGTTTGATTGCCCTCGTAGAAGCCCTACATCTTGATTTGAAGGTTCATAGCGTCAAGAAGAATGCAATCGAAGCGAAGATTAGGGAGATTTGTATGAAGGATCAACGACATATCTGGTCATTGAAAGCGGACACGGAGGTATGTATGTCCTATATCGTCAAGGACTGCGACTGATGTGGGCACAAACAGTCCCCGAAGTTGGAAGTGTTAGGGCCACCGTGAATGCTGAAGAAGGAACGCTGAAGAGGGGATGTACACACTTGTATTTATTGATTTCATTAAGACTTGCTTTATGCCAGGCCTATTTTGCATCATCTCGCAAACTCACCATCGAGATACAGTACATGAGACCAGAGTGTACACCTGATCAGGTTTCGGTAGCAGACACAATTCGTGGGGGACGGGACAACCACTTGGCTAATCCTGGAGTGGATTTCCGATGCCAACGGATCTGGCCACCTGGCCAGGTGAGATTTCCCAAACTCACTATCATACTCGGGCCTACGGGAGTCACAGCAAATTCAAGGAATGTGTTTAAATCTAGGAGACGAATGGTGGCGTTCCTTCTTCCCTTCTTTGGTGTGCGACATCGATCAATAGACGCGCAGCGGCGGTGCGGTAGCGGCGTGACCCTCCGACCAGCATATCTGATCCTAGTAACTCCCTCTACTACCCCCCTTCTCTCCCCATTGTCATGTCTTCAATGGCTACGTCCTTTCAACCCATCCTAGATGCCGCACTAGTCAACTATCGCAAACAGACCAAAGTTGACCTCACCAAACATCCCTCTGCAGACAAACTCCAGACCTGTGGTTCCCTCGACGACATCCTCCAGCTACTTTTGGAAAGAGAATCCGCATTCAACGTCTATCGGGACAAACATCGCAAGTTGATCGACTCCCTTCGCCCCATAGTCCAAGCCGTCCATGCTTTCTCCACCATCTGTGCCGAGGCAGCTGACCTTGTACGCGATCAACACGATATATTCTTTGTATTTGCACATTCTTATGCCTCCCCACAGGTTCCATTCCAGCCGACAAAGGCGATATTCGTTGGAATTGATGTTTTCCTCTCAGTTCGTGTCATCACACTTCTTCCTATGGGGCTATTGTGTGCTATCTATCCATATCAGGCAGCTATCGGGATCAGTGAGAGCTACGACGCACTCAGCGATCTCTTTGAAAGCGTCGCCGCTTGCCTTGTACGCTTCCATGTTTATACCGCGAAGATCCCGCCGTCCCCTATGATGTCAGATGTCATGGTGAAAATCATGACCGAAGTACTCAATGTGCTTGCGTTAGCCACAAAGCAAATAAACCAGGGACGGTTCAGTATGTAGTCTATTCCGTGCTGATCTTCACTGGCTAATTGTGGTATAGAGGGATTCATAAAGAGGTTCCTG
>Ga0307512_10004303_pt1 | contig 15707 bp, 17 predicted proteins | sample 14_EM_MG_FD_200267 | JGI IMG/M metagenome (GOLD analysis project Ga0307512, IMG submission 200267) | Populus trichocarpa ectomycorrhiza microbial communities from riparian zone in the Pacific Northwest, United States - 14_EM | ecosystem: Host-associated > Plants > Roots > Unclassified | place... | reverse complement strand
GTTCTTGATGGTCCACGGGATGGTGTCGGAAGCGGGCAAGTCGGACGAATCATCATCGACGAAGGCCTTGATGACTGGGGGTGATTTCCACGGATTTGAGCCGTGTTCAGGTAAAAGATCACGCAGCGCAAAAAAAAACATACGTTTGACGGCCGCGCGGGCTTGATCCAGCGAAGCAGAAATGACGAGAATACGATTCTCTGGACCTTCTGACATGCGTTGGTCTGAAGTGTGCTAGCTGGGGACCGCTCTCCTGAAGCCCGACCATCAATCAATCCGGAAGTGCGGCCAAGCCAAACCCCGGACTTCTCGGAGACGGCTGCCACGCCACACAACGTTCTGCTAAACTCTGCACGCTGCATCGTGTGTCCTTCAGACCTGCATGGAATTTTACCAACTTGCGTGTGGCAATTCATCCGACTCTCACGCAGCCCCCAGGTACTAGCCTTGCTATGGGCAAAATGCTGGGTCCTGGGACGCCATGGGCGAGACATCCATTTCATCTCGACACACTCAGAACCTTGGCGGAATGGCAACCTCCGTTGATACAAGGTACATGCCTGCGTAATAGGGACATCAAGGATAGCACGCACCCTTGTTGAATTACCCTCGACAAACTCAGCGAGCACAAAAATTCCAGTATGTCGTTAGTGGTGAAGAGAACTGTGGGCGCAGAGAAACTCTCACCATGTATACTTTACGTGCCGCCTATTGAGTTAGAGGGGATAGACTGCCTCGACATAGGTCTCCTGCACTGGCACGATCCTGTTCCTTTAAGCATTTATCGCAACAAACTAGTGCACCTGCCGGGTGCCAATGTGCTGTATGCACGAGTCCAGGAGCTCCCCGAAGGTTATCAAAGACTGTTGGGACAACGACCTGATGCAATATTGCATTTCGATGTCTTTACCTGAACCGCGTCAAAACATCTGCATACATTCGGGACGTCACTGGTCACCCGTCATCAAGGCCCCTACTCGTATTGATACTCGCTTCCGGTCATGTTCGGGGTCATACAGGGACCTTCTTTGAGGTCAAATAGAGAAATCTCATGCATAAAGAAAAGAGACTATGCATCGTCTCAATTCTGGGGTGCCACCGTCAAGCCTATACGTCCCTGGCTCAGTGACCATTTATATAAACCCTCGGGTGAGGGTCAGAACGCTCATCGCTCCTCCAACACTCAGGAAATATGACCACCACAATCGAGATCACTTCTTGGCCCTGCTCCGAGAAGTATGCGCAGGGTCCCACGATGGTACATTCAGCCTTTAGAAAGCTTCTGGGACCCGACCGCCCCAAAGGCCTGAATGAGTGAGCAACCCCACTATGCGTCGTAAACGTAGCTGACGCCCCCACTTTCACTAGCGCCTTCTCCGGCACCGACGTAGGAAAGGAAAACGCGTACGTAGCGCTGAGTACGTCCGAACATCCTCCGTAGGCGCGACCGCGAACTAGCACTGACCTACCATTCCCGAATCTGCATCTGCCCACTGCAACCAAATGATGACCAGATTGGGACTCCGTTCAAGATCACATGGATTTCTTGGCCGACAAGGAACGGCAAGCGCCCTTCGCCGAAGTTTTCGCCGCCGCTCAGAAGGCTCCCGAGACGAATGATATCACGATGAAGCACTTCGTTCTGCCCGCGGAGGCCGCGCTCCGGTGCCTGCGCGCACAGTTGACGGAGGTTGCGTGGTTCCAAGCAAAGGAAGAGGTGTCCCTCGATACTGTCCAAGCCGTCGTGGAAAAGTATGTTGCGCATGCTAACGGGGAATCGGCACTTCCCATCGCCGCCGTGTGCGGTCGGGAGGATGGAAACCCAGAGAAGGAGCTCTGTCTCGTAATCGGATGGAAATCCACAGAGGTAGATCGCAGGGTCGGATTCCATGACAAGTTGCTGACGGTGCTGGATATTATCTAGGACCAGAAGGCAGCCGGAGAATCTAAGGAGGTGAAGGCCCTTACCGAGGAGATGGCCGGAATCGGGGAATTTGAGACACACACTACCATTCTCCAAGAGGTTGTTTAGGCGTGATATGGATTGATTAATGGGGGCGGAGCTGGTCGGCTAGCGGAGTGTCGGATGTCGAGTCGAATCTTTAGTATTGTGTTGTTTAAGGGCTGAAAGTCGTGTAGTATGCGAAGTGCTCTCTGGCATACCTCAAACCAATATTGGAACGCACCCTTAGAACCTGGTCGAAGTTGTGCAGCGTACTGTATGAACTTGTTGTGGATGTCTGCGCTGTTAGGGAAGAAATATGAATGAGATTGGCCCCTGGACTCATAGTCGAACTACTATGAGTTCAAGAGTCCATCTCATCCATTACTACACAGCCCAGTGCTTGACCTGTCTTAGATAAAATGCGTCATCCATTGTTCTAGTACCCGAACCCCACCCGGGTCATTTATTATACACCAGCAGCAACTTGTGAAGTCTACCAAGAGCTGAAGGGTCGGATGTTTCGGTTCATAACCCATCGAGGCAACAGGACAGCATGGACTCCTCCCCCTCTCCATTTCGGGAGTATGACTAAAACGGACAGGTCATTTGCGATAGAAGCACCATCGAACACAGAATCAATGAAAGTGAGAAGATGAAAAGAACGACGACCAATGTCTTTTAGTGAGCGCCATGGAGGTGAAAACCTTACAACGCCTTCTTTAACCAAGCAACAGTCTGGTCAAGGCCGCACTCATACCCCACCTTGACTTCTGGTACCGTCAGATTTGGTCGCACAGCAAAACCGTGAGCTGTCCCTACGTATGTAGACCGAATGAGACATGCACTCATCAGAAATAAAAGTTACCCTTCCAAACCCTGAACTCATAGTCAACGCGATCGTGCTTCTCCTCCTTCGCCTTGAATGTGGCTTGGACAGTCTTGACATTTTTATCTTCGAAATACGTGTCATCTACATTGAGTGATTAAAAATGATTATGCATATAACACCGATCGTGACTAACCTTTGGCCAGCAACCAAGAAGCGGGGACCTGAGGAAAGACGCGAGTGAGACAGACAACTGAGCTGATCGAGGGAGGACCACCTTGATGGCTCGTATCTGGCCCGACGTCAGATTTTCAGGATGTGCGATCACAACTGTGTGTAGAAAGCAATGGTGCTGGAAAGGCACGCGTCGGCCTCAGAACGCGCGTGCGGGTTAGACAAGGGAACTGAGGTGCCAAAAACGAACTACCTAAGGTTCTCGGGTACTGTGCTAAACGAACGTGCTAATAAACATCTGTCAATACCAAGGAATGTAGGGTACTGTCCAAAGTGTCCATATCTTATCGATCCGCTCCGAGTCGCGCGCGCTGTTTGCTACACTGTGTTTCACGGGGTTCGTAGAACCCAGACGAGCGGCAATGGCGCTAATCCTTTCATAACCCTTCTTGGCTTTGATCTTCTCGATGAACTGCATAATCAAGGCTCATTGATGGCGTAGAAATGCAGTTGGAGAAGGGATTCTCGCCTCTTGGACTCTGGCATCAACAGCGGAGGGACGATTTGCCATGAACCCAGGAAAGGCGCGAAGAAACTTCAACGTAAGAAGCCCTGAGGTAAGCCACGACGTTCGGACGCCAGCATGGTCGGGAATAAGGGTTCCAATTCATTTGCGTCCATGGGGGGCTTTCCTGAGAGCAGAGTGCGCCTCGATGTCAGTCATCCAAAGGGAACGAATACGGTAATGAAAACGCACCATTGAAGTAATCGAGAACCCAGACATCTACACCGACTTGCTCAGAGAAATGACCTGCAGTAATCCTTGGATTCGGCAATCGAAGGCCAAAGATATCGGTGAGGAGAATGATTGCCTTAGGTCGTTCCATGACGTCGCTCGGCGCTGGGGTAAAGTAGTCGGGGCCAACCATTGAGCCCTTGGGCTCACCAGGGATAACAAAACCCTTGTAGCAATATGAGCAAGTCATGCTAGTCATGGCTGATCTATCTTGAGGTGACACAGAAGTATTTCATGGTTCTGGTTCAATGAATAAAAAGTGTCCCATACATTATTTAACTCGACCGGAACCCACTGGCTGAACTCGGTGAAAGGTGTTTGACCGGGAACCCCCTTTTCTCCGTGTGCTATCAGGAATTGGTTATCCTTATGGTCATTTCAAGGCCGTCGGCGAAGTTGCTCGGATGGTTGTCTTTGTCAGACATTTTCGCCTTGCCACCCGTCACTGGTTTCGTTTCCATTGTTTGGGCTCTCAGCCAAACAAAGGCCATCATCATCATCCCTTTCAAGTGATACACATTATCACCATCATGTACCCTTGAATAAGACCTCTTTCGTTGAAAAGCTCGAATCCTCCCTCTGCAGATCACCGGCACCCTGAGGGCATGTCCAATATAGTCTGTGCAACTGTGAATCACGCCGATGACCCGTCTAACCACGATTCGCCACAAGACAGATTCAAGTTGCAGTACCCGCACTCTAGATCGTCCTCGGTTCGAGGACCGAAATCTTCGTCTGGGACGCCGGCCCTCTATCTCCTAATCTCAATCTCATCTCTCTTCCACCACCAGTATTTGGGCCCTTCCTCGGCTGGCACCTCAACGAAGATCAACGCCCATGCACGTCCCCACGACCGACCGAAGACTGAAGCCGAAATACTCTCAGCAAGCACGCTGTGCGCTATTCCCTTTTGTCCGCTCCTGAGCGAGCTTATCTGTGGGGATAAGATAACTGGGGACTTTCTACATTTCCTACGTAACCCTCCTTCAAGGCAGTGTGTGTATCCTACCCATCGTGGCCCATGTAACCAGATTCCCCACTTTACACCGATGGCGCGGCCAATCCGTGTCGTGCGTCACACTGGTGCACCTATCTTATGCTCCTCTTTTATGTTCCCTCTCGCGCCACTGATTGATCGACATATTGCTGAAAGCAAAGCCACAGTGAGATTTTGCGCCGTCATACTGTATGTCCTGTGAACCAGACAAGTTACTAAGCCTTGTCTTGGCCTCTAATCACCATTCGCCGCCACCCAAGTCATCCGATTGCGGGTACAGTTTATCCTATGTCATCCTCTGTTCTAATTTCGCCTCGGGCCCAGGCATCTATCTCCCGAGCCTCAATTTCACATGCTCACATACCTCCTTCTGTCACAACTTGCACTGTATCTTGGACTCTTTGCCGACTGGCACCTCTGTGATTCGAGAACGTTGCGCAGTGTGTCGTTGGTGTCAAGATCCAAGATCTGACAACTTGAAACTCTGGCAGGTGGTATGACTGCGGACTGCGGGGATCAAAGCATCGAAATTCCATCGGTTAAATACCGTGGACAATAAAAGTCAATTCAAAAAAATTCATCAAGCGGACTTACTAACGAGATGAGATGGCAAGATGGCGTCATTGGTCCCCACAATGAGCAGCTCATCCACCTCACTTCCACCTCTCGGTGAACCCCTCGGCATCCTAGCCGGCATGGTAGATTAGCATGGTCTCTGAGACAAGCCGACGGAGCTCGGGCCACCGGGTGAGATGCCATGTAACCAGATGACTATAGCCTCTTAGTAATGTATAGATGCCCTATGTTCCTTCTTAATCATCAACTCTTGTCGCATAATAAAAGGGTAACGTATGCGCATCGGTCACTCACCCGCTATTTCTTACCATGGCCACTGCAGTCCTCGCACCGCACGACGTTCCCACTAGTCTTTACTATCTCGGCTCCACCTTGGACGGCGAGCCTCCGTATAACTTCACATACAACCCACCTCCAGGGGGACTTCCACAGAGTAACATCGTCGTGGAAACAATTAACACCGTCGTTCACGACATTCGTGGCAAAGAGGACACCGCCTCGCTTGATATAACGGGCTTCGAATTTGTGCAGCATTCTAGCGAGGAGAAAGAGTTTGTCGACGAGGAGGCCGTTCGTACGAGATATTACAAGGAGGTTGAAGAACTACTGAAGAAACATACTGGGGCGAAAAGGGTATTAATATTCGATCATACCATCAGGTAAGTCAAAGGAGTCGCCACACCACTATCCCGACGACGTCGGATGCGCTTGGAATTGGGCTCTCATTCACCACTCAGACGTCCTGCCAAAGGGGACCAACCGAATGACCCACAGCATCGTGGGCCAGTGGTACGCCATTTGCTAATCTCACCGCTCATGCCTTCTCATCGATATCTTCTTCTAGACACGGGTGCACGTCGACCAGACGTACGCCGCGAGCTTTGCACGGGTGCGGCAACACGCACCCGCAGACGCAGATCGCCTGCTCAAAGGCCGAGTGCGGATCATCAACGTGTGGCGTCCCATCGCTAATCCCGTCGCGCACCACCCGCTCGCCGTCGCGGATTGGCGCTCTCTCGAACCAGAGAAGGACCTCATTCCGACACGGCACATCTATCCGGACAGGGAGGGAGCCACGTTCAGCGTGCGCCACAACCCTTCGCACCGTTGGTACTACTTGGGCGGACAGACGCCAGAGGAAGTTACGCTGATCAAGTGTTTCGACTCGGACGAGAGCAAGGCGCGATTGACACCGCATACAGCGTTCGTTGATTCCACGAGCCCACGGGATGCGCCACACAGGCAATCCATCGAGGTCCGCTGCCTGGTATTTGACGAAGAATAGAAGTTGGATCTTTGTGTTGACAAGGCAACTGGACGTACTGTCATGTAGGGTTGAATAATAGACAACTATGCCCTCACTTGTTTATGCGCGTGTCAAGGGTGAGTGGTTGACATGGATTGGGGGCGAAGGTACTGGGAGACAGTGCCTTGGAACGTAAGGCTAAAACCACCCTGGCGATTTTTACCTGAAGGGACGCAACGGGAAGGTGCTGTGCGCAACAACTTGAGAAGTGCCAAAAAGCGTCGAAGGCTGACGCGCTGACACGTGAATTCAGAAATGTCTCATGGCTGTGGCAGCTGTCACTCGTTGGGATGGAGCGAGCGCTGGAAACTAATACATGTATGAGTAGACGTCAGGGACACGTCCGACTGTACATTGGGCAAGGGGACAAATGTACAGGAGACACAGACGATTTGCGTGATGGAAGACCGATTTGTCGCCTGTAAGCAATCTCGTGAGCGTGTAGATGTCTCCGCCATAACCTACCATGGGTCTAATATAAGTCTTCGAGCATTACCCCTGCCATAAAAGCAGCTGCATGAGGCTGTGCCAGTACAAGCTGTGTTACAGAATTCCGACCGTTTCCCGCTGCGTTCAAATTCGAAGTGTCCAGTTCTCATCGGCCGTGAGATTTCATTATTGTACAGTATTGGTTTTGCAAGACATTCAGGGCCCAGGGGGAGGGGAGGGAGACAACATGCATTTGTGGCTGTGGCTGGCCACACGTGTCAAGTGTCAAGAAACGCCACCCGCCAACATTCGGCACCGACCGGACAGCAACGACAAATGACTTCCTCCACTCCGAGTCGCTGCTGTACAGTACACAGTACCCAATTCAGATGCAGCAGAAAATTTACGACAGAACATCGTCGCAACCGTTTCGCAACCCGGAGCCAAGCCGTGATGACGCCATGCGGTGCGCATTACAACCGTATATGCTTAAGTTCGCTATTGTACGCCCTATGGGTGGAAGCATCAACTTCGCCCCTACATCGCTGAATCTTCACCTATGAGCTCTCACCAGTACGTGAAAGGCAGTTTGCCGGCCCTATTTCTAAGCTAATGACTAAGTTTCACGCAGCAACACTCAAAAACCTGTCCGCAATCCGTTCTCTCTGTTCATCAGTATAATCAAGGAATGCATCGCACCTGGCGCCCCTTCGACACCAACAGATGGCCCCTCCGAAGCCACAAACACAAACACAGCGACCTATTTCACACATCATTGGAATGAGTTAATGATTGAACGACGTCGACGTATGTTCAAAGTGTTCCGCTCACGACCGTACTAGCTGACCCGGGCTGGCCTTTGGATAGGCCGTGTGACGATCGACGCGCTCCCCGATGAGGTCCTGTTGGACATATTCGTTTTCTACCGAGTGTATTCCATGAATTCTGTAGACTACACCTGGGCGTGGCACAATTTGGTGCACGTTTGCCGACGATGGAGAAGAGTCATCTTTGCGTCACCCCACTATCTGGATTTACGACTTGTCTGTAAATCTAGAACACCTGTAAGGAAGACGCTAGATGTATGGCCAGCCTTTCCTATCGGCATTCAGGCCCATCCCATTCACGAGGACGAGGACGACGTCGTTGCCGCTCTCGAACACCCCGAACGCGTATCCTGGATCGAGCTCTCGGGCCTCACGAGTTTTCAACTCGAAAGATGCGCCTCGGTGATGCAAGGACTATTTCCGTTACTGACGTTCCTTTGGCTTGAACTAAACGATGTGATAGCGCCGGTTCTCACCGATGATTTCCTGGGTGGATCCGCCCCGCATCTACGAACGGTCTTGTTGAATGGTATTCCATTCCCAACATTACCAAAGCTGCTCTTGTCTACGAGTGGCCTTGTTGACCTCCAACTGTGGAATATCCCAGCTACCGGGTATTTTTCCCCAGAGGTTTTGGCCATATGCTTGTCCACGTTGACTGGACTCGGATCACTTTCCATCGAATTCCAATCCCCAAGATTCCCAGATCGCACGAACCGACATCCACCTCCGTTGACACGCACCGTCCTCCCTGCTTTAACTCGGTTACACTTCCAAGGTGTCAGTGAGTATTTGGAGGACCTTGTGGCCCGAATCGATGCCCCTCTACTTGACCACGCCGCGATAACATTCTTCAATCAACTCATCTTCGATATTCCTCAACTTCCCCAGTTCATTCACCGCACGGAAAGGCTCACGTCACCCACTAGGGCTGTGGTGACCTTTCGCCCTCACACTGTCAAGATTTCCCTCGATTCGCCAATTAGCCCAGCAAAGCTCGACTTGCAAATCTCATGTAATGAGTCGGATTGGCAGATTTCATCGATGGAACAGATCTGCATCCAGTGTTCGCCAATCCTCTCTCACGTGGAAGGGCTCGAAATCTGCGAGGGGTCTTTTTTGCGTCCAGAGTGGCTGGACGATCTTGATTCTGCGCAATGGTTAGAACTTTTTGATCCATTTACCGCTGTGCGGAGTCTGCATGTATCCGAGGAACTGCAGCCGATCATTGCGCCTGCCTTCCATGGGCTCACAGGGAGAAGGGCCGCAGAGCTGTTACCCGCGTTACGCACCCTTTTCTTAGAGGGGTTTCAACCACACGGCTCCGTGTCAGATACCATTGGGCCGTTCACAGACTCACGCAGACTCTCCGATCGCCCTGTGGCCGTGCTGCGGTGGCATCGGTAGGTTTTTGGCGTGCTATTTGAACGAGTGCGCTCCCCCGTTCCGCTACCATTCTAAATTCCCTACTCATTCCTTTGCAATTACTTTTCACGCGCATCATCCCCATGTCAAGGACATTACCACTGTCTCCTTATTAGTATTATCTCATATAGGTCCTGCCGAGGGCAAGTTCCGGAGTTGGGACTTGATGTAGCTTGATAGATTGTCGTGGTATCGCCATATAACCCGTACCAAACACCTAGTCCACAACTCCCAAAGACGAGACTCTACATTATGGATTGCTTATTTTATCTTTATACGAATGGCCTGAGGGCGTGAATCTCCAATCGCGGCATGCTTTGGCGACACGATCGAAGCAGTGTTAGTAATCGTCGCCTACGCGTTTTCTTTGCGCCAAAGTCACCGTACCGTCCACACCCACAACTTCGGGATGAGAGTCAACGTTCACACCGCAATCGTCGGTGACACGGTCGTCCTGGTCCCTTATCGGTATACAATCTATTCCGGAATTCACATGGTCATTAACTCGTTGGCCCCCAGGCCCGAACATGTCGAGGTCCGCCGTTACCATCACCGTGCTCAGCGGTGATAGTTTTTCGCTCATTCTAAGGCAATTCGGTACATGCCCCGCACCAACGAAAAAAAATGATAGAAATACCACACGTGGATGCAGAACGCTGAACTACGTGAGCTCACAGCAAGTGAGGAGCTCACGCTTGAGCAAGAGTATGCGATGCAACGTGAGCGTCCTTCAACCTTCCCCCACCTTCCCTTGATCAAACCTGGGGCCCAACGCGATATGGAGGTAAACAGGAAGTTGGCAGGAGGACGAAGACAGTGCGTGGCTATATTCATCGCTGTCATCCCACCATGCCTCACCGCACCTTTTTTCATCTGTACCTTGTAGAACTTACATTTATCGTCCTCGCCCGTCCGCTGGAGCCCACACCGAGCGGCGTCGAGATCACAAACGAGGATATCAGAGTTCTCCCGATGATTGGCGACGTCAATCTCTTCTTCAAAAACTCGCGCCAGGACCCCGAGTTCGAAGTCGAGTGCGAGGTCATGATAGCTGGTCAGTGCTCTGCTGCTCGTGCCCTTCATTCCTGAATGAACGTGAAAATGCACGCCTCCCGTTTTCCCCTCCAAATCTCTCCACATCCCTTCTAGAGCCCGCATACCGCGGTCAAGGGCGCGCCCACGCGGCGCTCGTCTTGCTGTTGTCTTACGCATGCGACAAGCTCGGTGTAGCGAAGGGGTCCTTCGTAGCCCGCATCGGTGTAGCCAACGTGCGGAGTATCGCGTTGTTTTCGAGCCTTGGATTCAAAGTCGTCCGGACTATTTCCGTGTTTGGCGAAGTTGAGATGTGGGTCGTCGACGCGGACGTAGCTCGGAGCTGGCCAGGAGCGGGGCAGGTGCGAGAATATTCATTGGAGCCACGATAACCTTATTACAGGTATGACACAAACGTACATTGTATGTCACCGTACGACGAACAATCAGATACAGGAAATGGTTAATACTATATCTTGAGAAACGGAGAAATGCGGGGGTACAACGAATTGTTCATCGTCGCTATAACAGAAATCGTTTACCACCAACTTGCTTGAGCAATCTAACAGACCCTCTTTGGTCGCCGCTGCCTGACAAGTTCTCCACTCGAATGATGTGCCATGGTAATGCAGGATCAGTTTCAGGAGCTGCAATTTCTTAAGGTTGGGTTCTATGCTGAGGTTGTGCCAGTCCTTCATGCATGTGAGGATCATCTCGGAAGCCTATGATCACTGGCTTACACCACTTCCTCGTTATTTCCCTAGCTAGTTGAAGTCCTGAGAGTGTGAGCCTAGCATCGAAGCCTCGAGCATCATGCAATGTGCTGGTCGCTAGTCACTCGCGAATTCCCATCACCAAGACTCCTAGTAATCAGCACGGAGAGTGGCACCACTTACCTTGTAACCCTTTCCGGACAATCTCTTGCAAGGCAGGTAAGACATACGGCACAAGCTCCCTGGAGGTGTACAGATCCTTCACAGCGTCTTCCGCGACATATTCGCCACCCGTCATTGCCACAAGGAGCGAACACAGTTTGGCCCCAATCTCCTGTGCCTGAAACCGAATTTCCTCGTCTTTGTCACGGTCGTTGTCAAGGTAAAGTATGATTTTATGCAATCGGTGTACAGAGGAGAAACTCACCTTTTCTATGAGCACCTGGAACTTTGACCCGACCCGCAATCTGACACGTCGCAGCAGAAGCTCGCGCCGGAAAACGGCGTGCGATCAAAAGTTGGCCGCTGTAGGGTGACCTATATCTATCATCACGCCGGTCGGGTCGCCGTACACGCGATGCACGATGTTATATTCGTGGAGAAAACAAATACCCTGCACCAACTCCGCGCTCGGTGTTGACCAGATCCGGCGCTTCGTTCCATGGTTCTTCGCACGCCTCGTCAAGGTTGAAGGTCCGCAGATGGAAAACTCCGAGTCAGGGCTGAGGGAGGACGCGAAATCCGTTACATAACTTGGAGCATGCACCGAGTCTCCAGCGGAGGCGGTCTTGCATGCGAGGGTCACTACGGCCTTGAAATCGCTGAGTAAGACATGAATTTGTTAAAGGACATGAATCGGGTATCGGGTATTATGTGTGACAACGTGGACGACGACTGTGCGGCAGGTATCATCATGGCACCTTGTAAAGTCCTGGCACCTGGAGGAGTCCACCCCAGGCCAGCACCCCAGGCCAGCACCCCAACGCCAAAGTGCACATCCAAGTTATCCATGGCACCATCCTCTGGGGTGGTACCCGTATCCAACCGGGAGGGGTTACTAGGAGGCATACACTAGCAGGTTACTATAGTTTTTTTTTTTTTTGGAATCGATTATTGTGCGCCTCGTACAGAACCCCATGTAGCACTTAGGTTACTATAGTATATTGTAGGGTTCGGACTATCACTAGCTTTGACTGCCTCACGACAATGACTGTAAGACTACTGTAAGGTCCAGACAATTATGATTGTGACCAGAAGACCGTTCTTACTTTACACGAGGAACGTCCCGCCTGCCAATGAGCCAGGTGATCATGATCACCGATGGCACGTGCGATGCGTTCGACGTCGTCTTTAACTCGCGAGACGGCGCAAACGCAAATGGGTGCAGGGTAGTGCTTAGTAATATTAGTGTCAGGTGAATGGGCAACGCGGCAGCTTTGTTCAAACCTCCAAGGTTCAACTTCCTTTGGCCTGTCTTGGTGTCATGGCCATAGACTCAACTGTCGAAGACATCTTGAAGGTCGTTGGGCGGTGAGAAGGAAGTCTTCAGAACCAGTGGTTACTTCTCAATCCTGTTTCTCAGGTTCCGCATCCTTATTGTGGGTCGGGTATGTCAATATCCTTTCTACTGATACCGTCAGTGTATGTCTGACCATTTATCTACATTTGCAGTCAGGGGTCGGCAAGTCGTCGTTAATAAATCGTGTGTTCCGTGTGAATGAAGCGGTAAGGAGGTCATACGGCCAATGTATCCGGAGATTCTGCCACTGACTGCGTTGGCTGTTGGCGAAGTCCGTTTCACACTTGGAACCAGGAGAAGCCAGCATCGACAAAGAATATACCTCAAAGGAAAATCCGTTCTTCGTTCTCCACGACTCTAAAGGGTTTGAACCAGGGGATAACGGAACCTTTGGTATAGTGTCTAAATTCATCCAGCAGCGACGCAATGCGGACCTCCCCCTCAAAGACCAACTCCACGCTGTGTGGTAAGGATCTTCAAGCCCCTTAGATGCTCTTTCAGGCTACTAGGCTCACTGATACTAGGCTGTGTACGGAGACGCCGAGAGCTGGGGGGCGTATATTCGAGGCAGGGGATGAGAAATTGCTTCAACTTGCCCATCGAACCCAAAGTACGTTTCTTCCTACCGCTCGCCTGACACGAGATGGTTTGGTTGACGTTTACGGAATCAGCTCCTGTTGTGGTCGTCTTTACGAAGTATGACAAACTAGTGAGGACAAAGAGGGACGAATTGCGAGAGGAGGACCCTGGCGCGGATCCAGAGGTTCTGGCTAGGCGGAGCGAAGTAGAGGTTGGGAACGCACTTAATGAGTGCATCCAGTGTCTCAAGCGTTCCTTGCATGGAATGGAGACGCCGATGGTACCCCATGCGAACGTTTCAGGTATAAATTCTCCTTCTTTTGTTGATCAGTGTTGATATCTCCCTAGACCGTCGGGGCTATGAAGCTCAGATGTCGTCTCTTGTTGAAGTCACCCGTGATCATGTGCATAACATACTCCAGAACGATGCATCGGTCATGTGGGCGATTGCACAACGTGCGAGTCTCCCAGTAAAAATCGACGGCTGTATTGCGTAAGCCCCCTCAATCCCCTCCCAGCCATACTGGTCGTTTATGCTCCTTCCCTCTTGATCAGCATAGCCATGCGCTGTAGGTTTCTCAAAAGGTGTTTCTCTATCGGTCATTTACCACACTTCAGATCACAGAATTGCTCTCGCTGGTGGTCAGCCAATGCTACTGCGTGATTGCCTTGCGAGGCTTCATCAAGATATCATCACTTATTGGAACTTCAGGGATGAGGAAAGGGTAGGATTATTAAGATCTTTGTGGTGTAATGGGCAATACTAACAGTGTTCCCTGGCAGATCCTCAGCAGTGACGAGTTCAGGCATTTGATGCTGTACATTGTCCAAGGCATTCAAGGTTCTCAGGATCAGGATCGATCCCATGTCACGCCGTAAGTGGCGATACGATGGGGTTGAATAGAACGTGACGGTTATTTCATAGCCCTCCAGCAATTGACAAGATTTCTGAGTTCTTGAGCCTAATGACCACCGCGTCCGCCCCTGTTTCTTCACCCAGGGCCGTCATTGGTTTGACAAGCCTTTTTGTGACATGGTTCCCAACTGCTGTCCTGGATAATAGGTATGTTTTTTTTTTCTATAGGTCTGGTATCAAGCCCCTGAAGGAAATTGTGAAGACACTCAGCTCAGCGTCTTTTAACGGCCTACACTGCAGATCTCATCACAGTACTGAAATCGTTGTTTGACATCGTAATAATGTCAAGTTTCTCAGGGACAACAACGTGGATCGCCTTCAAAGACGTATTCCAAGCACAAGGACGGTCGGATCTTCATCAACAAATCCATCGTCGTATTTGCGCGGATTTCCCGCATGATCAGCAGATCCGTGATTCGAATGGTTTCCGTCGCTTATTGTGTGAGTTGTTGGAAGGTGAGCCTCCGCTTTCTGGCTCGAGACCGGCCGAAACAGAACACCAGAGCGCCCCAGATATCAGAGAGCCTGTGCCATCTCCCTCAAGTACTAAAGTGCCGAGGCGACAACACCAAAGTATGGAAGTGCCCGGGCCATCACGTCAACGTAACGCAGTTCATCCCCCTGCACCCCAACGTCACAGAGCGCCCTCGCCACCACGCACAAGTACCAACGTGCACGTGCCTGTGCCACCACCCCACCAAATTCCTGTAGTACCCACGCCGCCACCTCAAACTACCGCAGAACATGCGCTACCACCCCGAAATCCTAAACCACCCATGTGGCGACGCCTCTTTCGTTTTTTCGACACGCGCCCTCAGCGTGCTTGAGGCTTGAAGCCCCTTGACGACCTTGTTCAAACTATTGGGATTATCTTTTCAGATACAATATCTAGTTCCGAGTCTTGCCTTCGTCCATGCTTTGCTTGCTCTGATACGTTTTGTTCTTCCCATACCCGACCCCTTCCCCTCTTCCACAATCACTCGTCCTTTCGCTATCTTGTCATTCCCCAAGCTTGACCATAGTTGACCGCTTTCCATCATCTCATGACATTGCAATAACCTTCTTCCTTTTCCCTCACGTGCTGCTTTGGTACCGGACGTCCTTTTTTTATATATTAGGCGCTTATTCGTGTATAAATTGGGCTTTCGATACCATTTGTAACAATAGCCAACCAGCGAGAACGGCCTCGCGGACTCGATTTCTCGCTACCTCCAACTTTCGTCTCTTTGTTTACTTCGTCTCAAACCCTCGACACCAAACCGAGCCAGTGGCAACGCGTCTTGGTTTCGAAGCTTCTCTCCGGTCTCACGACTCTCACTTGTCGTCCCGGCCCCACGGTTTGCCCTGTGCCCTGGGAACTACCACCCTATTGCCATTACGGTAGGTAGTAACGTTGTCGGTCCGTTTCCCTGTGGGTCTTTTACGGCGCAAGTTCCCGTATGTCTAGCAAACACAACTGGTGGATGAGCCAACGCACACACTGCAATCGCTAGCGACACCGTCGTCGTAGTTCCTATCAGTATGCAATATATTCCGGGATTCGCATGGCTGTTGACACTGTTGACTCGTTAGTCTCCCGGGCCGGGCCGGAACGTGGCTGTCGCCATCTTTAACAGGAATCATTTTCACTCATTCTAAGACAATTCG
>Ga0307512_10004302_pt1 | contig 15714 bp, 10 predicted proteins | sample 14_EM_MG_FD_200267 | JGI IMG/M metagenome (GOLD analysis project Ga0307512, IMG submission 200267) | Populus trichocarpa ectomycorrhiza microbial communities from riparian zone in the Pacific Northwest, United States - 14_EM | ecosystem: Host-associated > Plants > Roots > Unclassified | place... | reverse complement strand
TTTGTTTATGCATGTATGTGTTGAACGCACGCGAACGACGGAACAACTCCTCTATTCTGATATGAAGCCACGCAAGAAACTTAACTCTCCGCACCACCTAACCCAGCCCCCAAAAAACAGAGTCGTCCCCCCTCTACCGATCCTCAGAATCATACCCCCGATTGGCGCAGTCGAAGAACATCTTCCTGGGCTTTTTGCCGGAAGCAATGCAGCCACAGGGCATGACGGTGGCTTCCCACGCGAGCGGTGCCGCCGCCAGTGCACTCGCCCACTTGCGGCAGCACTTCTCGTGCACCCAGTGGCCGCAGCCTGTCGGCACCAGTCGGAAGTCCGTCGGATTGCCGTGCCGTCGGTGGAGCACACAGCGTCGGCTCACCGTGCAGATACAGAACGTCATTCGATACGTCTATATCTACGTCTACGTGTGTGGCTCGGCGTTTGTTTGGAAAGAGAGAGAGAGAGTGTGTGTGTGCCTGTGTGCGTATGAGTGCGGGATGAGATGGAGGGAGTTGGAGTTGGTCGGTTGGTTGGTTGGGCGAGAATGATGCACCACGGTTTTGGGTCCGCACCAGACGCTGTTCAACTCGAATCCCACTCACCATCTACTTACGGGTTCGAGATGAATGGGTGAGTGAGCGGGTGAGTGGAAGGATCGCTCACATTTAGGGTTTTGACACCGCGCCTGGATAGACGCCTCAAGTTGACCGCACCGTTGTCGGCACGGACCGAGAGTAACCATGTACGTCCCGACCCCGCCGACACACAGCATGCCCGACCGGCCGGCCAGTCGGTCAGTCCGGGACGAGACGGATGTTGGTATGGTGAAGGACGATGAGGACTGCACGCGATAAAATACTTTCAAGCACATACTAGTTCCTGCCAAAAGGCGTCGGTTACAATTAGGGGGGAGTTTTGATACGGGCGACAACACACTCGAGGATTCTTGTCTCTTTGGTTGCGGGCATCTTGTGTGTTGCGGTTATTCAACGCCCATCAACTTACCAGTTGGCACAAGCTTTGAATTCTCTATTAACCCTGAATTGCAGATATCAACCGGAGAGATGTTTAACCCACGGGCAGCTTCTTACTGCCCGACCGAACTTGGGTGAGCTGAGACCAATAGATTAACTACCTGTTAATACACGATTAGCGACTCGTCACCTCAAGTTTATTATCGAAATCCGATGGTGCCCAGCCCACAAGGGAGTCGCTGGCAACGAGGAGGCCGATGAGTGGGCAAAGATTGCAGCAGGGGAGCCGAACACCGGCGGGGTGGAGTGGCTAAGCTCCTCAGGCCGGACGGAAGTGCGGGCGGCTCCTCTCCCACGATCCCTCGCCAACCTCAAGCGGGAAATCTCGGAGAAGAAGTGGGCGGAGGCAGGCCAGTGGGCTGGAGGTCGGACCTCGAAGACAAAGTACCGCATGCCGAAGAGCCAGAAACCCGATGGCGCGGTGGCCGGTAGCTCCAAGAGGCTCGCCTCGCGGTTCTACCAGATCAAGACTGGGCACTGCATGACCGGGCAGTACCTCAACTGGACGAAGAACCGACCCACCCCGCAATGCCGGTGGTGCCGGTACCGAACGCAGACCCGGGACCACCTCTTCAAGGAGTACCCCGAGTGGAAGCCGCAGCAGAAGATCCTGTGGGCGGAGGTAAAAAAGGAGACTGGGGGGTGGAAGGACCGGTGGAAGGTGCGGGACCTCCTGGCCGATGGGAGGTGTAGTCGGGCGGTACTAGACTTCCTCTCCTCTACGGATGTGGGGAGACGGGTGCCGGCTGCGGCAGAGGACGACACGGTGAGCACGGTGTCGCAGCTGGAGGTGCGGGAGTGGCTGGAGGAACAGGGAGTGGGGGCCGAGGAGCCGGGCGCTGGGGGGGAGCCACCGCTGTTCCTACCCACGCCCGGCTTCATGGCGTCCGCGGGAACGGCGTGAGGGGTCGGAGGGAGCTCTCTCCTTTGTCATTTACCTTTATCCGTCACGCTCGGTCTTCTTTCCTTTGTCATTTCTCCATACATCATCGCGGGACAGGCCTGGCGGAGGGCAAAGGGGCACTTGCAACGTGCCGCCGCTGCGCGGACAGCAGACAGGAAACGGACTGTAAATAATCTCGCCATGATCTCCATAGGTCGCACGCGAGTAATGGATAAACAAAAAAAAACAAAAAAACCTCAAGTTTATTGACCGACACACCACATTTATTGACTGCTGTCATTCTAATTCTCCAAGCACCAACGTCACCCCGCCACCACTAGAATCGGCCAGAACATGCACAGAAAAAAGGGAAATAATATCAAAAGCGCGCTTAGACGAGCGTTTAGGTACCTAGTTCCGTGAATTTTCGTGACTTTTGAATCACCTCCGCGGCTGTGTCCACTGTCCTGTTCCTGTTCCGATCGCGCATCGTGAATTATAGGGATAAAATCCTCATAAAAAAATGACATAAAATGATCCGGAACAAAGCAGTAGAACCGAATAGTGCTCGCAAAATTTTGAAAGAATTCCAGAGGGAAATTGCGGCCATTTATGTATGATCTTTTCAGGTTCATTGCGGGTTAGAGAGCGGCCCGTGGGTCAGACTTCTCTCCGTTGATGCTATCGGCATGAGTAATGAAACCCCTGATTTTTTTAATTATTCATTACTCGCATACGACCTATCCAGACCACAGTGAGACGCACAACCGGTTCCCGCCCACCCCCGACCTCGATCGACGTTGTAACTCCCCCTACCCTCCGCCTTAGCCTGTGCCAAATGCAATCACCTCCCCCACTCCTCTCCTGCAGCAAGCTCGCCCTCCAGCTTGTCTGCCTCCAACTTCTTCTCTTTCGTCACTTCCCGCTCCCAGTGTTCCCACTCCGACGCCTCACTCATGCCATCTTCCACAGCCCTGTCTGGACCCACCCTTCGACCACATCCGTGGTAAAAGGAGTCGTCTGACTTCAGGGCTCATCCGTGAGGAGACCCCGGATCTTGAACCGATCTTTACCTCTCCCAGTCTCCTTCCGAACTTCCGCCTGCTGGGCATTCCAGCGGGGTTAGTCTTGGCGGGGAGCCCTGGGTCTGGATCCGGTACGCACACCACCAGAACTTGGCTGTGGGCCTGTTCTTTCACTTGAGGTATTGGCCAGTGTGACAGTGACCCGTCTTCGGCTTATAAAACCTCGCCGTCAGCCGCTTGTTGGTCTTCGCCGGAGCTGGGTCCGGTTTCTGGCGCGCCTTCCCCTGCGAGTGGTGCAGGCATTTCTTCGCAGCGACCTGGGAATCCGTCCACTTCTTGGCTTCCGGCCATTTTTTCCCAAGATCTCCTGCTTGAGATGCGAAAGGGATCTGGGGAGGGGCATTGCCCGCCTACCGTACCGGGCTGCGTATCGCAGCCATTCCGCTCCGTGGGAGTCAGGTTCGTCTGCTGCCAGCCTCTCTAGTGTCGTCTGTCGCCTTGCAGCGCATTCCAGAGCTAGCCCTGGCGAGAGCCGCGCACTCCGCACCGTAGACCTCCTGGTTGTAGACCAGGCGAATTTTGATACCACCCAGTGCTGGCCATTCCCCAGGAATCCGGGACGTAAAGACTGAGGAAATCACCACATCGGTATTTAAGAGTGATAGTGTGACCAAGTAGGGGAGGGTAAAAAAAAAAACGCAGTTTTCCTGCAGTACGCGTATCAAAGCGGTCAAAGTACGTATTTTTCACGTCGTGATACGATAGCAATATGCGATTAGTTTTTTTTCTACCCCTCCCCCCCCTTGATACAGTACTCGTGACATGCGATTTTTATCTGACACAGCGCCAAACAATACCTTCTGCATAGCTCAAGGGGGGTAAAAAACCGTTGTTTCCCGCTGGACGCATATTGCCGTCGTATGGGAAATGAAAAACACGTATTGATATTATAGGTATCATCATTATTTTGTCCATGATAGGTATGATAGCACTACCACAATCCTCACCCCCCCTCGACTGTACAGTTTACAACCCCAACTCCTACCCACCAACAGGTACACTGCGGCAAGCTGAGAAGGTCGGGGTGGGTCAACAATTCCCGCCATCTCAAGATAAGCAACAGGCGACCCGCTGGGCTGCGGAAGATGGTGACACTGTGACAGGGCGGAAGCAAACACGCAACGGTGAACAATTTCTCCTTGGCAGGGGCAAAATTCATGGTAGTTCACATGTCCATTCGACCTGCCAGTTATCACTATATGCCGGTGGTGAGTTCACACCACGTCCTGCAGTCCCACCAGAACAACGATCTCAACGCCGAACGTACCGAGTTTCAATTTTTCAAATGCAGGCTGGTTTCCCATTCCCCGGCGGTTGTCGTGCAGCGGTGCTGTGTTTTTTACCTTCAGGCATTGCCGTACATAGCATGTAGCTGGCAATGTGACAGTCGCTGTGTTGTTACAGCGCTTTTTTTCTTTCTTTTTTGTTGGGTGGGGGTTGACCCAAGCGCTCGCGCTAGCCGCTCCTCGTCATCAACGAATCAGTCGTGGATGCAGGAGATAAAAGGTACTAGATACTTATATATGAATAGGCGCAGAGTGGGCTCAGCTCCGCTCACCCTGGATATTCCTCTCGCCGGTCGAGCATTCGGCAGGTGCATGCACCGTACGAGCCCCATCCCGTAACCTGCCTTCACCCTTGTCCTGTAGTTACTGCGGTCAGAACAAGCAGGCGTGGTCGCAATCCGCGCGCAAAAGCCGCGGTCCGCATTTCCTTACTTAACGACGACCCCGATGATTGGACTGTGGCGACACGTCCCATCTGCACGCGGCACGGCTTCCATTCCACGGCGTGGAGAAAAAGAAATTTTTTTCTGATCGACAGAGGGATGCAAATATGTCCTCTGGCTTGTTCGTTCCTATTGGCTACTGCGGCCAGCCATTGGCCATGTGCATCTGGTAGCTAACCGCAGTCGCGCGCTCCCAAAGGCTTACTTATCTAGGTATCGAAGCGGCAAGGTGAGATAGTCTATTAGCAAACACGGCAGCTAAGCCGGACGGGGGTGCGCTGGTGGCCAGGTGTCTGCCGTATATGTACCGTGTTCGTACCCCTCCCTCTCCCCGCTCCTTCGGCATACGCTTACCCTTCATTCCTGTGTACGTTTTGCGATCGGACACACGCAGCCTTTTTAAGAGTATGCCCTTCTGAAACCTGAGACTGCGAGTGGCGAGGGTTGACGGCGGTAACTAGCTACTACCACGAACGGCAAACAGCGTGATGGGCGGTGGAGTCTGCGAACCCCCGAAAGACTACAACAAAACGGTCAAGGAGCTGGAGGCCAAGCTCAAGCACGAGAAAGAGAAGGCGCATAAGCAGGAGGAGGAGCGCAAGGAGAAGGAGGCCGAACAACAGAAGGAGCGCGAGCAAGAAGAGAAGCTCTGGAAGAAAAAGGAGGCCGCATACAGGAAGGCCACAAACAAACGGCTCAGAAAGCAGGAGCACAATGCAAAGCTGAGGAAGGAGGAGGAGGTTAGGCTGGCCGAGGAGCGAGATAAACAGCACAAAAAGGAGCTGGCCGACCAGAAGCGCAAGGCTACCGAGGAGAGAGAAGCCCTCCAGCGCCTTGTTGACGCACAGGCCGCCGTGACCAAGAAGCGCGAGGAGGAGGCCGTCGAGGCGCGGCGTCAGGAGGAAAAGCTCAGGAAAGAAGTGGAGGAGAAACTGCGCCGTGCCGAAGAGGAAAAGATCGAGAGCGAGCGCCGCGAGGAGCAGGCCAGGAAGGAGGCCGAAGAGCGTAGGCGCCGTGCTAAGGATGAGCACGAGGCCTTCAAGCGCGAGCTCGAAGCCGTCAGCAAGAAGCCCCAAGGGCGAAATCCAACCCATCGTGTACCCAACACAGGAGGAATTCGACGCCGCCAAAGTCAGAGTCCAGTACAGCGCCGAGAGCCTCCACTTCGCCATCTGCGGCCCCAGTGGCAGCGGCAAGTCGTCACTCATCAACGCGTTGCGCGGCCTGAAGCCGGGCGAGCCAGGTGCTGCACCTGTCGGTGTCATCGAGACGACGGTCAAAACGACGAGGTACCCGGACCCGCGCACCGTGATGCCATACCCGCGTTTCATCTGGTTCGATGTTCCGGGTGCTGGCACCTTCAACGTCCCCGCGTGGAAGTATTTCAACCAGCAGGGGTTATTCATCTTTGACTTCATTATTTTGGTCTACGATGCTGTTAGTTCTATCCAGGTCTTGTGCGCTTTCCCGTCCCGCTTGCTGACCATTTGTGCAGCGCTTCACGCAGATCGACGCGGATGTGCTCGAAAATTGCCAGCGCTTCAAGATCCCCGCGCTCATCGTCCGGTCGAAGGCGACGCAGCAAATCGGAAACCTGTGGGGCGACCGCGGTTGCAGTTTAGCCGAGGCGCGCAACGAGTACATCACCCTGACTCGCAAGGACCTGCAGGACAACCTCGATAACTTCAAGCTGTACACGCCCGACGACCGCAACACTCCACGCGTCTACATCGTCAGCCGCGAGTGCGTCTACGATCACGTCGTCCACCTCGAGGAGCTCCGCACCGAGAAGCGCGAGAAGAAGAAACCCATCTCGGAAGAGGAGAAGGAGCCCGTCACGGAAGAGGAGAAGGGGCCCATCGAGGAAGAGGACAAGAAGCCCATCGAGGAAGAGGAGAAGAAACCCATCCCGGAAGAGGAGGAGAAAATAATCCCGGAAGAGGACAAGAAACCCATGGTGGAAGAGAACAAGAAACCCACCCCGGAAGAGGGCAAGAAACCCACCGAGGAACAGAAGAATCCCACCCCGGGAGAGGAGAAGAAATCAATCCCGGGAGGGGCGGACAAACCCATCGAGGAAGAGCAAAAGAAACACTTCCCGGAAGAGGAGAGGAAGGGCGGAAAGCTGACTGCTCAGTATATTGACGAGGAAGACCTTATCCGCGATCTGCTCGCTACTGCATACGACCGTCGCTACGCTCCCGAGGTCGTCCGCTCGTCGCGCACTATGACGTCGCTACACTCCCAAGGCTGTCCGCTCGGCCGGCAGTATAACGTCGCTCGCCCATGCAGCAGTCAAGTTTAGTCTTGGGTGAGCTACGGGATGGGGGTTACTTTGGTCTTCGGGAGGCGGTTGGCAGCGAGTGTCAGGAAAATGGTTTTATATCTCGCTTTAACCTTGGAAGGAAAGGGGTGGTTTGGAAATAGTTATGTAGTAACCAGAGAACTATATGACGTAACAGAGGTGCGACAGAGTACTGCGCTCAGCAGATCATCTTATTCATCAAAATTTGTGGGTGACCATCTTCTGGGGGAGGGACTGCTCATTAAAAACCACCTGGTCATATTATCACTGTTACATGACAGATGTGGTGATTGGTGCCATACTTTCATAGCCCCTATCGTCGGCTCAGCGTGTTTTCCAAAAATCACCGCAAAACGATCATATGATGTTTGCACTGCAAAAATGCTGCGTAAGGGTTTCTTCTTGTCTTGCTTACATCACTCCACTACAAATACAAATTTTACTGGCATATTGGAATCATGTATGTAACTCGTACATTAGAATAACAATGACACGATAACTGGCAATTTCCTTTGCAACCGGCGTTCAACCAGCGAAAGGTTTAATGAGCACCGAAGGTCATATAATAAATTAGACAACTTGCTCCATTGATATTTCACGTAAATATTATGCCATCCGAAACATTTATTCCACTCTCTCGTACCAGTATTTGTCTTGGCTTGTGCCACAGCCCGTTGCTGTAACGGGACAGCACCAGGGAACGACCAGACGGGAGGAAACGGACGAGTAGGCGAACGGCGGGCGAGCGGCCAACGGGCGAGCGGTGAGTGGTGAGCACGCGAGTGAGCAGATGAGTAACGAGCCTGAGCGGCGAACGGCGAGCGACACGGCAGGAGGATGTGACCCCGAGGACACAGCAAATGACATATAAAGCAGAGGACAAGACAGAGAGCAAGATAAGAGGTCACGGCTAGAGGGCAAGACACAGAAATGTGACTGCAATGGTAGTATTGCTAGGCTTGACCAGCAACCGATTTATTTCGCGTGCGCTCGGTACTAGCTACAGACTGACAATCTACCTAGGTATGCGCGCTCCTCCACACCGCACCACCTGTTGCGTAAAGAAGAAAAGAAGGAAAAATGGGGGCGACGCTTACCCACCATTCCCCGACAGCTCGCATTTTTCCGCAATTCAGAGCCAAGACAACGAGCCGCGACAACTGACAGGTGCAGTTTTTAATGCACTAGCAGGTTGTTTGCAGGATTTATGCTACAGTACAAGTATGTACTCAGGTTTGGGGGCAAAGTTGTATGTGCGCATAAGCGCGCACAACGTGCATAGAAAATCCTCGTAAGAGTGACACACGGTGTTTATCCGCCGCCACCGCTGTTCGTTGATGACTGCATTTGGAAAAACACAAAGCGCCATGACAAGACACAGTACCAGAAAATTTCTTTACAATCCCAGCAAAACTGCGTCCCCGCGGCAAGACCGAGAAAATCGAAGTGGGGCATCAATTGCCACCATCCCAGGATAAGCAACAGGCGAGCCGCGGGGCTGCGCAAGATGGTGACATACCTAGCGGAGGCAAACTCACAACGCTCAATAATTTCTCCTTGAGGTGGTGGCACAAATCATGGGAGTTCACATGTCCGCACATACCATCGAGGCCATTCGAGCGGCCTTTCAAACGCTGACTTGTTTCCCTCTCCCCGGCGGCGTTGCTGTGTTTATCCTGTAGCAGTCGCTGTAAATAGCGTGTAGTTGGTGATGAGTCTTGTCTGTCGCTGTATTGTCACGTCGCTCTTTTCTTTCTTTTCCCATGGGTGGGGGTTGACACCGAAGCGCTCGCACTGGCCGCCCCCAGTCATCACCGAATCAGTCCTGGGTTGCGGAAGATTAAGGCGTACTACGAAAAAGCACAGAGATAAGCATCAACGGCTAAGCTCAGCTCACCCTGGATATTCCTCTTGCCGGTCGAGCATTCGGCAAGTGTAGGCACCGTATGTACGCTAGAGTACCCATCGCCACCACCCTATCCCGTACGGCGGCAAGAACTAGGCGGCCGTGGCCGCAATCCGCGCGCAAAAGCCGCGGTCCGCATTCCCAACTTACTAAACGACGACCCTCATGATTGGTTGCTCTGCAGTGACGACCACTGCACGGCCTGCATCCCACGGCCCAGAGAAGAAATCTTTCTTTGCAATTTGTGTGATCGACAATGGATGCGGCTCGCACACAAATATCCCCTCTGGCTTGTCCGTTCCTATTGGCTGCTGCGGCCAGTCGTTGGCCGTGTGCGTCCGGTAGCAAACCGCACTTGCGCGCACTTGCAGGTATGGTTACATATCTAGACAACAAAGCAACAAGGAGAGGTAGGAAAACGGGCAAACACGGCAGGTAGGTTGGAAGGGGGGCACTCGGCGGACGGGGAATGCGGTCGGCGCTGGTGGCTCGGTGTCGAGTTTATAACTCGTTCGTACCCCTCTACTTCGCCTCTCCTCCATCACACTCTCACCCTTCCTTCCTGTGCTCCTATTACGACCGGCCGACTCAACCTTTGTAAAGTATGTCCTTCCGAAACGTGAGACTGTGAGAGGGGGGAAGCAAGGACTGAGTGCAATAGCAAACTACAACAGCAGGTAAACGGCGTGATGACTGGTGGACACTGCGAGCCCCCGAGAGATGACAACAACACGATCAAGGAGCTAGAGGACAAACTCAAGCACGAGGAAGAGCAGCGGCGCAAATGGGAGGAGCAGCAGCACAAGTGGGAGGAGGAGCGGAAGAAGCAGGAGGCCGCCGACCGCCAGAGGAGGGAGGAGGACGAATGCAACCGCAAGGAGGAGGCTGAGCGACAGCAGAGACGCGAGGAGGAAGAGAAGCTCAGGAGGGAAGAGGAGGCTGCACGCATGGAGGCCGCGATGAGACGGCTCGAGGAGCAGGAGCGACAGGCAAAGCTGAGGGAGGAGGAGGTTAGGCTGGCTGTGGAACGCGAGGAACAGCTCAGGAAGGACCTGGCCGAGCAGCAACGCAAGACCACCGAGGAGAGAGAAGCCCACCAGCGCCTCGTCGCCGCTCAGGCCGCCCTGACCAAGAAGCGCGAGGAGGAGGCAGCCGAGGCGAGGCGTCAGGAGGAAAAGCTCAGGGAAGAAGCGGAGGAGAGACTTCTCCGTGCCGAAGAGGAGAGAATCAAGTACGAGCGCGAGATCGAGCGTCAAAAGATGGACAACAAGCGCCGCGAGACGGAGGCCAGGGTGCGCGAGGAGCAGGCCAGGAAGGAGGCCGAAGAACTTAAGCGCCGTGCCGACGAGGAGCGCGAGGCCTTCGAGCGCGAGCTCGAGGCGACCAACAAACAGCTCAAGGACGGAATCCAACCCATCGTGTATCCGACGCAGGAGGAATATGACGCCGCCAAAGTCAGAGTCCAGTACAGCGCCGAGCGCCTCCACGCCGCCATCTGCGGCCCCAGCGGTAGCGGCAAGTCGTCGCTCATCAACGCGTTGCGCGGCCTGAAGTCAGGCGACCCAGGCGCTGCAGGCGTTGGTGTCATCGAGACGACGTCCGAAGTGACGAGGTATCCGGACCCGCGCACCGTGATGCCATACCCGCGTTTCATCTGGTTCGATGTTCCGGGTGCTGGCACCTTCGACGTCCCCGCTTGGCAGTACTTCAACCAGCAGGGGTTATTCATCTTTGACTTCATTGTTCTGGTCTACGATATTGTAAGCTTCTATGCAGGCTTGTGCGCTTTCCCGTCCCGCTTGCTGACCAATAATCCAGCGCTTCACGCGGATCGACGCGGATGTGCTCGAAAACTGCCAGCGCTTCAAGATCCCCGCGCTCATCGTGCGGTCGAAGGCGACGCAGCAAATCGAGAACCTGCGAGGCGATCTCGGCTGCAGTTTAGCCGAGGCGCGCCATAGATACATCACCCTGACGCGCAAGAACCTGCAGGACAATCTCGAGAAATCTAAGCTGTACGCGCCCGGCGACCGCAACACTCCACGCGTCTACATCGTCAGCCGCGAGTGCGTCTACGATCACGTCGTCCACCTCGAGGAACTCCGCACCGAGAAGCGCAACAAGAAACTCATCCCGGAAGAGGAGAGGGCGGAAAGTTGACTGCTCAGTACATCGACGAGGAAGACCTTGTCCGCGATCTGCTCTCCACTGCCTACGACCGGCGCTATGCTCCCGAGGTCGTCCGCTCGTCGCGCATTATGTCGTCGCTCGCCCATGCGGCGGTCAAGCTTAGCCTCGGATGAGCAACGGGATGGAGGTCTCGTCGGTTTTTGGGAGACAACTGGTAGCGGGTGGCGGGAGAAAACGGTTCTATATCTCGCTTTATGCCTAGGAAGGCATGGGGTAGTTTGGAATAGTTGTTTTTATTTGTTTATTCATTACTCGCTTGTAGCCTGTTGAGGCTAATGCAAAATACGTACTCCTGTTCCCATACCCTGTCCGCAAAAGGCGCGTTGTGGCTTCCCTTGCCTTGTCCCGCAAAGATACTCTACAATGCGCACCAATGGAATAGCGTAGGAGATGCGGTAAAGAAATTGATAAAAGTAACCACGAAAAAAACAGCCGACCCCTTGCTCCTACTTGCCTAATTCGTCATCCTCCACCTGTACTTATCGTCAATAAGGAAGTAAAGTTTGCTGGGAGTGACTCGAGACGCTCCTCCGCCTCTGACCTCATCTCCCTCTCCCTCCGTCTCCTTTCCTTATCTTTTATCTCTCCCCCGTAGTCTCCATTCCGCCGCCTCTCTTTGAGCACCTTCGTCAGCTGGGTTCGGCAATTCCCTGCTCACCCGGGAGGCAAAAAGGAAGTCCCAAATCGCCTGACTGCACCTTTCGTCCGAAAAATAATTACGTACATATGTTGTGGTTTTTCAAAAACATTCGACAAGAGTAATACTCAGCAGATCAACTTGGACTCCGAGATGGTTGACCATCTTCTGAAGGAGAGATTGCGGCTCGCCATGATCTCACCAAGGTCGAATGTAAGTATTGATGTAAAAAAAAAGAAGGAAGGATTGTTCATTAAAACTAGCCACAATGTCACTACTGTAAGACAGATGTGGTGATTGTGTTATTCTTTCATAGCGCCTATCGTCGGCTAAGCGTTTCATCCGAAATTACCGCATAATGCAATGGCTACAATGCAAAAATAATGCATAAGGGGTTTCTTCTTGTTTGACCTACCTACATACATACTCACGTACGAATATGTATGTTCTAGCCTGTAGGGCAAATTTTCTCGTTTACTCGATGGGCTGGCCTGTTTAAGGACAGGCTAGCCTGCCGGCCGACAAGCATGCTGTTCAGTCAACTGTCTGGGTTTGCCAGGTGGCTGACCCCCCAACCAAATAGAGCACTGATACTGTCGGCACAGGACCACCCAGAAAATAGTAAATAGCAAATAGACCGGGCCCCTGAGGAAAGGTATACAGGTAGAACAGAAGCGCGGTAGACTACAGCTCGGTTTGTCTGTTATTATTGTAAGGACAACTCGTTTGTTTAGCTAATTTACATACCATTCAGTTCCCCTTCACCCGCTTTCTGGGTTTTAATACCCGTCCCACTGTTTCCTCTCCTCCCACTAGCTTCTCCGCTAATTGGTTTCCACTCTTTTTTTTTTAGCAATAGTGGAGAGTTGCCGCCATAGTCTTACCCGACTCTCATCTTTCTGCATCCAATTTTGAAACTCTTTAAAGGTTTCACGAAAAAAGGGAGCGTAAGGATTCTCCTCAGATACATCGTTTTCGGGGATAACTGCTTGCGTGGCAGTAAATGGTGTGTGAGAATACTGAGCGTTCCGAGGCGGTGTAAAGCATTGGTGAATTAGGTGTATTTGTGATCAAGTTGTGGTGGACGGAGTTGTGGTAGATGGAATTGTGTTGAGGATGGTTGTGGTGCTTGATTGTGATATGAGGGAGACATCGCTCAGGAACAAATCGGGGTTGTGTGGTCGAACGTTATGACAGTGGGATGACGTGGTGTCATTTATATGCGCAGGCTCCTCAACTTTTTTATTTAGTGGGCTGTCGCAGCTGTGGGAGGAATTAAGTTCCGTCGGGGATTAGTCACCCAATTCTGCGTACTTAGTGAGTTGCTGAGCAGGGTTGATACCATATCCTGTATGTACTAGGGTGGGGGGGTAATATGGTGTCCACCCCCCTAACATAAGCGCTGGGCGTCGCTTGTAGTCAGGGGGTTGGCGTGGTTGATGAAGTTGAGTTAAGTAGCGAGATACACGTCGAAATTCATCCTCTGCCCGCCCGCCCACCCGTCACGCGCAAGTTCGGTCATTACGTTACGCGAAAATTTGTTCGGTCGTTGCACGAAACCATGAAGCAAAAAGGACGCCGTGAGAACCCACCAAAAGGGGTCAGCCATAGAGAAACCACTGGAGGTGTTAGATGGCGGGGTATTGGAGGTGGACACGGCTTTACTTATGCTCTGTCCTAGTACATCATCCTCGCCGGACAGAATCCGCCAATCATAGGAGCAACAACACCCACCAATTCTCTCTTAATTCGGCCTTCCTTTCTTGTCATCATATTCCTCAGGCGTAGCATAGGTCTTTCACTGCTTTTCTATTTGCTAGGTGGTCTGGTCGGCCAGGCAAACAAGCCCGCCGGCCGGCGGGCCGGCCCATCTAGGAAAAACCCGCGGACAGGAAAAGGACTGTATGTACATAATCTCGCCGTGATCTAGATAGGTCGCATGCGAGTAATGACTAAACAAAAAAAAAATCTAGGAAAAACCCAATTTGCCCACCAGGCTAGAACATGTACAAATACTATTGCCGTTTAGCTGTCATGTAACTCGTACATCAGAATGATAATGACGCGATTGCTGGCACATCAAGTCCTGAAGTCCCTCCAGAACAAAATTGTCAACGCTGAACGTTCCAAAATTCAAACGCACTGGTTTTCCCTTTCCCCAGCGACGCGTTTTGTTGCACAGGTGCTACATGTTGTCACGGCGCTATTTTCTTTTCCGTTGGGTGGAGTCGACTCCAAAGCGCTCGCGCTGGCCGCCCCCAGTGATCAACGAATCAGTCGTGGGGTTTGGGAGATAATGGCGTCCTATGGGAAAGCACAGTGATAAGTCCAACGGGCTCAGCTCAACTCACCCTAGAGATTCCTCTCGCCGGTCGAGCATTTGGCAGGTGTATGCACCGTACGTGCCCATTCCGTATCCCGCCTCGCAGCCGTGGCCGCAATCCGCGCGCAAAAGCTACGGTCTGCATTCTCAACATACTAAACAACGACTCTGATGATTGGTTGGTCTGTAGCGACGACACGTCCCATCTGCACGCTGCACGGCTTGCATTCCACGGCCCGGAGAAGAAATTTTCTTTGAAAATTGTGTGATCGACAATGGATGCGGCTCGCACGAAAACATGTCCACTGGCTTGTCCGTTCCTGTTAGCTGCTGCGGCCAGTGCATCTAGTAGCAAACCGCAGTCGCGCGCTCTCGCAGGCATAGCTATCTAGCCAGCAAGCAACAAGGAGAGATAGGGAAACGAGGAAACACGGCAGGTAATTCGACAGGGGGGCTCGGTGTCAGGTATATATCTCGCTCGCACACCTCTATTTCCCCGCTCCTCAATCACACTCTCACCCTTCCTCCCTGTGCTCCTATTGGGATCTGCCAACTCTACCTTTTTAAAGTATGCCCTTCCGAAACCCGAGACTGCGAGAGGCGAGAGGCAAGGACTGAGTGCGGCAGGAGACTACGACAACAGGTAAACGGCGTGATGGGTGGTGGACACTGCGAGCCCCCGAACAACCACAACGAAACGGTCAACCATCTAAACAAGAGGCTTAGGCACGAAGAAGAGCAGCGCCTCAAGTTGAAGGAGCAGCAGCGCAAGTGGGAGGAGGAGCGGAAGAAGCAGGAAGCCGCCGACCGCCAGAGGAGGGAGGAGGACGAACGCAACCGCAAGGAGGAGGCCGACCGACAGCAGAGACGCGAGCAGGAAGAGAAGCTCAGAAGGGAAGAGGAGGCTGCACGCATGGAGGCCGCGATGAGACGGCTCGAGGAGCAGGAACGCCAGGCAAAGCTGAGGGAGGAGGAGGTTAGGCTGGCTGCGGAGCGAGAGGAACAGCTCAGGAAGGACCTGGCCGAGCAGCAGCGGAAGACTAACGAGGAGAGAGAAGCCCACCAGCGCCGCGTCGACGCTCAGGCCGCCCTGACCAAGAAGCGCGAGGAGGAGGCAGCCGAGGCGAGGCGCCAGGAGGAAAAGCTCAGGAAGGAAGCGGAGGAGAGACTGCGCCGTGCCGAAGAGGAGAGAATCAAATATGAACGCGAGATCGAGCATCAAAACATCGAGAGCGAGCGCCGCGAGACGGAGGCAAGGCTGCGCGAGGAGCAGGCCAAGAAGGACGCCGAAGAACTTAAGCGCCGTACCGACGATGAACGCGCGGCCTTCGAGCGCGAGCTCGAAGCGACCAACAAGCAGCTCAAGGACGGAATCCAACCCATCGTGTACCCGACAAAGGAGGAATACGATGCTGCCAAAGTCAGAGTCCAGTACAGTGTCGAGCGCCTCCACGCCGCCATCTGCGGTCCCAGCGGCAGCGGCAAGTCGTCACTTATCAACGCGTTGCGCGGCCTGAAGCCGGGCAACCCGGGCGCTGCAGGCGTCGGTGTTATCGAGACGACGTTCGAAGTGACGAGGTATCCGGACCCGCGCACCGAGATGCCATACCCGCGTTTCATCTGGT
>Ga0307512_10004301_pt1 | contig 15716 bp, 14 predicted proteins | sample 14_EM_MG_FD_200267 | JGI IMG/M metagenome (GOLD analysis project Ga0307512, IMG submission 200267) | Populus trichocarpa ectomycorrhiza microbial communities from riparian zone in the Pacific Northwest, United States - 14_EM | ecosystem: Host-associated > Plants > Roots > Unclassified | place... | reverse complement strand
GTCCGAATCAACTTCCTGCAGAACTACCTTCTGCAGGGCAATCACCACCAGATTGACCACCTCCAGAACAACCTCCTACAGCGCAATCACCACCAGATTGACCACCTCCTGTGCAACCAGCTCCAGATCAACTGCCTCCAGATCAACAAACTCCAAATCGACCAACTCCAGATCGACCAACTCCAGATCGACCAACTCCAGATCGACCAACTCCAGATCGACCAACTCCAGATCAACTGCCTCCAGATCGACCAACTCCAGATCAACTGCCTCCAGATCAACTGCCTCCAGATCAACTGCCTCCAGATCAACTGCCTCCAGATCAACTGCCTCCAGATCAACTGCCTCCAGATCAACTGCCTCCAGATCTACTACCTCCAGATCAACTGCCTCTACTTCAACCACCTCCAGATCAACGGCCTTGACTTCGAGAAACTACTGATCGAACGCATCAAGATTGACCACCATCCAGCTGCACGCGCCCAGATCGACCCCCTGCAGATCGACCACCTTTCGATCGGCAGCCTCCAAGTTCTCCTCCAATTTTAATCAACGATGGCTTCCAAAGGCATTGCCCACCTCACTCAACCGTGGCCTACAAGTTCGCATGCTCATAGCCTCTCACTGCATCGCCGAGTTCGCTCAGTTCCAGCCTCCAAGTGTATCTTTGAGTTCCCCCAAGCAAGGCCTCCAAGTGCATCTCCAAGCTTGCTTAAACACAGCAACCAAGTGCATTTCCAACTTGACACAATCACGGTGTGGTAGAACTGTGGAGCTTTCACAGCGTCCAAAGCGAATGTGTATGAATCGGGTGTTCGGGCTCAAGGAGCGTACGCAGAGGGTGGGATGATCTAAAGGGGTACCCAGTGGTGAGGACCCACAGGAATTGATTGGATGAATGAAGGCTCAGCAAGAGTGCATGGGACCATGAGCTGGGACAGATGGAGTGTGTATTGAATGTAATGAGGTGATGACCATCTACCCTGGGGTGTCCCGAATATATTGATACAGGGGTTCTTAATCCCAATAATCAATACAACATTGATTGAATTGAGTACAACCGCCTATCTAAGAAACTCTTTCTCTCCTCGGAAAACTCCTCGAATGGTAATACGCCAGTGCTGAGATATCTCAGCACCCGGGAGTCAATATGCTCTAGTTCACAAAAACGCAAAACCACCCAGTAGGTGTGGGTTGAACAGTGCTCTTCCAAACTGAAGAGAAGGTTGCCGGAATATTCGACAACTTGTTGCAGTGCGTACTCGGATTGTGTCAACCTGTGTCCAGGCATACAAAGCGTAATCACGTAGGTGAATAAGAGAAGTAATTTTGAAGTTTGTAATAGATAGAATTCTTATTAATATTTTGAGATCGTCTTCGGTGCTTCTGTGTTGTCTGAGAATAGCTGTTATTGCTTGTCTTTTCGTTGCTGCAGTAATGGTGTCTCTTTATAGCCAACATTCTAGGTCTTATGTCACAACACCTAGTTGCTATGATTACTCCGCTCATGATAGCGTTATCGTGGACACACCCCTCAGGGCGTTCAGTGATGTCTGCCATCTTTCCCATAGGTTACGTGTTCATGTGGTGTGGTTGCAAAGCATTACGCTCCTGATAACAATAAGGCCACCCATCACATGATATCATATCAGCCAACGCATCAGACACACATGGACTTAGACATCTTGCAATCGAACGAGTTGGTAGTTGGAACATCTACCAATTAAGAATTGATAATGCTTATTGCAAATTAATTCCCTCAACTTATGAGTAATTAATTTAAACATCATGGATTTAATCGGCGACCAACTGATACGATGCCAACGTGGAAAATAGACGGGTAAGCTCGTATCTACTACGATGTTACATTGCGATCCATACCACTCAAACTAATTAGTAGTGCTCGCTCTTGACTTATTGCCAATGTCATAATTCCCTTAGTGAAGTCATGCTAAGGTTGAGATTTCTCTCTGACCGGAACGTGCCTTACTTGATCCAATCCCCTCACAGGATAGGAGCAAGAAGTTCTCTTAATCGCATTTGACTATCAACTGCCGTGCATGTTAACCATGCATGATCCACTAGTATCAGGAAGGTGAACGCGACTAGTATGAACCCCCGCTAAAGGGCATACTACTGGTCGACTTGTTGAATCATGATTAGGTGTTATGCATGTCACTGTGCGACAAGTAATCATTCCGATTCATACTAACAAGTACCATTATTGCTGCTAAAGGGTAACCCTTAACATGTATACTCCCCATTGCATAGTCCATCTGCGGTGTCCCTGTGTCTCCATCTGCCTCCCCCCCCTCCCCAATTCTTAGTCTATATCTTTTATGCCAGTGTTTCCGCATGTCCCCTGCCATCTTCCCCCTGCCAATCTGAATGGCAGTGGTGGTGAGCAACGGATTTTCCTGTGACAATGGCCTCCAAGTGCATCTCCAAGTTCTCTCAATTGTCATCTCCAGGTGCTTTGAAATAATGAATGACATATGATTCCCTAGCGAATCTTGTGACTGTAACAAAGACGAATATAATAGACAAAATGCCTTGTGGTTATTGAACCCTCAGAACCACTGCAGTCAGAATGTGGCACCAAGTCTCCCACAGAGCTGAGCAGAAGTCTCAGCTGCTCTCAAAGTCTCCTGCAGACCTGCCCAGCAGTCTTTGCTTCCCCACACTTTGGCTATCCTATAAGTCAAATGTTGGAGCATCTTGAATGCACCTCCATAACTGTAAGTGTTTTCAGGAGCACATGAGAATGCTCATGCAGAGTCTGAGGGGACATTGCTTACATCCAGGGGGGTCTGGGGGCAACTGGAAGTACTTAGTAGCACTGATAAGGTAAACTGGAGTGTCTGGGAAGTTTCTGTGTGGCTTCCAGACCAATTAACATTTTGCTGATGTGTTTTCACTCGGTCTCCTGGGTGTTCCTTCTGATTTTGAAGTGGTCTCCAATGGCCAGTCAGTTGCTGGCACAGTTCCACTAATATCAAGCTGCCATACTGCAGTAGATTGATCATCCCAACCTTCGTACCACTGCACTATCATATCTCATCCCTATGCCTCCGCTTGGCCTGCTGGGGTTCTTGAGGAAGTTAATTGACCAGTTGCTCAATTGCTCCCCTGCTTGAAGTTCTTAAATAATGGTCATCCCAGTACTAAATCATATGCCTTAATTAGTATGACCATCACCTCCAGTTTGTGGACCAGGGCTTGGTGATTTTTATATTGGACTATCATCGCCAACTTTTAGCTATCTTTCCTGTACATAATCAACAGACAGTCGAGGATGTCAGTTGCACTGTGTGCTGCTCCATGAGGTATTCGGAGTCTATTATGCATGTGTGGAGCAATACAAGTGCTTTGAGTGCCACAATTCCTCAGTGCTTGTACTTGCTACAACTCTCTATATTGATCACATATCTGAACATTGTGAACTCTATGTGATCAATTTATTCTTATTGTTTCCCATATATATTTTCTTGACACGAGATCTTTGGGCTCTCTAAGACCACAGTCAGTCTGAGAAAAATCCAATGTAGTGGAATTTGGTGGAATGTTGCCAAGATCACTCTCATACACAATGACTACAATTCACACTTTGTTTTCTCAATACACTCTCACTAAGCCAGATACTGGCAGTAATGAGCATGTCGATTGGTTCTTGACGGTCATAGAAGAGCTGGTGTTTGATATGTTTGCCAGCTCCTGGAGGAGTAAGATTATAGGTTGAGTTGGCAAATATATATCTTGGGCATGAGAATGATGCTTTATGTTTGGGTGATCTACACTATATGCATTGTCCATTCCACTTTGGAGTTGCACAGAGCTTGGGCAAGCTCCAAGGTGTGGATTGCATGTAACATTCTTACCTAACATTGACTTTGCAAGCTTCAATCCTGTAGCCAGCTTGGATCTGGATGGTTGGAAGTTGCATTTTTTACCACCTTAGTGAAATAATTCTCCTGATTATCTCCACTGTTAATGTAGCTGTAGTTGCTTTGGCTTCTTGCCATCCTGTGTGGACTGTAAATCTGCTGCAGGATCAACAAGCTATTCAATCATATTGAGTTTTCTGTTCTTTGCCATTCACAGCTTGATGCTGTACTTCATCCTGCTGATTTCTGCTTTTAGCGATTTCGGAATAATTCATAATGTCAGTGGGGACCAATCGCACAGCTGTCCAATTTCCTTTGATTCAATTGATGAAAGCTTCCTCCACTTCATTTGCTTCTTGGAAGTTGTCTATCATACACTTCATTGCAGTATTGTATTTCCTTTTCATCTTGCCCTACATCTTCTCTATTTCTTTAGTGAAGGCATCAAAGTCCGCCAGGCAGGTGTCAGAGTATCTGCATAGATTGTGAATCCACTGTGCCATATCGGTTATCTGTGTCTCTCACTGGATTGTGTTTCAATGACTATTCGAGGTAGTAAGAAAGTTTGCTTCATATTGAGCTTTATCCAAATGGACATGCAGCGATAGGTGTGTGACAGACTGGAAGATAGACAATCACATGCTGTGGAGGTTGTCAGTGATAATCACTCTGCAGCTGAACTAATCTGGATCGGTTATATCAATCGAGTTCAGTGTATGCACTGAAAATCGATTATGCACTCTGCAGTAGTCCCAATCTGCGTCGATTTGTTCTGCATTCTGCCTACGGAGATTAGTATTGTGTTGGATTGCATCCTCCAGCATCTCTGACTGTTACTCCATCATCTCTCATATGGCCACAATCTTGGAATATGCAATAGTCACTAGCTCGGGTTCAGACTCAACTTCATATTTGTTGTTACCCACATTATTGCTATGGCTACAACATAGGGTGTATCCACCAGAAATGCGTAGAGTCATTGGGCGAGGATAGGTATCACTCAGCTGAGAGATGATCATAGGTTCTCCATACTTAAATCAGAATTTGCCACATGCGGTTGACTTTAGGCAGCTTTCTTAGACTGCATAGTAGGAAGATCAATGGTAAATTGCCAAGTATACTGTTCATTTCAGTCAGTTGTGTTGTTTTTGACACAATTTGAAAACAGCACAATACATGTATATTCTGGGAGGCAAAACATAACTGATAAACAAAACTCAGATTAAGTATCACTTCACATATGCCTATACTCAGTTGTGGACATTGTATGTTTCTTGTACACATATCCATGAAGGTAACTAAGAATATATAACAATGTGGCTGGTAAGATATTCCATACAGATATAAGTGCTATAATGTTGCAGATGAATGTATACTAGCTGTTTATAAGAGTTAGGTTACATGCCCCTTTCCACCAATCAGCTCAAACTTTGTCCATACACTTTATTTCTGGATTGTTGTATCCAGTATAATGTATTGTATTAAGTATACATAATGGCATACATTTCACAGCAAACAAGTCAATCTGAAGGTCTTTACAACCACATAGTGCTTGATGCTAAATGTAGTATATATTACCATTAACATTAGCAACAGGTCCGGGTAACCTGCCAGCGGTCTGGGTTTGGACCGGAAAAACAGATTGGCTCAGTTCCAGACCTGTCGAAATACCCTACGTGCTGCCTCTTGGCTGGATGAACCCGTACCTGTACCCGTCAACCCGCGGGTTGTGCCGGGTTTGGTTTCACCCATCGGTTCCAATCTCCGGTTCTAGTTTTCAGGTTGTTCTATTCATGGTCGCATTCAGATATCATACTGTGAATTGCAAAATATTCACTTTGGTACGGTATTGACTTTGTTTGATGTATTGGCCGCCTTCATAATCAAAAAGAATCGAGACACGCTCCCTGCCCCATCCTGAAAATCAGCTTCAACGGAGTGTCCACGATCTTGGGTCTTGCATCCTGGGTGAGATAAGATGTATGAGACAACGACATTGAGTGTTCCAGCAGTCGTTAAGCCACAAACCCATAAGTTTGCAACCTCTCCTGCCACACAAACAATTGGAGAGCTTATGTAGACAGTTGATATTGTCCCCGGGAAATGGCAAATGCCACAAGGGACTTCTCGGTAAGGAAATAGTCATATGACTCTCAGTTCTGGGAAACCACACTCACACATACGCATAGAATCTCTGCCGCCAGTTGCGGTACCCAATTTGACACCAAATAACAAATTGAAACCTGTTAAACCTGTAAGCTTTCACCCCTGCAGATAGCCTCCCTAGCTAATGACAATACTGGAATCGGATTCAGAGGAAGAAATTTTAATAGCTCATTCATTGTCAGCAGATCAAAGGCACAAATTGTGATTTTTGATGATGTATCTCCCTGAAAAGCAATTGGTGTGCCTACTTTGCTATGTGTCAGCTTTTGCTTGATTTCAGTGACCAAATTTTGAGGAATGATAATTCATCGGTGCATGTGCAAGGGTCATACGGGTCATCCAATAGTTCAAGACTCCAAACAGCGTTGATTGACTATCAATCAACTAGATATCGTCTTGCCTGTTACGGTTAAGCGGGAATGCAAAAACTAAATTAGAGACTGAATTTACCAACAAAATCTGGGTCAGTGATGTCATACAAGTAATAGAAGGAGCGGTCAATGTGGAATGGAAATCTGTACAAATGCCCACTGTCATGCTGCATTCATGCATACATCCAACTGCATAACTCTGCGCTCAGACCTGCTGCATATGGTCAAGATTTTGAAAATTACATATGGTAGGTCATGGAAATCGAGGACAAGGTGCTGAATAAGGAAACGTGAGGATGTTGGGGTGTATTGATCCACAATTAGTGGATGGATCAACATGTGGTAAACTGCCGACCGAAAGTGCTGGAATGTGACAGTGCAATGTCATCCATCGCTCAGATAATGTGTGTAGCATTGGACCACAAATTGAGAGGCCTCAAAGCCTTTGGATGCCACTGAGTATTCATAGAAATGATACATTAGCTATCAATAGTGGCAATAGGATGATTGATATACAATGATTGACCGTACAATGACTGTTAGGATGTGGTCATGGTGAGCGTCAATGGAGTGTCAACGATTTTCTGACTTACACATTTGGCATTCAAAGGGCTACATCATCACATCCTTCCAAAGTGAAAGTATTTGTCGTCTCAATTGATAAAAAGGAGAGTGAGACGCTTGTTACCCCATCCTTGAAATGAGGGTCAATGGAGTGTCAACGATTTTTGTTATTGCATCTTGCATAATCCATGGGCTGTGCAATGGGTGTTTTCCATAATCAAAGTATTGGACGCCTTTATTGGCAAAATTGTTAGTGCCGATGCTGCTACAACCGAAACTGAGTGTCAACAGAGCATCAACAATTTTTGGTCTTGTAAGTAAGGTAATTGGGCAGTGATTTGCTCGCTGTTAAGCATAACCAACGTATTGGTACCCTATATAGGCAAAACAGACAGCAACACAGTCTCTGCCACATTCTCAAAATGAGCATCAATAGAGCGTCAATGATTGATGGTCTTGCATCTTGTATAATCCAAGGGCTGTGCAACAACAGTAACCCATAACCAAAGTATTCGCAACCTTGATTGGCAATATTGTTATTGAAGATGTCGCTACCACCTAAAATGAGCATCAACGGAGCGTCAACAATTTTTGGTATTTTCTCCTGCATAACCAAAGAGCTGTGCAATGGGAGCAACCCATAATCGAAGTATTGGCCGCCTTTATTGGCAATATTGGTAGTCATGATGCCGCTACCACCCAAAATGAGCGTCAACGGAGCATCAACGGAGTGTCAATGATTTTTGTTCTTGCATCTTGCATAATCCAAGGGCTGTGCAACAACATTAACCCATAATCAAAGTATTGGCAGTCTTTTTGGCAATATTGTTAGTGACGATGCCGCTACCACCTACAATGAACGTCAATGGAGTGTCAAAGATCTTTGGTCTTGTAAGTAACATAATTGGGCAGTGATTTGCACGCTGTTATACATAACCAATGTATTCACAGCCGTTATAAGCAAAATAGAAAGCGACACAGTCACTGCAACATTCTGAAAATGAGCATCAACGGAGCATCAAGGATGTTTGGTCTTGTAAGTACAGTCAGTGAATGGTGATTTGGTGGCTGTTATGCATAACCGACATATTGGCCGCTTCAATCGGCAAAAGAGACAGCAACAGGGTCACCTCCCCATTCTGAAAATGAGCGTCACAGAGCGTCAACGATATCTAACTTTGCATGTTGGGTAATGTAAGTTCCGATTTGTTGCAGACATCCATTGATGAGACATTGGCAGCCTGTCGGTGCAAAAACAACAGTGACATGCTCCCTGCTGCATTCTGAAAATGAGCGTCAACAAAGCATTAACAATTTTTGGTCTTGCATATTTGTTAATCAAGGGAGCACACGGATATTCGAGCACATAACAGAACTATTGACCGTCTTGATAGGATAAAATTCAATATATGAAAGGAAAAACTGGGATTCCAAAATAGTCGAAATCGCAAACTGCGAAACATGCACAAACAAATTTTTGGCTGTTGAGTATGCGGTTTTGGTAAGATACTATTATCATACTGCAACCACAACAGCGCGATATGAATCTATTGATAGACCCGTTTGGCGACCCGCTCACAACCCGCCCAATTCAGATGGGCTCGGTGCTTTCCATCGAACCGTACCCATGATGACGATTTGGGTGTTATGACAACCCGTACTGCCAATTTGGCAATGGTTTGGTTTGGACCCGGACCTGAAGTGACAGTCCGGAACTGTTGCTAACACTCATTGCCATTCCAGAATATATATCAGTATAACCTGCATATTACATATGCTGATTTTTCATAGTATTGAATCAACTGTGTAACTGTATTTCATTATTTGCTGATAATTATTGATATGATAGTTCTCAGTAATACACTATGTAAAGGGAGAGTGTTTACTATAGTATGCAGTTGAATATGTTGAACAAGTGGAAATAAAAGCCAAAGTGAAAAGTTCATGTAATTATCCAAAAGATATTTGATTTCTTTTGATATATGTAATATCTGTACTATATTACAAAAATATACAGACGTCAATTTTCTTAAATATAACCAGTAAGATCAGATATGGCAAGCTTGAAAGTAATATATATCCCGAGGTACTGCAGGTATGTTTAGGCTAAATTTGAGAGAGAAGTAGTAAAAGTTCTGTAATTTATTTTTTTGAGCATTGTGTAGTTTTCTTATACATGTTACTGAATATCAAATTGCAGATATATGCAACCTTGGAGTCTCCAATACAAGACATCAAAGCCAAGCCAATACACATCCGTGTAGTGTACTACTTCAAGTATAGTTGAATAAAATAAAGAAGCAACAATCATGAGATACCACCATTCTATCATTTTGAACTTTGAACTTAACAAATAATAGAATTGATTCAATATTATAATACCCATATACTGTAAAGTGCAGTATTGTATTGTTCCAACTCACTTGTCAATTGCAATGGATAATCTTGTCCATTGGAGTAGTATACACAGTATTCTGGATAGACTACATATCCAACACAATTCGGTTCAGTTCTGGACTCCTTCATAATCTTGATTTCGTATTTGTATCATCTTACTTCTGTTTATATAATATATTCTCTATGTTGCATATACAGGTCTCAGCCGGAGATGAGCCTCGTTTGGCCGGAGCGGAGATGTCTCGTATGACCGGAGCGTTGATGTCTTGTATGGCCGGAGCGGAGGTGTCTCGTATGGCCGGAGACGGTGATGTCTTGTACGGCCGGAGATGACTGTTGACTCTGATACAGGCTGATGGCATTCAGCCATATTTGCACTCTCATATATATTGGCCTTGTGGCCTCTTAGATAGAATAAATCAAGCTTCTAGCAGTCACTATTTCAACACTCTACTGCTATAGTTAATCGAGTGCACAAATGTGATTCTTCTGCTATATAATTTCTAGCTTCAAGATATCTCAATATATCTTGGCAATATATAGCAGATCAAATCGATTGATTCTGTGATGTTCTCTATTAGGATTCAAAATTGGTTACTTATATCTAACTGATTGTTATTTATTTCTTATAGTACACCTGAAACATACATACAGCCAGGCAAATTGAAATGATTGGTTACTTTGTTCAAGACTGACTAAGTAGTAAACAGATTTCTTGATCAGCTCCGATTTGCCATAATTAAAATCTCCACTGGTTCAAAGTGACTGCTAGAATATATATCAGTCATGGTACCAAGGGACTAATAAATATGCTATAACTAACTTCAGTGAGGGTTCTCAATGTCAGTTGAGGCTTATATGAGACCATTAGATATTACTTTACTTTCAATAAGAGTGATCGAAATTTCATATTGATGCAAGCATATGTGTAAGTGTATGTCAGTCTCTACAACTTAAGACAATTCTACTAGTATCACGTACACAAATTATTTAAACTGATTTGTTATCAATTCAGTAGACAGCACTAGTGCCAGTCAATATACACTCTTCTTGGTTGAACTTCTCATGGACCAGTTACTAGTCCGATTGGAGGTTTTAAGTATTCTCATAATCACTAGTTTGGTGATGTTTATACAAAGTTGCAAAACCCTAGCACTCTATATCTTTAAAGTTAAATTAAACATTATAAAGCAGATATATTCTATAATGAAGCTGTCACTTCTGGAATTAACTCTAAGCACTACAATTATTATCCACTTGTGTTGAAATTGTGGATGTACAGATGGGTATGCAGTGGTGACAGTGATAGTCATAGTGGCTGCACATTATTGATAATCATTGTGGTGATAATACAATTGGTAATGATTATGGTAATGGTAATATTATAACTATAGTAAAGGTGTGTACTACTCCAAAGAGCTAGAAGCAATAACATACAACCCTAACTAGTATATAATTAACAGTTTTACAGCTAGCTATGAATATTCTTTCAGATTCTGATATGAGACTAGCAGATACACCAGATCTCCAGAAGTACTATGGTTGAATCAGGCTTTACCTGCTACATGTCCATCTAGTATCAATAGTGCCAGTGCTGTTTTGGGAATGCAAAGTCAAATCATGGTGATTGCAAGATCACTTTCTTATGCACCTGATATTAGTCTCACCTGAAGCAGAGAACTTCTACTGAAGTAATATTTTAACATTATTCGAATACTAGCAACTGATTACTTGAAAGTAAGGTAAAACTGTTCACAATTGCTGTTGTACTATGTATAGCATTAGCAACGGGTCCGGGTGACCCACCACTGGTCTGGGTTTGGACCGGAAAAATGGTTCGGTTCGGTTCCAGACCCGTCCAAATACCTGACCCGGAGCTTCTTGGCAGGCCAAACCAGTACCCGTACCCGTCAACCCACAGGTTTTGCTGGGTTTGGCTTGACCCGCCGGTTCCACTCTCCAGTTTTTGCTTTCGAGTTTTTCTATTTATGGTCGCAGTCAGATATGTTACTGTTATGTGCAAAATATCAACTTTGGTACATCATTCTCTATATTTGTTTCATTGGCTGCCTTTATAATCGAAACAAGGAGAGACATGCTCCCTGCTACATCCTGAAGTTGAGTGTGAACAATTTTTCATCTTGCATCATTAGTACGATATGAGGTCCAGAACAGCCATATTGATAGTTAGGGCAGTCATTAAGCCAGAAATGCATCAGTTTGCACCTGCAATGGCGCCGACAACATTTGGAGAGCTGATGGAGATACATGATAGTGGAAGCCAAAAAGCGCAATGCCACAAGGAACATCACGAGCATAAAGTAGCCATATGAGATTAGCGTACAGGAAACCTCCATCTCACTTATGCATATCTGCTCTCACAACAGTCACAATACCCAATTCGTCACCGATTAAGAAATCGAAGCCTGTTAAACCCCTAAGCTATTACCCCTGCATATTTCCTCCCAACCTACTTACCATACAGGAAGTGGATTCAGATGAACATATTGTATTGGTTCGTAGGTCATCTGTACACTTCCTGCACAATATGTGATTATTGACGACATATCTCCGCAAAACGTGATTGGTGTATCGATTTTGATACGTGGCAGATCGTTTTTGATTTCAGTGACTACAGAGTAAGACATGACAATTTGTCTGTGCATGTGCAAGGGTCATACCGGCCATACGAATGTTCCAGACTCCAAACCGAGTTGATTGACAATTGATCAACGCGATATCGTCCTGCCTCTTACAGATAAGTGAGAACGCGCAATTTAAACTGGAGATAATATTTACTAACAAAGTTTCACTTAGTGATGGCACACAAGTCATAGAAGGAGTGGTCAATGCGCAACGTGAATCTGTATGAATGACCACCATCATGTTGCATTCATCCATACATCCAACTATATCACTCTGACTTCAGACAGGGTACACATAGTCAGCATTTTGAAAATCGCTTATGGTAGGTAATGGAAATCAAGAAGATCGAACTGGATATGGCAAAGTGAGCAAGTTGGGCTATATTAATGAAAAATTGGTGTATGGATATACATTCAGTGAATTGCCAGCTGAAAGCGCTGGAATGTCACAGCGCTACGTTATCCATCACTCAGAGAACATGTCCTTCAGTCAATCAGAAATTGATACTCCACAAAGCTTTTGCGTGCCACTAAGTATTGATACAAATTATACATTGGCTGTCAATAATGATTATATGATTGTTTGTACAAAATTATTATCCATAAAACAACAGTTAGGACATGTTTATTGTGAGTGTGAATGGAGCATCAACGATTTTTGGACTTGTAAGTAAGTTAATTGGAAAGCGAGTGGCATGCTGTTATTCATAACACACGTATTGGCTGCCTTGATAGGCAAAACAAAAAGCGACATGGATACAGCCCAATGGTGAAAATGAGAGTCAACGGAGTGACTTCGAATTTTGGTTTTGTATGTATATTCATTGCGAAGTGATTTGCTCGCAGTTATGCATAACCAAAGTATTGGCAGCCTTTATTGCCGAAAGAGAAAGCAACACGGTAACAACCCCATTCTCAAAATGAGCATCAATGGAGCGTCAATGATTTTTGAACTTGTAAGAAACTCAATTGGGAATTGATTTGCTCACTGTTATTCGTAATCAGCAGATTGGCAACCGTTATAGGCAAAAGAGACCGCGATACGGTAACAGCCACATTGTGATACTGAGCGTCAACGGAGCATCAACAATTTTTAGTCGTGTAAGTCAGTAAATTGGAAAGCGATTTGCTCGCTGTTATACATAATCAACAGATTGGCAACCTTTAGAGACAAAAGAGACCGCAATATGGTAACAGCCACATTGTGATACTGAGCGTCAACAGAGCGTTGATGATTTTTTGTCGTGTAAGTCAGTTAACTGGAAAGTGATTTGCTCGCTGTTATCCATAATCAATGTGTCGGCAGCCTTTCTAGGAAAAAGAGAAAGCTACAAGGTAACATTCGCATTCTGAAAATGAGCGTCAACGGAGCGTCAACAATTGTTGGTCTTGTAAGTAAGTCAATTGGGAAGCGATTTGCTTGCTGTTATCTATAATCAATGTAATGGCAGCCATTATGAGCAAAAGAGATTGCAACATGGTCACATCCCCAGTCTGAAAATGAGCGTCAACAGAGCGTCAACGATTGCGGGTGTTGGATCTTGTATAATCCTAGGGCTGTGCTACAGCATTTACCCATAATCGAAGTATTGGCAGCCTTCATTGGCAATATTGTCTTCGTTGATACTGCTACCCCTCAGAAGGAGCGTCAACAGAGCTTCAACAGAGCATCAACACATTGTCAACAGAGTGTCAACAGAGTGTCAACAATTTTGGGAGTTGCATCTTGTATGATCCAAGGGCTGTGCGATGGCATTTACCCATAATCGGTGTAATGGCAGCCTGTATTGGCAATATCATGTGTGTCGATACTGCTACACCACAAAATGAGCGTCAACAGAGCGTCAACAGAGCATCAACACCGCGTCAACAGAGTGTCAACAGAGTGTCAACGATTTTGGGAGTTGTATCTTGCATAATCCAAGGGCTGTGCTACGGCATTTAACGATAATCAATGTATTGGCAGCCGTTATGAGCAAAAGACAATACAACATGCTTTCAGCCCCAGTCTGAAAATGAGCGTCAACAGAGCGTCAACAATTTTGTGTGTTGCATGTTGCATAATCCAAGGGCTGTGCTACGGCATTTACTCATAATCGAAGTATTGGCAGCCTTTATAAACAATATGGTCTGTGTCGATGCCGCTACACCCCAATCGTCAATGGAGCCTCAACAATTTCTAGTCTTGTAAGAAAGGTAATTGGTAAGTAATTTGCTCGCTGCTATTCAGAACCGATGTATTGCCACCCAGTAAGCGCAAAAGAGAAAGTGACAAGGTCACAGCGCCATTCTAACAATATCCATCAACCAAGCATCAACTGAGGGTCAACAATTTCTGGTGACGCAGATCGGGTAATGAAGGCATCGCATGGATCCCTGAGCTTATAATTGAACTATTGACCACCTCCATGGTCAAAGATACAAATCATTAAGGGAAAAACATGAATTAAAATATTGTCGATGTCGCAACATGCAAAAGATGGAAAATGTGATTCCTGGATGTCGAATAATCAATTTTGATTGACTACTATTATCAAATCGCAAAGGCAAGCATGTTATATGTACATACAAATGGACCCGCTGTACAACCCGCTGAGAACCCGCCCGATCCATACAGGTAGGGAGATGTCGATGGAACCGTACCCGAATCAACAGTTTGGGTTCATTGACAACGCGGACCACCAATCTGGCACTTGTTCAGTTCCGACCCGGACCCGGACCCGACCTGACGGTCCAGAACCGTTGCTAACACTAACTATGTGGACAATACTAAATCTCTCCATTGACATAAAGTTACTAATGATCTCTTAGTTAATTTGACATATATACAAGAACAAACGTTTATATCACTTCGCTCTGAAACTCTTAACCAACTCACATTACAACCAAACTGAAATCACTTCAACACTCCCCTAGGGCAGTATTACAACCGTATGTGCCAAACTCCAAAAAAATACCAATAGAGCGAGTCTGAAGCTACTTCCTAATCATGAATCCTTCCTGCAGCTGCTTCATATCTAATATCCTCCTGCTCTGTACCCCTTTCTTAAAACATTCATATCCAGTTGAAATCACGCTCCAATCTGGTATGTGACTCCCATGAGGCTTCTCTGATTTCAACCTTAATCTGAAACTTGACCTTGATCTTAATCTCAACTATTGTTAGCAATGGGTCCGGGTAACCCGCCAGCGGTCCGGGTTTGGACCGCTAAAACGGGTCGGTTTGGTTCCAAACCCGGCTAAAAATCCGACCCGCTGACTCTTGTCTGGCAAAACCCGGACCCGTACCTGTCAACCCGCGGGTTTCGCCGGGTTTGGCTAGACCCGTCGGGTCCAATCTCCGGTTCTGCGTTTCGGGTTGCACATTTATGGTCGCATTCAGATATGCTACTGCTGATCGTAAAGTATTTAAATTGGTATGTCACGGTTCATTTTTGGCGTATTAGCCGCCTTGATGTGCAAAACATGGATACTCATGCGCCCAACCACATCCTGAAAATGAGCGTCAACAGAGCGTCAACAGAGCGTCAATGATATTTGGTCTTGCATCTTCGATAATATGAGTGGTGCTTGATCAAAAGCATCCATAAAGCAGGATATGGCAGCCTTTATAGGCAGATATGTACGGGATATTCTAGCCACATCCTCCGGGACAGTAACAACTTATTTCATTTACAGAGCTACCACTA
>Ga0307512_10004300_pt1 | contig 15717 bp, 19 predicted proteins | sample 14_EM_MG_FD_200267 | JGI IMG/M metagenome (GOLD analysis project Ga0307512, IMG submission 200267) | Populus trichocarpa ectomycorrhiza microbial communities from riparian zone in the Pacific Northwest, United States - 14_EM | ecosystem: Host-associated > Plants > Roots > Unclassified | place... | reverse complement strand
TAGTTGAGAGTGTGATTGGAGGCATTCCAACCGTCCTTGAGGTTCATTTTATGTGCTTTTTCATGTCTCTCGGCAGAATGCTGTTACAAGGCTCCGTATCGACGAATCTGTTCCGCCCAATGAGACATCAAGTTGATCTTCGGAAAGTTGAAGTCAGCTTCAAACTCCTTGGAAATATCTTCCTTGTGGCTGATATAATCCCGCCAGGCGTTCATTTCGCGCCGCTTCTTGGACAGCATCCCACTTTCAGCATTTGTTTCCTAGTCTACCTTTCGCTTCTTTACAAGTTCCGTTCTCAGGGCATTGGCATTTGCCCTTGCCCTTTTGCCGGCTCGCACGAGTAAGAAAACATCTTTGAAGATGTGAAAGCAATGCAAGGCGTCCTCCATGTAACTCAATGTTGCATCATCGAGAGATTTATATCGAGCATACATATAGAATTCTAACAATGCCCGTGAGCACTTAATTGCACGATTGAATATGGGACGCTGAGCGGGGTTTCCACCTCGTAGAGACTGGGTTACAACTCAAAGCAGGTACCGGCTCATGTCCTTCATCTTCTCCCCATTCCGTTGAGAAACGTCCTCATATGACTTATTTTTTGGTGTGAGGTCGTGGTAAGCAGGCACGGATAACCAGGTTGCATTGTACTTGTCGAGCCGTTCGTGTGCCTTCATGAAGTGGAAAATCCACTTCTGGAGGTGGTCAACATGCCGATCTGCATTGTATGGAGGAGGTCGGGCTTATGGAGGTCACTCACAATACAGGGAATATGTCGAAACACGTTTAATCCTCGGTGAACATGGCGCGACGAGAGTTCGGCATCAGCTGCCATGGTGTTGCCATTGCTGAGCGTTCTATATAGGTTGTGATCCCGCCGGGGGTGTTGCTTGTCAGTATGCACATAATCTCCAAGTTCGTTCTTTGGACACTCACACCAAAATCATACATGCCGCTCGAGATAATATAGAACGCTATACTCTGGGCAATCTGCAAGCCATGCTGCTAAAACCGGTGTGCAACCCCTGAAGTTGCCATCTGCACAGATAACATTGTAATACCCACTCCCGGTGCTGGGATTTTCTTGAAAGGTGAGTGGCTGGAGTAGCCGCCGGTGTACTTCATTCAGCACCTCTCGGTTTGTATGCCACTGCTCATCCAGCCGCTTGTGAGGAATATTGCAGTTCTTGATTGAAATCGGTAGGAGAGCGACCATTCCGACGCTGTGCATTCAGGGCATCTGGTGGATCTTCGAAGATAGATTGCCAATTGTCATATATACAGCCCACTCTTTCTTCTCGCCAGCAAAATTCGAGAGATGTGTTCCATCGAACATGAAGATCGAGGGAACCAGTGTATCCCCCACTCTGAGCGTTGACTAAATGTCGATTAGCACGTTATTATCCTCGAGTATCTCTTCTTACCTGTGTCTCCCACCACCAGTCCGCAGTGTGCAATTCGGTTTAGAGGCGTTTCGGGGGCGTATCGCTGGTAAAGCAACACTGAGGGCCGAAAATGAGATGCTCGGCGTAGGCTAGCAGCCACATCAACCATGTCATGCTTTTGATGATGTCTCGACTCCAGTATTTGATAGGGCATTGGTGATTGTCATTCCATCTCATATCCTCGAGAGTGTGTAGTTCCCACTCCCTGAGAGCCTGGTCATCTGGCATGCTAGCCACGAGCCTCTGGATGCCATCACCGTTCGTGAAGCTTGGGAAACGCAGAGCGGTGTTTTCTTCCTTCAACACATTGTCATAGTACGTCTTCATGCCTTTCTTCTTGATCCCACACTGGATATATTTGTACTCTTCACACGTCGCAAACAGGTAGTAGGGATAGTTTTGTAGGTTGGTCTCAAGGCAGCCCTGAGCGTCGCGTTCCCATTGCTCAGCAATGTAATCGATCAGCAGAGCGCCGGCGCCGGGGTATATTTCAGTCTGCAGCAGTGGTGGCGGTGGTTGAGACTCCGAGTCTGCGATGTTTTCAACGTGATCGAGGTAGGGAAACGCGTCCAAGTCTTCGACTGAATCTGTGTTAGTGTTGAATTCACGATGCTGAGCGGGTTCTAGGCGTCGGGGCGCGCTGGGAATGGTCAGATTCTTCTGCCGTGCAACTTTAAGGAGTTCAGGATGGTGTAATTTGATATGTTTAAGTCGCCAGCTGTCTGAGGTGAACTTCTTTCGGCATGAAAATTCAGGGCAACGGAAAGGGGTCTTCTCTGGCATTATAGACGACACATGAGGGGTGGAGTATACACTGTAGAAAGGGACGAAAGTTGGTGCCGGGCCTGAGCAGCCTTGTGAGTAAGCTCATGATACTTTCAGCTAACTTATTGAGCCTCAACACCATCACAAGGAGGTTCCTTACACGCCAGGAGTTGCAAAAACGCTGCAAGCGCGATGTCCCATAATACTATGAATAAAATAAAACCAATAAAATAAAACCAATACAAAACACATAAATAAAATAAACCTTGAGCAATCCAAAAACCTCGCGACGCGTGTAATGATCAATGCCTGAGATAGATAGATTAGAACGAAGGACACGAACAAGACAAGAACCCGACCCTAACCCTAACACAACAACTATCTCCTCCTCTGCAACGCGACAACGGGTTCACTCCTCGCCTACCGAGCCATCTGGGCGCGCCTCAGGGAAAGGAACTTCAGGGAGAGGGACATCGGGGAGAGGGACATCAGGGAGAGAGACGTTAGGGAGAGGGACATCGGGGAGAGGGACATCGGGGAGAGAGACATCAGGGAGAGGGACATCACGGAGAGGGACATCGGGGAGAGGGACATCGGGGAGACTGTTGCCACCTGCCGATTCAATCAGCAGCTGATGATCCACATCCACATCTGGGGTGTTTCCGGCTGCCTCAGCTTATTGCAGAGTTGGCACCGCCGGGCAAGGTTTTTGCGGCGTCACAAACCCCAAATGCTCCAGCCCACTCAGGCGATGAGTCTCCGGAGTGTGTGGTCGTGGGGCAGGGGCCGGAGGTTGTGGGCGTGGGGTATGCTCGCCCATCTCCTGGCCTTGCTCAGCTAGCACGATTTGCTGATCGTCTACCATGGTATCTTCATCATCAGCCGATGTATTTACCATCTCTCCCTGGCCAATCGTCCGAGGTTCTTTGGCATCATCCTCATCCTTATCCTCCTCCTCCTCCTCCTCCTCCTCCTCCTCATCTTCCTTCTCTTCATCTTCCTCCTCTTCATCTTGCTCCTCTTCATCGTCAGCGTCCCTTTCCATATCCACATCGCCGTCTAAATCAACGCCGTCCGGCGTGCCCACATCATTCTCCATGCCCATATCCACACCAGAATCATGTTCTGAGTCATCGTCGCCGTCCAACTCGGCAAAGTCAGTATCATCATCTGAAAAAATTGACACGGCAGGCAATACTTCCAGCTCTAAATATACCCTCTCTAGTTAGCCCTCCGTGTCCAAGTCTGCCTCTGACATTTCCTTCTGCAACCGCAAAGCAACGGCACCACAGATATCATCTCCCCCTGGGGTTTGTTTAACAATACCTTTCCCTTTACTGTTTCCCTTCCCCTTCCCCTTCCCTTTCCCCTTCCCATCCTTTGTACCCTTCCCTTTCCCGGTCCCTTTCTCACCGCCCTGCATGTCCTCATCACCCTCGCCGTCGTCATTGTCATTGTCATCGCCAGGACGGCTCTGTCCACCGCTCGGCGCTCCGGGATCCGCCCAGTTCTCATCATCATTATCCTCGTCGATTATCTCATCCCAATTCAGCGGTCTAACGGCCAGGAAGTCGCCTGGCTTGTACTGCCGGCAGCTTGGCGGCTCAATCTTTGCCCTGAGATCATCGGTACCGGACCAAGAGAAATGCTCACTGGTGCGTTTAACCTTTCCCGAGCTGGTTGTCTGCGGATTGAAGCGATCGACTTGATCCCTGAAGGCACGGGGGTTGTCCCACCTCAAATTGTTCATTTGGTTGCGGGTTGTGTCAAACATTTGCCCCATATATGAGCGGAAGGCTGCCCACCACTCCCAAAAAGGTGAACTCCTGCTCCTGCGGTGTGGCCACATGAGGTGGAATTGTGAAAAGTGGCGAGTCGTGACTGGATCAAGAAAGATTATATCATAAAAGAGGTCCTAGGCCCTCTCATCCTTGACGCGACAAACATTGTATATCCGTATGAGTCCACGGATGTGTTCTGGGATGAATCCCTTTATAAGGTCCCGATCAAATGACAGGCATCGATTTAAAACCGATGTCGGCATTGGTGCCCTAGCAGTTGCCTTCCCCTTTCCTTTGCGGCTGCCCTTTGGTGCCATCGCTGCATGTTGAAAATGAATCTACATCCGAGGCGTTAGCATTATGATACAGTTGAACGCAGCGGCAGGAAGCCCAGAGTGAACGTACAAAGTTGTGTAGGTTATTGGGTGTGTTTTGGAACGAGAGGCGTTGTTTTGTGTAAGTCACGTGATGTCGAGATAGTTCAGGATGCTGGCGGTGTGTTTACTACGGGAAGAAAAGAGAATGGAGGTGTAGGGGGGAACAAAAGAGACTGGAGGTGTAGGCGGGATGAAGGGATATATTTACTCGAGTTCCTGCGATTTCATTCATATCCTGCGTGTTGTTGGATAATGAACACAAAACGGCCCAGCCTTCATCTTGAACAACCACCAAGCACCTCATGAATGAGGAGCCTCGAGACGAGATCTAGAACTCGCGGTGACAATAGTTTGCGATGCCGGGCGTTGCTTTGGCATCACGTACCACTTTTACCGCTCAGACCTCGTGCATCTCGGAGCAAACTGAGTAGTTCTCAAGTTGTCCCAACTGTGCAACCATCCAACACAGCTACCAATGCCTAGCGGTGGAACAAGCACACGCAACTGATTTCATAGGATAGAGAATACGTCATTGTTCGCTTTGCGATGCTTTTAGCTCTGCCAAAGGGGGATTTCCACCGGGAAGCTGAAGATATACACAATGGATGGTTCAAAGTATTGTGCCAAGAACGAATGCAATACGATGATAATTGCGCCAAGATGGCATAAACACCCTTCAGGCAGTGCAAATAGACCTTCAGACGTTGCTGTAACAGTGAATATCAATGCTGAGTTTAATCTGACTTCAATCTGAGTTTAATCTGATGGCAGTTAACCCCATAATTGAATGAGTTTGAAGGGATCTCGTCCCCGAGTATTGTCAGAGTTTAGAGTCTAGCGCGGTCTACACTGCGCCTCCCTTTTTTGTCGAATCCCTCCATGGTCACTCAAATAGGAGTCTACCTCGCCTGCCGTTGCATATGCAGGCACAGGAAATTATTCCTACACTCTTCGCTTCGAACATCCATATGGGATGATGCCGTCCCAAAGCACTCACCCTGTCACGTCTCCGGTCGTACGAAATGTTTGATGTCTTGCTAATCATCAGAATCAACAAAGGAGTGGGCCTTCGGGGAATTCTCACCTTCCCCCTGCTAAGAGACGTGTTTCCGTACCGGCTGGCGAGACGGATTCCTCCCAAGGAGGGAGTTTCGTAGCCTCTACAATCCAAGGTCAGAACTCCACCCTCACATCTTCGCTGAACAATTCTCGCGTTGCAAATATCACCCCATCCGCTACACAGCGATGGTCAATAATTACTCCAACAGCCACGCCGGGTACAAGCAGTCGTAACACACCAGCACCCAGTGGAACCTCACAGACAGACTCAACGCGTCGCGTTGTATCCAGCCCCGCATCCGGCATTGCTAGCACTCACACTCCTCTCAGCGGTCTTGAAAACCTGCCTACCCCCATCCCTAATCCAGAAGCCCGCGCGATCATTACATATCCACTGCGAACGCAAGCTACAGAAAGGAATCAGGGACAGAGGCAGTGGCAATTGCAAACGCAGGCGGTGTCTACACCTCGATCAATCATCTCCGGCAGTCGCAGCATTCATCGATTTGGTCACTCCGACATGACGCGTCTTGTATTTGCAACAGGCAGACTCCTGGAGCTCTACATGTGGAACAGACGGCCGTTTATGAGTGCAAGCGACTTGGAGACGGTAAGTTATGCAACGCGATGTGTTGCGAAAGCATTAGCTGAAGCCCCACACTGGTAGATAATAGAAACGTACTGGAACACCGCAATGCAGCACAACAACATTTGGTCCATAGCATTTGAGGCACGCACAAAGGAGATCCTGAAAGAGGTATGCTGAAGCAACGGCCCACGTTGGATATTACACGCTCAAACAGGTACCAGGTTCGCGCACAAGTCGATAAGGTTAAATCCCATTTTATTCAATCAGCAATGGACAATATAGCAGAGCTATATGATCTCCACCGCTTTGAATCCAACGCAGAGCGTTTGGAATTCATTGATTCCCTTCTGGCAGACAATAAGTATCTTTTTCCTTTACCAGAGCGTGTGGAAGGTGGTGTATGCAGTCCAAATCCAACACAGAGAGTGTCGAAAGCTGCTAACAAATAGCCAGCGTCCACTTTACTTCCTGGCGGAAGCAATCCCGCAGTTTATCTACATCAAATTTTATCATCAGGCGAATAACCGCGGTAAGTATGCTGATGGATTTCATAATTCCATGATTGATGACAAGGACGGTCATATACCCTCGCCACTGATCATGTTTACCTGCACCGCATTGCGCCATGCCCTCCTGGAGTGGCAATAGAACAAAGGCTTTCATCCGAAACCTTCCAAGTCAAAGCTGAAAGCGGACAGACCTGATCGCTCGAACTACTTCAATTACAAAAATGACCTTGGTGAGAACGCATCCTGCTGCGCTGCAACGGGTCGCAAGTTGTTAACCTCGCCTTGGGTTTCAGACACATATGCATTCTTGATGAATACCTGGAACACACTACCGGAGAGCTACCAACAGAGGGTGTATAACAACACTCTTGCTACAGTCAAGCATGAGATCCAACAGGCGGAGAACCCAACGCCTGCCGTGGTGATCAGTGTGGAAGCAGCTCGTGTTGACAATGCTATTCTTCGTGATTATTTGACCTCCGAAGTGGCGCTTGAGGAGCCTAAGATCGGAAGCACTGACCCAAACATCCGAATAGACAACAATTGCACGGATGACGAAATTCATTTCGGGATGCCTGGGGGCAGCGGGGATTACAAATATGAAGGTGATGAAAGCGATGTGCGCGATGCCATCCCCACCGCCAGCTGGCGACAATGGCCCGCGACTGAACTCGAGAGGTTTGAGCTGGGAACCAGTGATGTCGACGAGTATGAGGGCGAGAATGGCGACGATGCGTATGCAGATGAGGAGGAAGATGCCTCGCAAGCCAATGATGGATCAATGCAGAATGTGGAGGACTGAGGGCATAGTAGGTTTGACCCGGCAACCAGTGATGTCGACGGGTATGAGTGCGAGGAAGGCGATGATGAGGATGCGGATGAGGAGGAATAAGCATTGTAAGCCAATGATGGATCAACGCAGAATGTGGAGGACTGAGGGCATAGTACTAGAGAGTGTGAAGATTAGACTGTATATTTCAGATGTGTAAAATACGATAATGGCAAAGCAAATGCAACGGCCAGTGATGTATCCCAAGCGAAGACTTTATTGCAATATGTGACAAAATCTCAAAGCTAAACATATATGGGGCGAGTGCGGCATCCGGTATAGCGGAGAGGTTCAATGTGGCTATCGGCCGAACAAAGACATAAACATCGCCAGGCGTTGCGTAAATGGCTACAGCATACCTGCAGCCCTGCGAAGACTGTAACACACGTGTCGTTCTGATGGTGCGTATACCAGGCGCAAAGTAATGGAGGTAAGTATGAAACGCGACCCATCGCCTGTGCGACGGGAAGGGTGTAATACTCCGTCAGAGGGTACGAGGTCCTGTCAGAGCCGTCAGAGCCATCCGGAACACCCAGGTGTTTCAGACGGAAACTAGCGTTGTTGCTTATGGTTGAGCTGTCTGCGAGAAACAACATCTTCTTTGGGAACACTGCTGGTGCGCCTGGAAATCATAGCTACTACTTATCATTCAACAATTTTTAAAACTCAGGTATTCAGTTTGTATTCTCATCTATGTATCAATGTATCTATATAGCTCCCCATCTACAGACGAGATATCTGGACTGGCTGCAGGCGGTGATTGAGGGCGATTCAAGGTGCGCCTGAAGATGATGATCGACTCAACTCAGAGATACACTTGGAGGCCGTGATCGAGCGAGTTTGGAGAAGGACTGGGAGGGTGTGACTGAGTGACCTCAGGGATGCACTTGGAGGCCATGATCGAGTGAGTTTGGGGATGCACTTGGAGGCCATGATCGAGCGAGTTTGGAGATGCACTTGGAGGCCGTGATAGAGCATGTTTGGAGATGCACATGGAGGCCGAGATCGAGTAACTCAGAGATGCACTTGGAGGCCATGATAGACTGAGTTTGGAGATACACTAGGACGCTGAGATCGAGTAGCCCACAGATGCACTTGGAGGCCATGATACAGCGAGTTTGGAGATACATTTGGAGGCTGAGATTGTGTAACTCAGGGATGCCCTTGGAGGCCGTGATCAAGCGAGTTTGGAGATGCATTTGAAGTCCGCAATCATGTGACTCGGAGATGCATTTGGCAGCATTAATCGAGCGAGTTTGGAAATCGACTTGGAGGCGGTTGATAGGAGGAGCGCCGGGTGCTGAGACTCTATCCATCGGATAGTTAACTCGCGACTGTTGGAATGTGATGAGGTTACTTTACCTTTGAGCTCTCATGGAGAGCTGGCTGGTGGCAGTCAATCTTGTAGGGTGGCACGCCGGAAGCTGAAGCTACATTCAGGGGTCAACTTGTATTCATGAGAATGAAGGGAAGACAGACAATCTTGGGTGAATGCTGTACTGGGTGTATGCTGTACTGGGTGTATGCTGTACTGGGTGTATGCTGTACTGGGTGTATGCTGTACTTGGTGTATGCTGTACTTGGTGTATGCTGTACTTGGTGTATGCTGTACTTGGTGTATGCTGTACTTGGTGTATGCTGTACTTGGTGTATGCTGTACTTGGTGTATGCTTTACACGGTGTATGCTGTACTCGATGTATGCAATACTGGGTGTATGCTGTCCTCGGTGTATGCTGTACTCGGTGTATGCTGTACTCAGTGTATGCTGTACTCAGTGTCAACTCATGATCATAGCATTGAGAGATAGAGAGGGATGACTTAACTTTGTGTTCTGCGATGATGATACAGAAAGAGATATTGGGGATGAAGATGGGAATGATATGGACGATACGAGCGGATATGAGAAATCCGGGTACAACTTGCCTCATTGGGTTTAGAAGTCTTTGTATCGGTGTTTTTGCCCACTGGATCGGGAGTATTTCCTGCCATATCAGGAATGGTAAATTGACTCGCACACGAAATTCTCTTAAGTCCCAGTTTCTCATGATGATTTCCCCCATCTCCTCTTATCTCTCTCTTTCTCTACCATCACCTAAGAACACAGAGTTAAGTCATTCCAATCTATCTCTCCATGCAATGATCATGAGTTAACGCCAATTACAGCATACACCAAGTACAGCGTACACCGAGTACTGCATCATCCCACCATTGACTGTCTCCTGCTCCCAGCTAGTCTCTCATCTCTCGGCGGACTGTATTGTACTCAACTTTCTACATTCTCACGATTGTGAGTTAACCAATGAATTGAGCCTCCACTGCTGTCGCACCTCCCTCCCAATCTACTACCTCCAGGTCGACCACCTCCAAGTACTCTTCCAATCTCAATCGATCATGGCCTCCAAGTGCATCTCCAAACTCACTCAATCGTGGCCTCCATGTGCATCTCTGAGTTCAACTTGATCTCGGCCTCGACGTGCATCTCTGAGTTACTCGATCTCTGCCTCCAAATGCATCTCCAAACTTGATCGATCACAGCCTCCAAGTGCATCTCTGAGTTACAAGATCTAGGCCTCCCAGTGCATCTCCCAACTTGCTCTATCACGGCCTACAAGTGCATCTCTGAGTTACTCCATCACTGCCTCCCAGTGCTTCTCCAAACTCACTCGATCATGGCATACAAGTTCCTGCCTGAGTTCACGATGATCTTGGCCTCCCCGTGCATCTCCGAAATCGCTCTATCACAGCCTCCAAGTGCATCTCTGAGTTACTCGATCTCAGCCTCCAAGTGCATCTCCAATCTTGCTCTATCGTGGCCTCCAAGTGCATCTCTGAGTTACTCAATCACTGCCTCCCAGGGCTTCTCCAATCTCGCTCAATCACAGCCTCAAAGTGCATCTGTGAGTTCAACTTGATCTCAGGCTCCAAGTGCATCTCCAAACTCGCTCCATCACAGCCACCAAGTGCATCTCTGAGATACATGATCTCGGACTCCAAATGCATGTCCAAACTCACTCATTCACAGTCTCCAGGTGCATCTCTGAGTTACACAATCTTGGCCTCGAAATGCATCTCTTAACTTGCTCGATCACAGCCTCCAAGTCCATCTCCGAGTTTCACACTCTCGGACTCCAAATGCATCTCCAAACCTGCTTGATCACGGCCTCCAAGTGCATCTCTGAGTTGAACTCGATCTCGGCCTCCAAGTGCATCTCCAAAATCACACAATCGTGGCCTCCAAGTACATCTCCCATTTCACATGATCACTGCGTGCAAGTGCATCTCTAAGTTCTCTCAATCAGCGTCTCCAGGTGCTCCTGCGATTACGCTCCAGTACCATCTGCAGCCAGATTGGCTGTATGTATATATATAGAGAGAGATAGATAGATAATACATGCCATATTATGATGTAGCGAATCTTGAGACTCTAACAAGGATGAATCTGATTCACGAAATGCGTTATGATCATGTAACCCCAAGAACCACTGCTGTGAGAATAGAGCAGTAAGTCTCCCGCAGAGCTGCGCGGAGGTCTCTAGTTGCTCTCGAAGTCTCAGCTGCTCCAAAATTTGACTGTCCTATAAGTCAAATCTTGTAGCATCTTGAATGCACCTCCATAACTGCAGGTGCTTTCAGGAGCACCTGAGAATGCTCTTGCAGAGTCTGGGAGCACTTTGCTTAACTTCAGGGGAGCCTGCATCAGCAACGACCGTAGTTTCCGTCAGAAACACCCAGGTGTTCCGGACGGCTCTGACGGCTTTGACGGAAGCTCGTACCCTCTGACAGAGAATAACACGCTACACGTCGCCCGGGCGACAGGTCGTGTTGCACACGTACCTCCTGTACTTTCTGGTGACGTATACGCACCATCAGAACGACACGTGTGTTACACTCTTCGCAGTGGCTGCAGTTATGCTGAAGCCATTTACACAACGCCTGGCTTCTTTGGGAATGCTGCTGGTGCGCCTGGACATCATAGCTACTACTTATCGTTCAACAATTTTCAAAACTTATGCATTCAGTTCGTATTCTCATCTATGTATCTATGTATCAATATAGCTACCTATCTACACACGGTATATATGGACTGGCAGCACGCGGTGGTTGTCCGCAATTCGAGGTGCGCCTGAAAATCACGATCGAGTGAACATCCACCTCTGTTACCCCTGTATCTCCGTACAACCGCCGTCCCCCATTGACGATGTACTCGGAGGCCGTGATCGAGCGAATGGAGAGATGCAGTTGTAGGCCGTAATTGAGCGAGTTTGGAGATACACTTGGAGGCTGTGATCGAGCGAGTTTGGAGATGCACTTGGAGGCCGTGACCGAGCGAGTTTGGAGATGCACTTGGAGGCCGGGATCGAGTGAACTCAGAGATGCACTTGGAGGCCGTGATAGTGCGAACTTGGAGGCCGTAATCGAGCGAGTTTGGAGATACACTTGGAGGCTGTGATTGAGCGAGTTTGGAGATGCACTTGGAGGCCGTAATTGAGTGAGTTTGGAGATACACTTGGAGGCTGTGATCGAGCGAGTTTGGAGATGCACTTGGAGGCCGTGATCGAGTGAGATTGGACAAGTACTTGGAGGCAATCGATGGACGGCGCACCAGGTGCTGAGACTCTATTCATCAGTTAGTTAACTCGCAACCGTGGGAATGTGACAAGGTGACTTTATTTTTCAGCTCTCATAGAGAGCTGGCTGATGGCGGTCGATCGTGTAGGGAAGCACGCCGGAAGCTGAAGCGACATTCAGGGGTCAACTCGTACTCATGAGAATGAAGGGAAGACAAACAATCTTGGGTGGATGCTGTACTCGGTGTCAACTCATGATCATGCCATGGAGAGATAGAGAGGGATAACTTAACTTTGTGTTCTGCGATGATGGTTGTGATGTGGATGAGAAAGAGCGAGATGGGGGATGAAGATGAGAACGATGTGGAGGATACGAGCAGATATGAGAAATCAGGGGTACGACTTGGCTGATTCAGTTGGGAAGACCTCGTATCGGTGTGATTACACGCCGGATCGGGACTCGTACCTGCCATATCGGGGATAGTAAATTGACTCGCACACGAAATTCTCTTAAGTCCCATTTTCTCAGGATGATTTGTCCCATCTCTCTCTGTCTCGTCCTCAACTCTACCATCACCTAAGAACACGAAGCTATGTCATCCCTCTCAATCGCTCCATGCCATGATCAAGAGTCAACCTGGCTTGAGGAGCGTAGGATGGGGGTGAGAAGATATGTTACTACCTGGCCGCAAGGATCCACGCAATTGCGTGTATCCACGAAATCGTGGACAGAGCGAGTGAGATCAAATGATTGGAAAGATAGAGTGTGTATTTCGTATAATACAATGATGTCTTTCTACTCTGGGGTCTGCATGGCAATCCCGATGCAAGCGCGTACCCAATGAACCCATTCCAACGTATGGTCACAGTTGGCCACAACGCCAGAGTGTTTGATTAAAATAGGAGACCGACAGAGCGAGAAGAAACGGCGAAACGGCGATCATAGGGCGATATGCAACGCAACCCGTCGTATTGACGCTGGGCGCGGTGTAATCGGCCAGCGGGGTGTCTCCGACAGCTCTGACGGAGTGCGTCCACCCTGACGGAGCCATTCTGCCCGGGTGGAATTGTTTTTTGCTGATGTGGGAGCATCTGGAATTACTTGGAAGCACTGGTGAGGTCTACCGGAGTGTCTGGGAGGTTTGCATGTGGCTTCTGGACCAATTTACATGTTGCTGATGCTATTGCTTGCTGAATGGTCGTGTTAGGGGTGCTCCAATAACAGTGATCATGGTACTTGATATTATCGGATGAAATATATAATCTAGGATTATACATAACACCTATTTCAAGGTAGTATTAAGTTGGCCAGCTGTATGCCGGTTAGCGCCAGTTCATACAGGTCACATGTTGATTGAAGAAACATATGTGTTTCGCTGATTCATTTAAGATGATGCATGTAATATGCCTATCTGGAATGCGAGAGCATTAACAGTGCTGATAGTTTTCAACCACATTCACTTCTAGAAACTATGCGGGACAGGCATGGATGAGCATGCACGGCAGCTAATTGTCAATATGCGATTAAGCGAACTCTTCGATCCTGCTTGTAACAAGCTAGGAATTAATTGGAGCACATTCCGGCAGGAGTTCAGTCTCGACCTTAGCATGATGTAGCTGAGGGAATAATGACGTTGGCATATGCCAGAAGCAATACATCTCATTGGTTTGAGACAGTATGGATTGCAAGGATCAGTCCCGTAACAGATACGAGCTAACGCGTCAACTTCCACATTGGCATAGTATTGGTTGGTCGCCGGTTAAATCTATGACGCTTATATTAATGCCTCACTGAGGTATTTGATAGCGATAAGCATTCCAGCCTATAGTAGGTGGATGTTCCAACTACCGAGTCACAGGAGTGCAAGAAGTCTAAGTTCAAGTTTGTCTGACATATCGTCTGACATCATATTGTGCAATGGATGGCCTGATTGTTTTCAGGAGCATAACGCTTTGAAACCACATTGCATCAACACGATAACCTAAGGGATGCGTGGCATGATTTCACCGGGCGCATTATGGCATGACCGCGATAACGCTATTATGAGAGTCGTAGTCATAGCATTCGGGGTGTGGTAACACAGGACCCTGAGAATCATCAGCAAAATATATTTCCGTCCGGGCAGAATGGCTCCGTCAGAGTGGACCCGCTCCGTCAGAGCAGTCAGAGACACCCCGGTGGTAGATTACTCCGCGCGCGGCCATAATACAACGTGTCGCATTGCATATCGCCCTCCGATCGCTGTTTCGCCGTTTCTTCTCGCTCTGTCGGTCTCCAATTTCAAACAAACACTCTGGCGGTGAAGGCCAACTGTGACCATACGTAGGAATGGGTTCATTGGGCACGCGTTTGCATCGGGATTGCAATGCGATGGGTGACGCTGCGAAAACCACTCCACACGTTCCTTCTACCTGCGCGCAAAATGCAATTCTCTCTTTACTAATTATACACATCATTCCAAGTCGCCAGATCTATGTGGCTATTGACAATCCATCGCTCGTTCTGTCCGTCTCCTCTCTTACTACTAGTAGCTATCTCTGGAATTACATGCGCGCAGCCGACGATGTTTCCCACGCTGAAAACTTGCAAAGCAATGGCAGCCGGTGCTTTTCTCACTTGTACAAATTTCGAGACGGGATCCAAGTTACCCGAGTTTTCAGGTATTGTGGTGAGCGCCAGGGCTAACCAATACTCAACGAAAGCTCCATTCTCGTTTTGGAGCTTGATCTTGAATCGTCGTTGCAGTTGCCACGGCAGACGCCCATTCAGCGCGCCATAACACTTCCCTGGGCATTGCTTTACCCACACCCAGTCGTTCCGTCAATCCCCTCCGCGCCAGCTCTGGCTTCCTGTGCATCGACAAATCTGAGATATGCGTTCACGTTCTAAACCCTCAACTTGAACCTTAATACCGTGGTAAATACAGAGCTCCATTGCGTGCAGTTGTTCATCCGATATATACGTCTTGTTACGACTCTTATGCTTGATAAACTCCCGCCTGCCGCTGTATATTGCCGCGCGGTGCGTTGCGTCTTGCGTATTGTCGAGTAATGCTCTGAAGTCTTTGATCATAGTGTCAGGATGCTTTCCATCACGGCGGTTTTTGGGGCCCCATGAATTCGGGCTTCGCATATGACTGGGAGCTCAGAGGGGCAGCCAGATCGGCACCAGAAGGGAAGACTTTGCAGGCGGCAGCGCTGTTCTCCCAACGCTGAGCGAGGGCTTGGAGATTTGACTGGGAGCTCAGGGGGGCAGCCAGATCAGCACCAGAAGGGAAGATTTTGCAGGCGGCAGCGCTGTTCTCCCAACGCTGAGTGAGGGCTTGGAGATTGAGCTCTCTGATTTCGAAGCAGAGAATGCGACGCTGAAAGGTGATTACTTGTGGCAGGTAGTTGAGAGTGTGATTGGAGGCGTTCCAACCGTCCTTGAGGTTCGTTTTATGTGCTAGTTCATGTCTCTCGGCAGAATACTGTTGCAAGGCTCCGTATCGACGAATCTGTTCGGCCCAATGAGACATCAAGTGGATCTTCGGAAAGTTTAAGTCGGCATCTAACTCCTTTGAAATATCTATCTCGTGGCTGATATAATCCCGCCAGGCATTCATTTCGCGCTGCTTCTTGGACGGCGTCCAAGTTTCAGCATTTGTTTCCTTGTCTACCTTTCGCTGCTTCACGAGTTCCGTTCTCAGGGCATTGGCTTTGGCCTTCGCCTTTTTGCCGGCTCGCCCGAGTAAGAAAACATCTTTGAAGGTGTGAAAACGATGCAAGGCGTCCTCCATGTAGCTCAATGTTGC
>Ga0307512_10004299_pt1 | contig 15717 bp, 6 predicted proteins | sample 14_EM_MG_FD_200267 | JGI IMG/M metagenome (GOLD analysis project Ga0307512, IMG submission 200267) | Populus trichocarpa ectomycorrhiza microbial communities from riparian zone in the Pacific Northwest, United States - 14_EM | ecosystem: Host-associated > Plants > Roots > Unclassified | place... | reverse complement strand
CCACTTTCAGCACATAATTAATTATATCGATATGGACCCTACCAAGTTATAATTGTTCTAAGGCATGATGCATCATTACTTATCCACCACCAAACTCAAAAAGCAAAACTGATCCGAATCCTTAAGAATGATTCAATGTTGAATTCTAAAAAATAAAAGGGATTCGATTCAGAGGTTCAAATTAAGCATTAGGTCAACATCCACATGAAGCAAAACACATCATGTATGCAACATCCACGATGATTTTTCCTTTTGGAATCCCTAATGCTCTTCTTTTTTTCGATCGCTGCTTCTGTAATTTAAAGAAAAGAAGGGTTTGTGTTCAATCATACACCAAGCTTTCCATATAGTAAGGGAAATTAAACAGTATGATATACCCCCACCACCACAAAAGCTGAGTTGCTGGTTCGATGCTGACATAGAAAAATGTCATATTCAAATAATGAGCATGAGTACATTGTGTCGTCTTCTTCATTCTTTTCAATCAACTCGGTTCTATGTCTTATTGTCCTCTTTGACATTTTAATAGTGAAGTTCATTTTGTCACCGATGTGATCATCCCTCTCTATATCTACACCATTCTTGCTCTCTTCATAAATTCTTGAAGAGGAACTAGCTCTGGCTGATCAGTAATATACATAAAAGATCATTAATAAATATGTTTAATTGGACGTTCTTTCATTAATAAGATTGATAGGCAAGATACGTGCTAATCTTTCTTGAAAAAAAATATTTTATATATGATAGTCATTTACAGGAAGGAAATGAATTTTCGTAAGAGGGGTGTCGAAAAAAATAAACTGCTAGAATGAATTTTAAAATTAATGAGAAAACTAGGAAAGATTATATATATATGGATAAAATATAGTACTTTTGAAGGGTTAAAATGCTTAATTATTACGAAAAAACTAAAATATTCAAGAGTCAAATTAATTAAAAACTTTCAAGACTTTGAGTGTGACCTGGCTCCCAAAATAAAATATGGTTTCCACCCCTCATCATTCATGTCATTCTTCCATCACAAATTCATAAAAAAATGTAGGATAGCACTAAAAATAAAATAAAAAAATGGAAATTTGGGGTAGCTTTGCAATACTTAGAGCTCATAATTAAGATTCCATCTCTCATTTCCATGCTTTCAATATCCTTAATTTGTGAGCCAGAATTCTCTCCAAGTGACGAGGCCACTTCATCGGCACATGGAGGAAGGCTTGAAACAATGTCTCATACAATGTTGACATCAAAACAAGATAGAGGCAACACAAGGACGGTTCACATTCGCCTGAGAAAAATACTAAAAAAGCCTACGTTTTTTACAAAATAAAATAACAATTAGAGATGGAACGGAGGATGCATTATTGTGATTCCCAGCTGGGCGAGCACCATGTTGCCTTATTAATTATTTAAAGAGGTGACTGATTCATCTCTTTGTCGTTTAGGCCATCATGATTCCAAATAATGCAAGGTCCAATGACAATAATTAGTACTAAAATACAAATTTTACTAAGGTACTCTATTTAGTGGCAAAAACACCCAAGAATGAAAGCTATACAGTGCATGGATGAGAAATTGACCCAATGAAACTGCATAGCATATTGTCATGCTGATCCTGGCCACTTCCAGGCAGTTTTCTCATGCCAAATTAAGGCATAGATGGATTATCTCTCCAAAGCAGAATTTGAAGTAAAAAAAAAGATACCCAATAATTCATAGATGGAATTACTAATGACCGATTCTTCAATTTCTTTTTTTAATTCTAAAATCCCATGTTTGAAGTATGATTAAATATTAAGGTAGGGTTTCTTAATTTGGTCAATGCTATATAAATCGATTTTTTTATTGTTAATGGGAAGCTAAAATTGATTGGCAAATTAAATCTTCTTAGTTCGCCAACCAAGCAAACTTCATCACGTTAGCAACAATGAGACAAAAAGGATAATAAAAAATAAAAAAAAACTCCCATCATATATGCCACGCTTGATGCAAGAATTATAACACCAGTTAATTGTCTTTTACAATTGATTAAGCATAGCAAATGAAGCTAGGGTTTTGTATCAAATTGGCTAGCGATAACATGTTGGCTTTGAATTGAAAAAAAATCTTTTTTTATATATATATAAAAGCATGGACATGCTGAAAAGGATATTTCTTATGTATATAATATATATTAAACCTGGTTTTTTCTAATTGGTTGATTTGAAACCAATTGATTTAGGTCTGGCTCGAGCCAAGTTAAAAAAAAATTAATATAATGTGTTACCGTTAAAAATTCAGGTTTATCAGTGCTCTACTAAATTAAATCTCATTAAATTTTTTTTGAATATTTTTTTTAAGTTGATGTTATTATAATTTAAAAAACATATTAAACTTGGTTTAATAGGTATGTCAGTGATTACTGACGTTTAACTACTTTTACCTTATATTTTATTTTTCCGTTAGGCTTACTTTGAAAATTAAACTCCCAATCATAGCCCACCCCACCAATAGGAGATCATAATTGCTCCACGAATTGCTTATATTTTATTGTCTACCCAGCCTTCCATTGAAAAAAAAAAAAGAAAAAAGAAAAAAAAAGTAGAATTAGGCACATAAATATATCCATGTAGATAGATAAGCCCAGTATTTAGAATATGGGCCACATGCAAACAGCCCGGATGCCAATGGCAAAACGTGCAAGAGGACAACAATTAACAGAAAAGTCAGAAACAGTTGAACCAAGCAAGCAGGCAGAGGGAGGAGAGGAAGACAGGAGACCAAACTATAAACAGACAGAGAAGGAACAGAAAAATGTTAAGGAACAGTAACAGTGCCATCATTATCTTCTTCTTTTCTCTTATCTCAATGTCTCAACGCAGAATAAACCTTCTCTTCTCCTACATTCCTTCAAACTTTCTTCCCCATCCAAATATGCCAATAACAAGAGTAATAGTAACAAAACAGTCACTAGCAATTACAATCCGTCAAGAAGACTAGCTCTCTTTCAGCTTGGAACTGGTAAGCAAGAACCCTTTACTTCCCTTTATCTCTTACTACTAAATGTAGTAATTAGCGATGCTTAAACAGACATTAAGTATTTTGGGTTTTTCTACAGATATCCCACAATCACAGTTCTTAAGTGGAAACTTAGCACCAGCAAGAAGTAGTGAGGTTGCTGAGAAAAATGTACTAGAGTGGGTTGAGAATGACAAGAGAAGAACGCATGCTTCATGGTGCCTATAATGTTGGGGGCTTGGACAAGGCTATAAAGTATGTCTCTTTAGCTCCTTTGAATATTGCAAAGTTTGTTCTTGTGTTAATGTAGCAATGTGAGGTTTTATATAATAACTGTGGCTAATTGGATGTTTGGGATATTCAGATTTTATACTGAATTTCGAGGAATGAAGTTGTTAAGGAAAAGTGATGTACCTGAGGACAGATATAGTAATGCTTTTCTTGGATATGGACCTGAAGACTCTACTCTTGAACTTACTTATAGAGAGTAATTATCTTTCTTTCATTAATTGGATCTGTACTGTAGTATTGTTTTATGCATATTCCTGCATCCACCATTGATGTTTCGAATGAACTTCTGGTCTTTTCAAAATTTTTTTTTTTTTTTTGGTAGTGCTTGCAGATCATGAAGATAACAAGTATGATAATGGACATGGATTTTTACATTTTGGTACTGCAGTGGTGGATGCAAGTTAGTCTTTGTTAAAGTGTTTGCTTGCTACGGAATTCGATTGTTGAGTATCTTTCTTAACAGGTTACTAGGGAACCGGGTCCAGTTAAAGGTGGAATTACAAAAATCGCATTTGTTGAAGACCCAATGGCTACAAGTTTGAGCTCTTGGAAAGAGGCCAGACTCCTGAGCCCCTATGCCAAGTGATGCTTCGAGTGGGTGATCTTGATCGCTCCATAGACTTTTATAAGAAGGTTAGAAGTAATCAATGCTGTAAGAAGTTGCTTCGTTCATTGAAATTAAAGCAGTGGCATTGCTTCTTCAGATGCACCAAATTCAAGTTTTCTACTAACCTGTTCTTAATCCTTGATGTTACAAGCTCTTCTCCATAGAAGCATTTCCCATTTTCCTCAAGTACATTGCTAGGCATAAGATGCCACTCTAATTAGTTGCTTGTTATTCTACCTTCTCATAGCCATGATGGGTTATGGCCCTGAAGATAAAAATGCAGGTCTGGAACTGACATGTAACTATGGGATTACAGAATAAAACAAGGACAATGGCTACACGCAGGTGAATTCTTACCTTCTCTAGCAGCATATACTCCAATAATTTAGTTTCACTCCATTTAAATAATTCTTCCCTATCACGGTTATCATTATGTCATATCTTTAGTCTTCTCATCTGGTTTTTATTCTGAGTTGTTATATGTGAAAACTGGATGTTTATATCTCTACCGGATTGCAATAGGCACAAATGATGTCTACAAGAGTGCAGAGGCAGTCAAGCTGTGTGGAGGAAAAATTGTCCGTGAGCCTGGCCCTAAACCAGTTATCAACACCAAGATTACTGCATCCTTGGATCCTTAAGGTTGGAGATCGGTATGATTTTTAATTTTTATGTTTGTCTTTCCTAAGAAGCAAATTTGAAGTCATAAAAAAAGCTTACTTCTAAGCTGTGCTATATATCACTTTGTTGGAACTCAAGTGTTTGGTCTTTGGTGCAACTTCTCATGCTAAAGAAGAAAAAAGCAAGAAGCAAGCTGGTGAAGAGAGGGGGAACAGTGGGATATTTAAACATGGGCTTTAAGAGTTACAAAAATGGAGGCACACATTCTGTGATACAAGAAAAGGGGCTCTCAATAAAGATAGTGCATCTTTGTCCTCCTTGCTTTTCATCTCCACTCTTTTGTGCTTTGATACGTAAAGAGCTAAAGGCTCGATTTTTCTTGAGAGGCGGGATTCATGATTACTTAGGTTCTCCTTTGTCTCCATCATCACTATCACTGTATAGAGAGAAATGGGGCCTTGCTAAGCAATTGGTAGAAGGAAAATGCAGCAAGCATCATTTGTGAATAGCACAACTTTCTTATCTAATTGTCTGTGCATCATGAAACGCTTCAGCATCATGTAAAACATGCATATCCAAGACTTGAAGATAACAATCTTAACTCATTGTGCAAGTATAATTGCATAGAAATTGGAGTATAGGAGGAAATTTATCTTTTGTTTGAATTATAATTCACAGAGATAGTAGGAAGAAAAAAAAGATAATCTACCAGCCTCTCCAAAGGTTCCTCCACCACATCATCCAATCACATCACCACCACCATCCAATTCTTTGCCTACTCCAAACAAATTTCTCTGTCAAGAACTTTGAGCAAGCTCCGCAGTTTTGCAGATCTAAGGAGGGAGAATACGATAACCTACTGCTACATCCACTTATTTTTCCAAAGCCAGCACCAAAGTGTTCCCTGTCAAAAGATCACCTCCCTCTTCTCCCTCTTTGTGAAGAGGCCACAAGCTCAGAAAAGGTTTTCATGGACCCACCATCCGAAGATCCACCACGGGATCCCATTGCTAAGTCATGGCTGCAAGTGGAGAGCACAAATGATGACCTTCCTTCAGACAAAGAATAGTTATTTTGTGATTTTAATCCTAGGATATCAACTAGTTTTCAATGGTGATATCAATTTAAATGTTGTGGTTGATGTGATATCATTAAAATGTCGTGGCAGTATCAACATGCAAAAATATACTTTTTTATCTGAAAAAATTCGAAGTGTATTATTCTACTGAAATTTAAAAATAACTATGCTAATTTACAATTTATCCAATAAAAAGGAGGAAGAAAAGTCCTTGAGAATGCTTTGAGAGTAATGAAGGGCACTTTTTTATGCTTTTCTATTTTAACCCATCGTATTTATTTTTTCCACTTTTTGCCTAGAGTTGTACTGTCTGACTCTGACCCCTTTTTGACTCCAAAAGAACACAAATTTTGGCACTACTTTCTTCTCGAAACCAGTAAGAGAAGGGGAAAATACCGACCAACCAGCGGTATCTCTGCATTTGCTTTTTCGTCATTTGCTTTAAGTCTCATCATGTCTAAGCCCATTAAAGGTCCCACACTCCATTACCATCTAAATATGGTGTTTAACCCTCCTAGCTGCTTGATAAGGTTTTTTTTTTGGGTAATTGTGGTTGAAAAGTATTTCTATAAATTTTTTTTTTATTATTATTTTTTAATTTTTAAATCATCCTAATGCTATGCTAATATTAAAAATATATTTTAAAAAATAAAAAAAATACTTTTTTAATACATTTTCAAATAAAAAACATTTAAAAAAACAATTCATAAAAAACTCTTACCTTCAAGGCTTCAATCCTCACCAATTCAGGAGCTCCCAGATTTTCAAGATTGATACTCAAATTAGCAATCCACAAAGGCAACAGTGCGGGTAGGCTATGATAGCAACCTATATAATATTTGTAATCGTGCACGAACACAAATTTGGATAGCATATTTTGGGGAAATGGCTGCATATATAATTATATTTTAAAAATCGTATTCAATTTATCATTTTATATTTCATTTCATTTATCTATCTTAAAAATTGTTTTGCATTCATCTATATTTTAAAAATTATTTTTACTCCAATTTACCCTCTTAGATTTTTCACCGTAAAACTAATGAAAATACATAAACGATTTGTACATGACCAAATTTGAGTTATATATATATATCCAAAATACCCCTCGTTAAAAGAGAGAAAAAAAAAATTGAAAAATAGGGTTAGTAAACTAAGATTCAATAAATTAAAATTTAATAATCAGTTTTCATAAATTGCACATGCAAATTATTTCAGTGAAAAGTTTTGAAAAAAAAATTCTAGCATCTCCTTTAAATTCTTTTTAATGAGTATTTTGATCACATGATATTATTTTGTTATTTTTATGATAAAAATCTAACAAAATGATATATTAAAGCACAGGAAATTTTTAAAATTAGATTAGATGCGATTAAATACATAAAAAATATATTAAAAAAATTCTTGAAATATAAGAATACATAGAGCCATTTTCCCAAATATATTTTAAAGCAACCTCGATGTTGTCCAACAATGTTGATGGTTTAAACCCACATTATACGTTTTAATATGAAGGTGAGGGGAGAAAAAAGATGATACTGCAAACCTCAAATTGGAAACTTTCATGTAGTCACCAAACTAAAACTTTTGTCAGTTGGATCTTCAAAACGTGTTAGGCATTCTTCAATTGGGTCTCCTTTTATATGAACAAAAGGTCAAATTTTCCTCAAAATCGCATCATTTTATTGCATAATGCATGCATTCAGACAATAATAATAACAGACATGATAATAATAACAAACATGGATTGTGGACCTTAAGGAACAGCAAAAGAAAGGCCTTTTGTCATGATATATATGTATAACAGTATGTAAGAAATGGTTACGGTGGCGAATCTAGAAGGTGACAGATCAGTAACAGTGGATGTGGCAGTAAAGGTACTATGATGGGGAATCGTGAGGTAGCATGTTGATGGCAGTGCAAGTGATTGGTGCTATTGCAAGGAATGCAGTGGTGTGGGTCTAAAGAAAATGCATGCATTAGTAGCGGTACCAGGAAACCATACATGGCTTATGCGATGGGATAATCTCACCAGACATTAATCTGCCGATAAAAGAACACAATCTGTTGGTGTGCATATTTAACCCAATGGATGAAAGCTTCGCCGAATGCAAAACCTTAACAAATGTGAAATGTTACCCTTTCAACTCATAACAGTCTAAAAAGTGTAACTCAGCTATGCATAGCTAAGAGAAAAATCTAGCTGTGTAGCGCCGCACCAAGTGGGTGCCTGTAGGCCTAAAATGATCTACAGGCTCCATGCAATAATTGCGACAGTGATCGCGCATAACCTATAAAGATAAATTTGCAAGTTTTGCACCCATGATGGGGATTATTGGTGAAGCATATCAAATAACAAGCAAATTATCAATATCCTTTAACCTAGAATAAACCGGTCATTTCTGCTTACAAAAGCATGTTACCGCTCAGGATATTCTATACGCAATAGGTGACTTGCCTTCAGCTAAAAATTGAATACTCTGGTTATTATCACTCCAGAGCTTTATTTAAATGCAAGCATACTACCTGCAAGTCTATCAGCAGCCTCCTCGTCTGGTAGTAGTAGCTTAACTCTCTCTAGATATAGTGCATGTCTGCATAGCTTTATTCTTCAACCCTGAGTCAGTGTCGTAGAATATCATATTTCTGTAGAAGTTGACTCATAATGAAACATACATCACAAGTAGAATTTAAATGTTGAAACATGGTATGAACCCACAAAAGAAGAGCTGTTACTAATTTTAAAAATATTGCATTATGAGTAGCACTTCTTTTCCATAATCCCTGTGGAATTTCTCACGTATACATCTTGTAGTCCACTTGTCGTATTCTTTGTCACAGCCTTCGATGACAGTTTGAAATATCTACTTTTCCCAAGACCTAGGCATACACAACTGATTCTTATTATTTGACAACAACAATACTTTGGAAACATAAATTATCTGACACAGACGAGTGAAAGAGCATATTCTTTCTTTCCCTGGCAAATTAGAATGGCAACAAGAAGAATTGTAATCTAGATTGGTTCAAAATTAAGAGTAAAGATGTTAATTACCTCAATGTCTAGGATTCAAAGCTTTCCAGAATCCACACACCAATTCAAAGATCTAACAAACCATCTTCATTTGCATCCATACTTCCAATAGCTCTTTCCACTCAATAAACGAATTTCATACAAAACTTTAACTATAGCAATCTGAAAATGGAAATATATAAAGTTAAGCATGAAAAATGTTTCCCAAAACTTCATTACAAGATAAAAAAAAATAATGGCAACTGAGAAAGCTCCACAAGAACAGGCAAGATGACACAGTACCTGAAACACTAGATTTTGGTACTTCTTTCAGATTATGAAGAATGCAGGTACCTAGATTCAAATTGATCCAGGTAAAAAACCAAGGTTTGGATTGAAAAATAAAGCACTAATAATGGAAAGTACTTTATTATGAATGAAATAAGTACATGTCAAAACACCCATACACGATCCAAGGATAGAGGATCAAACGGAACAATCTACATATCCTCAATTGAACAACAAACAAAAAACAGACTTAATCATTTTTCCATCTTAAACAACAATAAAACCAAGCTTTGATGGGGCCAGCACCATCCAATGTGTCTACTTGTAGTCACCTTGTGAATAATACATTTAAGTAACTTGACATTCTTGATGCAAAGAGATTAAGCCATCCAAACTTCATGTCAGAGACATTGCTATCCTGGATTCTGTCCCCCAAATTACAGCTGTAAATATAAAGGAAAGATCAGTAGTTGAAGAGATGGTACATTGTTTCATATAAATTATTGCCATGAAAATATTCATGAATAAAAACAGTAGAGCACAATCACGATGCATTAAATACAGAATAATCTCTGAAAGTGATGTTGCCATACCAATTACTTCGCTGAAGAAATTCTCATCAACCTGCTTGAAGCACCAGCTCTGTTCCCAAGCCCACGGCCAATGTTCACAGCATCAGTCGACCCATCTAGTTTCATAAAATCCCTTCTGGATGCACTGGGCGGAACAAAAGAAGTTGACGGCATTGATGCATTGTTCATATTCTACAGAAACAAAATCTCAAATAGCTGTAATTCCACCAAATTTACAGCACAGTGATTATAGTGACAGTAACTGGTAAGAAAAAAACTGTCACCAAATACATAGAATAAGTTGCATCAAAGTACAATATCAGCTATGCATTCTAGCTACATATAGGCATATGAAGAGAACATAGAGAAGAAAATACAATGGATCACAAGAATAGACGACTCACATGTTTGTCAAGTGGATTATCAGCAGTTAAATTCCGAGAAAATGATGACCCCAACTGCATATGAGTATCTGGACGAGCAACCTTATTTGATCCTCTGTGATCAGCAACCTCAGCAGAATAAGAGGCACCATTGACCCCTGAAAGTGAAAAAAATGAACATATAAAAATGATGTTTTCTGTAAATACCATATAAAAATAGATGAATTTCTAGAATCCAATAGAGCAAACTCTTTCATATCCTACGCAGATAAGTTTCATGGCATCCCTCTCCATGATCCCCTGTCCACTACAAAACTTTGTCCCTAATTCACTCAGGTGCATCTTCAGTTGAGAATCCAATAAGAAAAAGGCCTAATGGAATGACTCCACATAAAAAAAGGACTAAAAAACATAAAAACAGTTTTCTAGATTCACTATGGATTGAGTATAAGTTCAACATGAACGAAGAAAAAAGGATTAAAAAAGTTCTAGTTAGGTGTTAGAATGGTTAACTATAAATTTCTCAGAATCTAATTGAGGTCATTGTATCATTGTTCAGTATTTACTAAGCCATTGCAGTACAGCAGATGAACTTTTAAATCCAGAAATCACACATTAATGTTGCGATAAAATGAGACCGGCATGATTGTTAAAATAAACTACAAAGAACCTATCAACGAGAAGTTCACTTTGAGATTTCAAACCCTCATTTCTACTTTTATATTTTTATGCTTAAGCTTATGCCTACAACCAATTCCCATGCAAGTGAATTAAGCATTAATGTGCTCCTTTAAAATGGACTGGTTTGATTGTATTAAGGTGTCTAACATCCCACTAACATCCTCCCCACAACTCCTGCAAAAAGCCCTCTTTCTCACCGCAAAAAAAACAGGAAGCCACAAGATTCAAATATGATGGAAAATTAAACAAGAACAGAATGGCAATCCTTGAGATTTAACCTTTATCCTTATTGAGATCCATTGCCATTGCTCGACTGCTAGTCACTCTAGAATTTGGCTGCAGGTCCTGAAAAATCACACATAAAAGAAAAAATCAAAAGAAGATTAATAAGCTACTCCAGAAGCAGAGTGGATTAGTTTACAGAATGATTTGGTGGTAATTTTGGACCAATTCAAAAAAATTAAATAGAAAAATAACCACAAAAAAAGAATATGAATTACAATCTCAAGAATAAAAGTCTTTGCATGACTCATTATAAATATTTTAAAAAGAGAAGATTCGAATAACTAACAGATGATTGAGGTTGTGGCTTGGGCCTCTGTGTCTGCTTGTACTTCAGGATGGTCCAGTCAAAAACAAAATCAAACTCAAATCCTGCCAGAAATGGGAAAAAAAGTAGATGAAGCCATAGAATATAACTGTCAACTCCGATGGCCCACATGGATGTGACTCTAAAACAAAATGGACTACTCAAGTAATGGACCAACAATTGTTCAGTTATCAGTTTCCAGGATTCACAGTCCTCAATGACCAACAAACATAACTTCCCTATCATCCCCCCTCCAAACCAACATTAAAAAGAATTCCTCACAATTTAATTAAACAATTACCTTCCCGAGTAAACAAGTCACGAAAGAGGCGCTTCAGAAATCCATAATCAGGCCGTTGGTCAAAAGTTAATGAGTGGCAATAATGGAAGTAAGAAGCAAACTCCACAGGATGAGACTTGCATAGCACCTCCAGAGAAAAGAAAATGTGATGTCAACAGACTATTAAAGATAGAAGGTAGATATTCAAACTATTACAAGGAACCAAAACAGTATCAGAATTCAATTTTCAAAACCACAACTCTCGAAGCTCTTTTTCTTCTTTCCCATGACAAATGAGCTATCCAAGCATTTAGTAGGTTTCCCAGACTTTTTAAGAAGATAAATCTCTATATATGTTAAGGGAGAAGGAACTATGTTGGGATATCTTGATTCAGGGGAAATGCAAGGAGGTTAGCTTCTTTCAAATAGATAACATGGATTATGGAGTCTTAATTTTTTAGAGAAGTTGGTAATTCCATGAATTTCAGGTTGCTAATATATTTTTTGGGTTTCAGATGAGCGTGCATGTGAGATATATGACAAGAAATAGGATTTGAAGAAAACATTTGAGAAAAAGGTCTCCTTCTGAGGGACCAGTCTTATTATCATAGGGGAAAAAGGCAAATACCTCTCCCTCTAAATCCAGGATACAAATTCCAAGTTGATTAATTGCATTTGACCACATACCTCAATTGGAGTTGATAACTTCTTCTCGCATATTTTATCATACTTTTGCTTCTTTGTTGCCGCTTTCAGACCCTGCCATGGAAGGCTAAACACAGAAACCAATTATCATAAAATCAAAGACCAACTAATCATATCCTGTTAAAACATCACAGCCTCCAAAAATGATCACATAGTAGCATACCTTCCTCTCAAAAAGTATAAAAGAACGTAGCCAATAGACTCCAAATCATCCCGACGGCTTTGCTCTGAGTAGAAAATAAAAGATGAGTATGGAACAAATGGTTCATTTGATATGTCAAACACACTAGCAAAACATCTTTGACTTACCAATTCCTAGATGAGTATTGCAACTTGCATACCTAGCAGTTCCTGTTAAGTTTTTGTTCTCTCTTTTTGAGGGGGGGAAAGGGAGGAGAAAAAGGAGCCTTAGTCAATCATGGTAGATAAATGAAGATTCAGGGGAGAGGGGTTAACATGATATGCAAAAACAAGGGCACTGAGAAAAGGAACATATAGATGCATGCACATCGTCAACAAAGGCACATATCTTGATGCTAAACAAAATAAAAGACACCTCCAGAATAACAACAAGCCAGTAACATCATCTTAAAATAAAACCCTGAAGATAAGAGGCCTAACTCGACTACGCAAAACCAAGCCTTTTCCAACTAAATTTGATGAATAGCTAATATAAACTTTATGAATGAGAAACGCGATGTCCTGATTACCACTTTTGAATGTTATCTAGCAAATACCACACTTGTAACCATTAAACCTGACAACAGAAGCTAAGTCCATAGCTAAACTACAAAGTTTCAAAAATCATAAATAATTCAACCCTCTTTCTCACATGAAAACTGCATTACCATTTCCATTCTCACATTGACACTTAAGAGAAGAGATCCCACTAGAAATCAAACATGAGCTTGGTTATAAGAATAACTACCTGTAAGTAATATGTTGGTGTGTTGTCGGATCCCTATATCTTTTCGCAAGTCCAAAATCAATGACATAGACCTGGCACGCGTAACAAAATTAAGGGAAATTTATTAACTAACAAAAAAACCCAATAATCATCCACATATAAGCAGTGCACTTAACGCAAAATGCACAAAAAAGAGAGAGCAAACAATTACCTGACTAGCTTTCCTTCCGAGGCCCATGAGGAAATTATCCGGTTTAATATCCCTATGTAAAAACCCCTTCACATGCATGTATTCAATCCTCGCAATCTCCATTAAGAAAAACCAAACAACCAACAATCAAAACTCACCATCCAAACCCGAGAAATGCATTCAAATACTATAAACTGAATCTTATCATTGATCATTACCATCTGATCAGCCAACATTAAGACTGTTTTAAGCGAAAACTTCCTCCCACAGTACACAAACAAGTCCTCGAGACTCGGTCCTAACAAATCAATTACTAACACATTATCTTCTCCATCAACTCCACACCATTTTATATTCGCGATACCACCTGAACAACACAATTTCCACAAATTAAATTACCTAAAATAAAGTAAAATCAACAGTCAAGATTTCCTCATACAAAATTTCTGAAAAATACTTACTTCCTCCGCCAAGAATCTTATACAGTTTGGCTTCGTAGAGTAATTGCGGATGCTTTGTACTCCTATTTTCCTACAAATTAATTACAATTAAAGCTTAATAATAAAAAAAATATCAAGATCAAAAATCAAAATTAAAAAAAAAATCGAGACTTACAATTTTGACAGCAACGATCTCACCAGAGTGAATGTGAGTAGCTGGAAAAAAAAACGAAAATCAATCAATCGTAGAGTAAATAGTTAGGGTAAATAATTGGAGAGGTTAAAGAAAAAGTAGTACCGAGAAAGATTTCACCGAAGGATCCGCTTCCGATTTTGCGACCTAATTTATACTTCTCTCCTATAATTCTCTCCATTCTCAAGCATCAAACGCAGAAACTTATTTGCTGGAGAGAGCTGATAAGAGACGATAGGAGAGGAGGCGACAAAGCTAACAGAAAACGAGAGAAAATGAGAGAGAGGTTCGCGATGAGGAAGAGGAAGAGGAAGGTGGAGGAGGGCAATTGGTGAACGTTGTTTTATTTTTGTTTTTTGTTATTTTCGAAAACGTGGAAAATGAAATTGGATAAGAATGACAAAATGACATGTCGGTTGCTGTGTAACTGACAACTCGATCTACGACTTAAGAACACGCGACCAACCCCGAGTCCCAAGTGCCAACCCCATTCTCTTTTTTAAAAGATTAAGATAATTTTTAGGACTGAACTCGTTGCCCTTGCATTGTTGGGATCTCGGCTTCAATAACATAAATGTTAATTTATTTATTATTATGATTAGCATGTTGAGTTGATCATATCTAATTTATTTGTGTTTGTTATTGTAATGGAAGTTTTTTTATTAAAAATAAATTAAAATAATATTTTTTTATAATTTTTTATATTAGGATATCAAAACTATACATGAACTTCTAATAAAATTAATTTAATATTTTTTTATGTAAAAAGCAATTTTAAAAACAGATTGTAATACAAAAATAAATACTTGGGATCATTGAATTTAAATCTAATGTTTTATGTTTTTATTTGTGCTTCCTTTTATGGTGGTTCTATAATTTTATTATTTATTTTGATTCTTTTTTTTTATAGAAATTCTTTGACTCGTTATTGTGTTTTGAGTGTATTTTTATTCATAAATATGATAAATTGATTTTTTAAGTTCAATGAATTGAAATTTAATATTTTACGTTTTCATGTGTGTTTTCTTTATAGTAGTTTTATAATTGTACTACTTATTTTGATTTTTTTGTGTGCACACAATTTTTGGAAAAAATTATTAATTATATATATTTGTGTGTTTTTTCTCTATGATACTGAATTAATCTCTTTTACCACGCATCTAAATATAAAAGATAAATGTTAAACACCATATACCAAGTTTAATTAAAAAGAAAAAACATGAGAAAAACCTTTAATGAAAAACTGTGAATTACAGTTTCTTAACACATGTTTTGTAAAATGTTTTTACTTCGATCAATGTTTGAAAGCTAATGTTATAAACTTCGATTTAAGATGTTATTTAGGGGTGATTATTTTTTATTCGGTTTGATTTTTATAAAAAAAATAATCAAACCGAAATTTTTTTTTAAAAAAAAAACCGAAACCGGTTCAAACCGATCGGTTTCGGTTTTTTAGGACAAAAACCGGTTCAAACCGGTTTGACTCTGTTTTTTCGGTTTGGCTCAGTTTTTTTCGGTTTGGGTTCTGTTCGGTTTGATTTTTTCGGTTTTAGGCTTATAAAACCGAACCGGTTAATTTTTTCAAAATTTTAATCGGTTTCTTTTCATAGTTCAGTTTTTTTTTGTTTTTTTCAGTTTTCTCAGTTTAATCGATATTCCAGGTTTTTTGCTCACCCCTTAAGTCGTCAATATATTAAGCATTTTCAGGCAAAGGGTCACCCAGGGAAATCTCCAATATTGATGGGGTGGCAGGGTAAGTTATGGACTATTTATTGATTCTTGATGCTCTGGCTTTCTGGTGTTCTTAAAGCAGAATTTATCAAAGATATAATACCTGTTTTCTGTATGAATTATTCAGTAATTGCAAGTATCATTTTTGTCCAAAAAA
>Ga0307512_10004298_pt1 | contig 15718 bp, 21 predicted proteins | sample 14_EM_MG_FD_200267 | JGI IMG/M metagenome (GOLD analysis project Ga0307512, IMG submission 200267) | Populus trichocarpa ectomycorrhiza microbial communities from riparian zone in the Pacific Northwest, United States - 14_EM | ecosystem: Host-associated > Plants > Roots > Unclassified | place... | reverse complement strand
TATTTCTGATTTTCATGTTGATGAATCAAAACCCTACGCCGAGGTAAATGTCTGCGGTGATCAATACCATGCCTTGTTGCTAACGCCACGGTCGCGGAAGCTGTGGATGGGCACACACCCAAAGTCTCCCTCACTCGTCTCATCCTCTGGAGAAACACTGGCCAGTTATCTTGCCAAGAACAAAAGCCTGATTGGCGAAAAGGTCTCTCAGAAATTTAGCACGGAAGATGGCAATCTCCCATTTCTCTTCAAGGTATTGGCCATTGAGAAGGCGCTCAGCATACAGAGTCATCCGGACAAGGCGACAGCGGAGAAGCTGCATATCCAGCAGCCAGACATCTACAAAGGTGAGTCCACGCTCCCCGCCGCACTGGGACGGGTACCGATGCTTGGCTTCGCAGACCCGAACCACAAGCCCGAGATGGCGCTCGCCCTCACGCCCTTCACCGCCCTTTGTGGCTTTCTCCCTCTCGCAAACATCGCTACATATCTCGATAACGTGCCTGAACTAATGGAACTGATTCCGCGAGAAGCGTCGGACAACTTTCGCCGTGTGGCACCTACCACAGACCCGAATACACCTGCGGCGAAGCAGGCGCTTCGTGATATATTTTCAGCGGTCATGACCGCACCAACGGACATGTTCACTGAGCACCTCGCCAGGCTCATAAAGCGTTTCGAGTCGCGATCCGTTCATGCTGAAGAAGAGAGTGTTCGCGAGCTTGTGTTACGCCTGAACGCTCAGTTCCCGAATGACATCGGTACTTTCTGCTCGTTTCTACTGAACTATGTCGAGCTTTCACCGGGCGAGGCGATTTTCCTTGGTGCAGGAGAGCCGCATGCCTATATCTCTGGTGGTCAGCTTCTCTCCATGCCTCTCCAAATGAATGATAATCATAAGCACATGATATACTGCAGACATCATCGAGTGCATGGCCAACTCGGACAATGTCATCCGTGCTGGACTCACGCCCAAATTACGCGACATCCCTAATCTGGTGAATACGCTCACATATACCGCTGCACCTGCTTCGCGCCATGTCGTCAAACCCCTTCCCTTCTCGACTTCCTCGGCATCTACCCTTTACGATCCTCCCATTACCGAGTTCAGCGTGGTGACCACGGCGCTTTCCCCAGGACAAACAGAACGTCACCGCGCAATTGATGGACCAAGCATCGCCATCGTCGTTGGCGGAAAAGGTAACATTCAATGGGATAATGGTTCCCTGGATACGGTTCGAGGTGAGGTTGTCTTCATCGGTGCGGACTCAGCGATCGATCTGGTCGCCGTTGGGGAGGAGAAATTCGAAATCTATCGGGCATTTGTCGAAGCGTAGAGTTCCAAACGAAGACCCGTTCGAGCGACCAAGGTTTGACGATATAAACGTCATTACATGCTAAATAGAGGGTAACGTTTTGTCTCTGCGCCCAAGGGCAAGCATGTAATTAACAAGTGAAGAAAATTCAGTCGCTATCGCTACTACTGTCATTAGCCGCATCCCCTTCGTCGTCCGTCGAGCTCTCATCATCACTCTCTTCGCGGCGTTTCTTGACGGGCCCACCACGCATCGCTGCCATCTGGCCTGCAAGCGAATCCTCTTCTGGATCTGAGATCTCATCTTCTCTATGCTGTTCATTGGGGTCCAGCGCTGTGAATTCTTCCACCCTTAACTAATCGGGACTTAGCGACTAAGAAGAGAAAGACATCACGAAAGAAAACATACTTGAAGATCTTTTGCTGCATCCTCAGCTATGTAGGTGTCGCTCACCACGATGACACGCCAGGTGAACAGGCCTGTGCCAGGGGGCGCCTGGAACTTGAGTTTGTACGAGCGGTAATCTCTTGCGCGAGTCGGATCAGTAAACGGCACGTCAGAGACCTTCTGCGGAGGGACGACGAGCCGATCGCTTTTAGCATCGGCAAGTACAATCCACCAACTAGGCTTGTGATTCTGAACAAGCGGCTGCATCAGCTAAGGAACCCGGAGCAAGGAGCAGATAGCAGACCGCGGGCCATAACGGTGAGTGAGCAGAGCCGAGAATCGAGGTGGGTGCCTTGAGGTCTTCGACATCTCTTGGGCTAGTGAGGAATGCGTCGTCAAGGCGAGCTTCTTCGTTGGTGTCGATTGTTGGTCGATTCTCCGTATCAACGTTACCATTTGCTTCGGAAGTTGAAGGGCTTTTGGGTGGGATAACACGGAGCTTCATGACAAGGTGTACCAATGCCTGGGGGGTCACGATACGCTCGCCAATGACTATGCGCATGTCAAGCAACACTCAAAGTGAGACGACACCACAACGTACCTCTGAACCTGGCGTCCACAATTTCTATCCTTCCCCAGCTCTCCATGGTCTTTCGCGCATCTGAAGCGAGAGCGATCTTCTCTTGTCCCTCTAATACAGTGATGATATCCATGAAATCACGGGAAACAGGTGGAAAAGCGCGGATCTCTTCATTCTTTAGGCCGGGTAGTTGTGCCCATCGCGCGCCTGGAGAACCAGGCAGGATAGCTTGCGAAAGGTAGGCATGCAGACGCATAGCAGCAATCGTGGGCTGTGACCAGTTGCGCGTGGTCGTAATGGAAAGGAGGGCATTGAGGAGGTTTGGAGTTTGCAGGAGAACACGCTCTTGCTCTGTGGAGGGAATGAGTGGATATCATTTAGGGAGTCAGTTCAGGAGACGGCGCACGTTTCTGGAGTCCAGGGTCCGCGATGGGGAGACGATGAAGGTGGGCAAAAAGCAAAATTAACGAATCCCAACGAGCATCAAGTTCGCCGATCGCGCGTTGGAATTGCTGCCGAATTCGAGCCCAGCGAGGACCAAGTTCCGCTTCAATCGCTTTCTCAAGCGCACGGAGGATGTCACTTGGCGTTCTCCTCCCTGACACCATCGTCTGCAACTCTGTTGCCTGGCCAAGTACCGAGACGACCTCATAGACGTCCGAAGTCTCAGTGAGTCCCTTCCAGAAGCTGGTCGCAGTCTGAGTAAAAACACCATCCTTGGTTTTCCGGCGTGATCCGAACCACCATTTTCCCTAAGATGCACGAAAATGTCTCAACCCAAACCCCAATTCTCAGCTCGAGAGAAAATACATACCACGGCAAAGGGGAGGCCGACGCCAAATAGACCCCCGTAAAAGGCAAGCACCCAGATATTATTATGCGCCTCCACGATCCACCGGGGAAGTGCAATACCCATCGTGACTTCTTGCCGGCCATCCGGGTGTCCATATTCCTGGAAATTTTTCCGGATGTTCTCATCAGTAAGCCTGGGACTAGGTCAGACCATATCAATTCTGGACGGATTGCTGCGTACGCTTTATAGGCCTTGGTAAGTTCGACAAAGCGCGCGGCTACAGATTCAGCTGTGTCGTTCGCTGTAAGCTTGACTTTGTCCGGATGACTATGTAAGTAGTGAGCGATGCGACGGGGTAAATGATGAGATAGAAACATACAATACTTTGGAGAGCTTTTTATAGTGGGATTTGATGTCTTTTTCCGAAGAACTCTGAAAATGAACGTCATGTAAGATACCAAATAACCACAACATTGATAATGGGGTCGAAAGTGTGTAAAGCCAAAACAGGCATTGGCTATAAATGCAACACTCACAGACTTGATTCCCAGAATCTCGAAGGGGTCGTATATCTTATTATCTATCTTTGTGGTGGCAACCTTGTACGCCAACAGACCGAATACAACCCAACCCAAGGATAAGAATAGGCCCCTGCAGATGCGGTCAGCGGGACTTGGTATGATAAGTAAGGAGTGACACACTTCTTTGTGATACTAGGTCGGAAGAAAGCACCCTTCTCGCGTTTGAGGATTCGAGTACGTTTTGCGAGGCATGCAGAACACTCGCAGGCGATTGCGGGTATCTCCCCTCCTAGGATGGCGGGTGACGGTGATCAGAGTCAGCAGCATACGAGAAACCTGTGCATACCTGGGGTAAAGGATATCTGCGAGAGAGTGAATGGAACAAGGATCATAAAGAGGACAGTAATTATAAAGAAGAGGGCCATGTGGCCCGTCTCATCGTAGGTGTAGCTCGCCATGGTTTGCGCGAAATAGTGCAAGCAGAGACGCTAGAGTACAGACCGGCCACTGTCAGAGATTGACAGTCCAGGGCGGAAATAGAGGACGGGCGCTGTGGCAAGAGTTGTCGAATAAGTCTTGCGCTAACGTCCAGGAAATATTACTGTAGAGCACAACGTGGAAGTGAATGGCGAGGAAACGCCGAAAGGAAAGGATGAGCTGGCATTTGCTTATGTCATCCGCCAACACTTCATGCGAATACGCATCTTGTCCGAGTCCGAGCAGCAGACGAATCTGCCTCAAATCAGGTCTTGGTTCAATGTCGATAAAGAGAACACCGTTGCGTCACTCAAACTCAGCATATGTACATCGGTCCCTGCCCTGCGGGATGCACACGTCCGCGCCACAGAGCTCGTGCTCACGCTCGATGGCTTTGAGCTACTCGACTCCTCATCAGTCCACATTCTTCGAGATGGGGATCTTATTTGGTATGTGGAACGCCCTATTTCCTATTTCTCCTATGTAACCTCTGTAAAAGCTTGCGTCGTCGTACGCATCTACCCAAGCGCGGCGCAGAGGTGACTGAAGATGCACCACGGAAAAGGCACCGGAAATTACCCAGCACTAGTGGCGCTGCTGGAGGTCACGCTACGTTCGACGGTACAGATTCGACTTCGGATACCTCTTCTGAAGACAGCTCTTCCGACTCCGATTCTACGTCGGGATCCAGCTCAGACTCTGACACTACTTCGACTAGTTCATCCTCTACTGATGACCTCCCCCCTCTCCCTCCCCATCCTCCACCCCCATCTGCACCCCAAAGGAAGCCATCTCAGCCAACGTACGTGATCTTTTCCTCATCGGAGATTCATCTGAGAGCTGGGTTCGTCATCGCAGGCCTGTCCCAGTACCGCCTGGATTTGGGAACCCGCACACCCGCGCGCGCAATGAGCGCCGTCGGAAGAAGCGTCTCGTAGGGCGTGAGGAGAATGTCGCAACACCAGCTCCAGCAGGCAGCTCAAATGCGATACCTCTTGGCTCCGCTAAGTCTTTAAACACGCCCGAACCGATGATGATGTCCCTGAAGAATAAAAATAAACGTCGGGGGTTCAAGAACACCACCAGCATACCACCTCACATTAAATTCCGAGATGATGAGGTCGCCCCGAGTCCGCCTCCTGCATTGGTACCTCCGAGCGAGAGAGATCAGCTACCTCCAAGATTGTTTGTGACAAGTGTGGATGTAGAGGAGGGTATATGGCCAAGGGATAACGAACAAACGTGGGACCGGAAGCGGAAGAAAATACAAAGGGATTCATACGGTCAAGAGGACGCGGCCGATGTCACTCTTGATTATGGCGGGACACCTGAGCAGGACAGCACCGCCGCAGCTTCAGAGCTAGATTACACGGCACTGGAGAAGGCGTGGGTGAATGCACCACTGCTGGTAAAAAAAGCCACATTTTCGATCGGATGCATCGTCGGGTGGCAGGTGCGTCAACTTGCGACTTCCGAAGAGAATGATGCTTAGAGGTTGTTGCAGGAACTCGGCATAAATCCCGCTACGCTCTCACCAGAGATGATGTTATTTCTTGCACGCGTCGTGTCAGGTGGTGAAAATGGTGCAACGGTTGTAAGGCTTCGTCATCCCGGGTTGGGAGTGGTCTCGTTTGCTGGGGGCGACCTGAAGGACGAGGAAGAGGAAGAGGAGTTTTCCTGGGTAAAAATCCTAGAGATGCAATGGCGAATTGTTTCCCATTAATTCTGTTCTGACAAGAACCTCCAAATGATATAAAACGAAATCTTGAGAACGTATGTGGGAATCTGCCAGTGCCTCCAAACTGTGTAGAGATGAATTCACGTCGTGAAGCAGCGTCTCATTTTCTTTCATGGCATGAGACCCAGACCAGCATCACAGCTGAGGGATTGGCGCTTCCGTCGTTCCAATGAAGACTTGATGTTGCATCTGAATTTTTTTGGGTAACTGTCATGCAAGCATCAGGGAAAGGTGAGCGGTACGATGTGCTTGAGTACTGCAGTACTAGACTCTGACGGCCCGATAATGTAACAAATGAGTGCATATGATGTGTCCGTCAGTTGGTTCCCAACGAATCAGATCCCAGGTGAACGATGTCTTCCCCGCCCAGATCATCTAGACGTTGCATACCGATGGCAACCTACTTTGGTACGAGCTCGCGCTATGCGGATCTGTCTCAGCCTTGTCCAAAGCCGAGGTCACACGTGCCATGATTTTGTTCTGTGCGTTCAACAACTACGAGGGAGCGCCACGGGGTCACGGAGCATCTCCTCATCTTGCCATGCGACCTTGGAATTATCAATACTGGGGTTACCATCCTCGCCGCAATGATTATTGGGTTTACCCAGTTAATGATGTATGACATCGGTACACAAAAAGTTTTGTCGAATTTTGCTGATGCCGCCCTGGCGGCGAGGCCCACAGTACAGAGCACCGATGGGAGGGTATCACAGTTCAAGCTTCAAGCTTCAAGGCCGACCAGTGCCGATGATTTGAGCATGCCAGCCCGAGATCCATCCCATTGGCACGCCCTGGGCTGAACGACTACAAGGCTACAAGGAAAGCACCATCTGTGATGAGATCTCTTTGGTCCTTACGAGGCCAATACGAAGAGATCAGGACCAGGATGACAACCAGGATATCAGACGCGAGAAGCAGGGATGGACACGAATCACCCGTGGGGTGGCAGGAATTAAGAAAGTGTATGTGATGGACTAACGATCACTGCAGTCCGATCCGCAATACCGTGACATACTTAGGTACATGATCTTTCTGACGACCTTAGCCTTCTGTGAGCTGGTCTAATAACTTCGCCGGTCAATGTCAGATTTTGGGCTTTGTGACTTCAAGGATACTGGATTCACCAGTGAAAGGCTATGCATTCGTGGAATGTTGGTCAACAGTTAGATCGTAATGTCGATGTATATATAGGCGAATCGTGTCATTATGATGAGTATGAACTGGTATGTGTCTACTAGCAATACAGGACAATCAGTATCTAAATTTACATTTTGAACGCCTCGCTTGAAAGGCTAGATAGATATGTCATAAGTGACATAAGGTGTAACGCACCACATCTTGCTTACGCGTCCAAGGCCATTTCGAATGATCCAAGGATACTACCGTGGGCAGGTGAATACGGCCAATTTTATGGGCCGTGGGACCCTGAAGATGCGAAATTGTCAACCTCGGATGAAGGGGCTGACGACCACGGTGAGACAGCGTCGTCGAGCATGATGCCCGAAATGCGATTTACGATAGACTCGGGGTATTGTCTAGTATTTCGTGAATGGGCGTCAACCAGAGTGAGGAAAACTCATACCGTTCTTGGACCCGCCTGATGAGCGAAATTGCATGATCGCGGTTACCATTACCTAGCTCTGCACGGACCATTGCCTCCCATGTAGATGGCTAAAAGGGTACGTTAGCGAGAGGTTGTAATGTTATTGATATGGTACTTACTTCGCGATATACGAGCTCATCAGGAGAAAGGCGCGGCGCCACGGAAGCATCATGTGGTGCATGATTATGCGGTGCGGCGACGCCAACGGGGGGATTTGCTAAGGACTCGAACACTGCTCGCGCTTGTTCAATATCTCCCGCCGAAGCGTAGCCTCTGATAAGTAGGTTAGCTATGTAAGCCGTCATGTGCACGCCAGATCGCTTGAGGCGTTCCAGGTACCCGGATACGAGATCTGTACGGCGAAGAGTAACAAGCACATTGATAAGGGCTTCGAACGTGACAGCATCCGGCAGCCGCGCCCCACTTGTGAGAGTGCTAGGATGCTTCTCAATTGAGTCAAACACCGTGATTGCATTGTCAAGGTCTCTTCCGACGCAGCCGTAGGCATTGATGAGCGCTGCCCAGTGTGCGCCCTGCACCCTAACGCTCTTGTCCTTTACGAGCTGCGAGAATGTCTTCTCCATAGCTTTGATGTCAACAGGTGCAATGGTGCCATAACAATCCAGGAGAAGCTGAATCGATCAAAGAATCAGTAAAAAATACGGTACGACGAAGGATGATCGTGCCTTATATGAGTGAGCAGTTGGTTTGATCCCAGCGTTTATCATGCGGTTGTAGTAGTGTAGAAATCGGGCGCGATTTGGCTTGGTCTGAACGTAGAATTGCATCATGGTATTATAGGGGGGGACGCGAGGGCGGAAGTTACGCTGGGAGGTCATTTCCTCGAAGAGTGTTTCGGCTGAAGTGCTGTCACCAACGCGGCAGCAGGCAGCAATGACTGCACCGTAGGTGATTGATGACGGTACGATGCCAGATTTCTTCATGGAGTAGAAAAGCTCCAGAGCATAATCTGCCTTGCGGGCCTTGGCAAGCTTCGAGATCGTTGTATTGTAAAGGAAAATGTTAGGCTGTACACGGCGCGCCTGCGATTCATGGAAGTACTCAAGCGCCCGCGCCGTGTCGTCCGTCGTGTCCTTGACGCACTGGATCAGTGCGCCATACGCGTCTGCGGTTGGCGCCATACCCTGCTGAAGTAAGCGCAGGCGATGGGCATCCGCTGACGCGCCATCACCAGCATGACCCCTAGCGATTATCATGGAGTTTTCGATAGTGGCCCAGCCGTCCAACATCGCGTTCTTGGCAGTACCCAATAGCGAGATTATGTTTTGTGCGACGCCATACAAATAGTTGACTTTGTCCATCTCGCCAGCACGCCCGAGACCTTCAATGAGGCGACCGACAACTTCCGGAGAGGGGAAAACGCCCATCACTGCGCCACGCTCGAATCTTTGAAAAGCTGCGACAGCAGCGTCATCTTTTCCGCGGCGCATATTCAGCTCGTCGACGTAACGACTCTGATAGTCATCAATCCTCATGGTTCCAACGTCAACTGGGACTGGATTCGGAGTAGGTTGAGGTGAAGGTAGTCCCGCTGGTTGACTGTAAGCAAAGGCTGGGGGGCTGGCTAGTAGGGCGGAGAAATCGGGTCCAAGGTTTTCCATGAGCGCTCTGGCTTCTTCATTCCCTTTCTGTTCGACGACGGGACGAAGGAGGCTATGCATTACCGCCTCCGAAACGAGTCCAGGGTTGGTGCCGGAGCGCGCCATATCACTCAGAAGCGAAAGGGTCTGGGAGACACCATCGCCTTCAGTTGAGGGTCCTCCATACGTGCTGATCGAGAATGCCAACGCTTCCCAGTCCTGAATGGTGAGCTCCGTCAGTTGGTCCCGACGCTCTTGGGCAAGCGTGTATGCATTGAGAAGCGCCTGGGCAAGTCGTTCGGTTATGTGCATCCCACGACTCGTCCAAACCTTCACAACGCGTAACGCGAAGAAGAGGGAGATGGGACGAGGGCCATCCTTGTCGAAGAGCACCATATCTGTGATCGAATGAATAACTTCGGGTTTCTCATCGCGCAAGGCATCGTGGGGTGCCCGTACAGGCCAGGTCGCCCCATCCGCACGAAATGCTGCGACCTGCTCGATGAGATCAATGGCTTTCTCAATTCGACCGTATCTCGCATACATCCCAATGAGCTCCCCGGTAGCCTCCATCCCATGCACATCCGCAAAGAGAGAACTCCATATCTCACGCGGGCCGAGAGCGGAGAGGGCTTGATCTAGGAGAGCAGTCCCTTGTTCTTCATCAACTTGATGCGCTTGTAAATATCGAATATTGGCAAGATAGGTAATACGACGCATGAAAGTTGGCATCTTGTCGGGGCTATCCAAACGAGCGGCGTAACGCGCATACAGGCGGTTGACATCGTTGACACGACCCAGTTCACAGAGCTGATGGACGATGTCTCGCCAGAACCCAATGGTCGGCTGCGGGGGTTCTAATGTTGGTGCCCATTCATCATTGACGTCCTTGCCTTGGTCTACTAGTCTCTCGAACCACGAAACAGCGCTGGAGGGGTCTCCCATCAAGCAGAAGCCGCGTACGATGACGCCGTAGGTGGACATTGCTGGGGCAGGGATATCTTTGGGACCGAACTCCACTCCGGCCGCTGTGTCCAGCATCTCACTGAGGAGATCGAGTGCAGCACCAGGGTTAGCTGCGCGCAGGTACGCGTTGATCATGCTGTTCCAGACACAAATATGGCCCGCTCGTGCAGATGTCAAGTTCGATTCGTTCCATGGAATTTTGCCTTGGGTACAAACGTTGCGGAATTCATCAAACACGACACGTGCGCCCTTGACGTCATTAACCGACATATACACGTCGAGAAGATGGGCATAGACAGAGGCGGAAGGTTTGGGGACACCACGCTTCTCAAGGTAGTGGAAGACGCGAATGGCTTCCTTGACGTTTTGATGACGCGCGCATGAGTTGAGGAGAGCTGCGTATAGCGACGATGGAAGCACGTAGGCACGGTGTGACGATGCGGCTGTGAAGAGTCGCAATGCGGAAGGGAAATTCTGCTCTCCACGGAGGGCCTCGATGCGTCGCTGGTCGACGAAATTCTCAGCATGATCGGAAAGACCTAATGCATGGCGCTTCTCAATGCGTTTGGCGATGCCATCGACTTGCCGGTAGACTTCCTCATCACGTGTGGTAAGCACGCCGATGAGCGTCGTGTAGGTGCGAGCATTTGGTAAGATGGAACGCGTCACCATGTCATTGTAGGCCTGGAGAATCTCCGTCGGCTGTTCATTTCGCCCGCGAAGAGCAACGAGCTTGTCAAGAACGTTATTCCATTGGTCGACGGTGGTTTCATGATCGGGTCGCCGTAGCTCCAGAAGCTCTGCACGCACTTCAAAGGGATCCAGAGACTGCGGAACTGAAGGAGTCACGGAGGCTGGTGTAGAAGATCGTGAACGTGGGGCAGGGGACTTGGGACGAAGTTCTGGAGCGAGAACTGATTGTGGTTGAGCTGGGTTCGTTGGGTCGATAGATACTGTGGGACGTGATGATGGTGGAACATCATCGAGAACACCAGGGACGGAAACGGTAGAAGCCGAAGAATTGCGACGGGTAAGACGTGGAGTAGGTGGACGCGAAGCAAGTCCAACATCCTCCAGGACGCGCTGGGGACGGTGTGACCCGGCGAAAGCGTGATGAAGACGCGCGTGTTGCTGGACAGCTTTCAAAACATCAAAACTCTCGGCGCGTTCAGCAGTCGCAACGGCGTCGGATCCGAGGGTGAAACTTTGACTACGGGTGCGCTGTTTCCGCGTGACGCGGGTCGAGTTGTTGACGGCTTGAGGAAGAGTCGATCTGGGCTCATCGGAGTCATCTGGGTGGGTAATACTCGCGTCTGCGGAAGAGGAATTTGCCTGGGTCACAGCACGGCTCGGTTGCTAAAAGTGGGTATTAGGACTGAGCCCCCAAACGCCACGGGAGAAAGATGACTCACTTTATAGCCCGAGTAAAACCTGCTACCGGGATGAAATTTAGGGCCCCCACCAGCACCAGCATTTCCGCTACCCCAACTCGAAGACCCAGTGTTATTATTCCAAGAGGCTAGACTGGTTGTCGAGGATGGAGTGGTGCCAGTTTGAAAACCGAGGACATTCCGAAGGGTCTGACCGGCCTGGTTCTGTGCGGCGGCAACGGCACGGCTGGTATGGTGGAGTATGTGATTAGCTACCTGTGGTAGCATAGTGGAGTGGGCTGATTAGAGACAGCCTAATAGAATGCGAAATTATGTAGGGACGGAGGCCCCGTGAGGGCTAGCTCAGACGAAAAGAATAAATGGTTGGGGTGATTGTGAGGGTTGAGTGGAAGCGAAGGGCAGTGCCAATGCAATGCAATGCTGTAAACCTTTTGCCGTCCGCCGTTCGGACGCGTCGACCCGACCGGGATAACCCTGACCCTCCTAAATAAATTTTCACATCCGGGTAATTAAATGGATATGGATATATGTATTATTACATAATATTCGGTCTAATCGAGCCTAGCCTCTTTCCCACTTTTGTGAGCGTAAGCACGGCTATCATCGTCATCAAAAAAGAGCCGCTTAATCACCCAGAACACAGCTAAAATGCCCACCCCAAAGAAACTCAGCGTAGCCCATGGGTGTTCGTTCACCATCCTCTCGACAGCAATTAGCTTGTTGTTGATGTACTATACCAATGTCAGGACGTGATTTCGGCGCTAAGGCTCGGCAGGTACTTACTCGGGCAACACGCTCTATGGTATTCTGGGAGTGTCGCACACTCAAGGTCCCCTTCATCGCATCGCCTAACGCCGGGAATATGCTGGCATCGTCAAGCGTCAAGCGATTACCGGTCCGGGTTGTATCAAAATATATCAATCTCTGCGACACAAATATTAGCAACCCGGCCGGATGCACGACGAGGACGCGGACAAACGTACCGAATGGTCTACAATGATAACCTGTCCAGGACGCTTGATACCATACATGCTCTTGAGCCAACTCGTCCATCGTTCTTGATCCATCCAAGTGAACACGACCTGTCGCGACCCATGCGCTGGCGCGTACTGAGCGGCGCCAGTCCGACGCCATTGACCAGCGAGCCTGCGAACCGTCTCGACAACTCCATCATGCTCTACTCCGGAAGCAGTAACAGAAACCAAGACAACTAGTGGCTTGTTCTCCGCGTTCATCACGTCCCGGAATGATCCCTCGCCAAGTTCCATGGCCAAGGGCAAGCGGTGGGTCTGCAACCACTTGGCAAGCTCATCGGCGCTTGTCTGCGCACTAAAATGTAGCTGAGCCGTAGCGGTAGTGTCGCCATCTTTCAACGCGATCAGAGAAAAGTCGGATGTAACGGGGAGAGAAAAATGGGCGAAAAGTTGGGCGTCACTAGAAACGTATAGAGGGGGAGATCCTAACAATGGGCGCGCGGCTTGTGTGAGACTAGGCTGTCAACTTGTGAGCGAGGGGGTAGGCTAGAGTGAAATATACGGGCTCACGGGAAGCGACTCAGTCGGCGCATGTAAAGCGATGTACAGGATAGGGTTATCCTTCACAACTTGACCAAGATCTGCGTATCCTAACTCCAGGAATAGTCTACTAACCTGATCAGCGCTATTCGCGTATATCCATCATCCAAAGACTTACGGTTGTACTGCCCTCGAAGCCCATTCCTTCATTGCTTCGAGTTTGCGACCGCCTGAGTATTCCGCCTTCTGTCCTGATTCAGGGTAGAAAAACAACATTGGGAATCCAGTCACGCCTTCGGAAGTGCAGAGTGACTTGTAATCTTCGCAGTTTACCTCTGCCACTGTAACGCTATGCTGAAGTTCTTTGGCGAGTTTTTCCCAGGTTGGTGCTAACTTTTTACAATGTCCGCACCTATCCAATTACATATTATCCTCATGAATATCCGCTTCGAGCCTCCCAGAAGGAGAGGAAGACCCACCATGGCGCAAAGAACTTGACAAAGACATCGCCATTGGCGACAACGTTTGGGAAAGTCTCTGGGGTGAGTGTGAGTACTTCTCCGTGAGGGTTCCGCTGGCTGTGTGGGGTCTGGAGGTCGTGCTCAGGTAGCTCCGGAGGTGGCTCACTCCGGGAGGGCTCAGACACTCCGGTGTGCTCTTTGATGAAGCTTACGATACGTTCATGACTGCGCAGACCCGCGAATGTGATTTGGAACACGCCATCATGATACAAGTTCATTTGGGGATAACCACTCACGCCATTCTCATGGCATAGGTCTGTGAGCGTTTCAGAGGGAACAGTCTCTTAGAAACGAAACCAGACTTACCACCATGAACGATACAGTCCACTTGTGCAAGGTTAACGGGTGATCCCGCATAATCGTCGACAAGCTCATCCCATGTTGGTGCAAAGTCCCGGCAGTGGTGGCAATAGGGGGAGAAGTGTTCGACGAACCTGCGTCCGTGAACGTTAACACAGACAAGGAGTCGCACGTCAAAGCACTCACCAGTAACCCTTTGCAATAGTCTGGGTAAAAGTTTCAGGTGTTAATAGTTTGTGTTCGGCACCCTCAACGGGGAGCGCAAATGCGAGAGAGGCGATGAGTAACGAGAAGGAGAGTAGTCGCATAAAGTCTGGCGTGTCCAATCGTATGGGACACGACGACGGAACTTATTTTGGAAGTGGTGAGAGAGATCGTGGGAAGATTCGCCAAATGGAAACCTTCGCTTATCCACATTTCTCCTCGACGGTTCACGTCGCGCTCTTCGTACATGTAACAAACTCGGCGAAGCTCAGAGCGCGTATCATACGAGCGAGTACCTTGGATGGCGTGGAAGGCCAAGCCGAGCGAGAGGCCGTCAATTTTGCTTTCGTCTATGCCCGGCTGGTACGCGACAAAGTTTATGCACCATCGTGTGGACACTGCGTTTGAGAGTTGCTGCAACGCAGGTGACGAGCGTCTTACACATTCAGACGGCCATAACACAGGCCCTTCTAGCCGCAGCGCAAAACACTCTACGGACCAAGACGGTACACTCAGAGGTCATATGGGCATTAAACCCAAGCAACAACGTGAGCAAGCTTATCGATTTTCTTATCTCGTCGCTTGGCATCGAAAGCTGCTCCCATTAGATCACAGAAGCGTTACGTCGTTACGGTGTTTCTGATGACAGCACCGCACTCTTCGTGATTCGAATCGATCCTATCGAACCGTCTCAGGTCAAGAGCAAAATGAGTGACGTGGTTGAGGGTATGCAGGTACGCCTCTCGGAACTCGCGGAATTGACGGATTGGGTCGCCGTGAAAAAGGTGGGTGTAATTACTGTGTCATTTGAACTACACTCATTTCACGCCTCAGTACAACAAATTGAACGGAGACCTCGTCATAAGGGAAACCCAAAATGACCCGACTCACGAACATCACATAATTGACAACATTGTTGTTAGCCTCGTAGCGATGAAAAGTGTTGCTGCGTAACTCCTATCAGAGTGTGCATAACTGGAGCTGTTACTTGAAGGTCCACACCTCTGTGAACGTAAATGTCATGGGCATGACGAACGCTCTACATCGGTCCATCGAGAACATTTCATTACATGCACTCCCATTGCATCAAATAAGTTAATAGGAATTTCGCGACTCAACACGCGAACATCATAGCTCATCCTTCCGGGACTCTGTCGAGCCCTCGGGGGGCAAACACAAAGCGGGTGTTGTCCCTGTGAATAGGTACTCGCACTTCTCTAGCTCGGTTACCGTCAGCAGAGCGTTCTCCGTCCCACAAGTCAGGTCAAGCTGCAAGTCAATGTCAGGAGTTGCAGTAGCCAAGGTAGCAGGACTGTACCTTCACGCTGCGGTCTGGCCCGTTCCAACATCTTGTGCCTTGGCTATATACCTGCGTGGAGTAATATTCTATGGAGCCTTCCACAACATCAGGTGAGGGATTCCATGATGCGAATCTCCTATTCCCAAGGACGAGTCAATACTGCTCGCACTGGATTCGATTTTGATACTCCGTACCCAAGACTGAACGACGATCCACCATGACTTGACTGCTGTCTTGTCTCGCCGAACAGGCACACCTCGTACTCATAGCTAGAAGTTGATGAGGTACAAGAACATTTCACTATTTGCGAAAACTTACCCCCCAGTGTCTTTCTTTAGACATACGTTATGTAGCTTCTTCCATTCTCCCTCTGCGCCGTACTTGGTAGGGTCGAATAAGCCAGCCAATTCTTCCTTGAACCGACCCAAATCCTGTTGCGCGATATGGAGGCTTTGCGCGGCATCGTTAAGTTTCTCCCGCGCCTTGGTAGCCTCTGTCATGACACG
>Ga0307512_10004297_pt1 | contig 15719 bp, 20 predicted proteins | sample 14_EM_MG_FD_200267 | JGI IMG/M metagenome (GOLD analysis project Ga0307512, IMG submission 200267) | Populus trichocarpa ectomycorrhiza microbial communities from riparian zone in the Pacific Northwest, United States - 14_EM | ecosystem: Host-associated > Plants > Roots > Unclassified | place... | reverse complement strand
TCCTCCCGCCGTCTATAAACTTCGCCAATGCCGGCGGTGCCGCCGGCGCCGCTTCGCACTCGCGCAGGCCGTCCCACAGCAGCGGTTTGCGGTATTCCGTGACTGCCTCTCAAGCTCAGGCTGGACATCCATATGCGGCCTCCGCCTATACCGCTGTTGCGCCTCCAGTGCCTCCCGCACCTCATGTGCCATACCCGCCCACGGCCCACGGTCAGGACCAAGCGAATTTTGCCGCCAACGGTGACCCATTCCACAGGCCTAACGCTACTGGTGCCGGTGGCGTTCGTACGGGTTACGCGCAGTAAACACCGCACCTATTGCCATCTATACATGCTCAACACGAACGGACCATCTTCCTGGGGCTACTGCCTTCTTTTTTTCTTCTCCCTAACCTAACCAAATGTTACCCGCGCATCACTGGCAGCTGACGGCGCAATCCCCCCCTTTTTTTACCATTCGTACGATGGCGCAAGTACGCCGCCTGTGCAATATTGTACTCATACTGGTCGTATTGTTTGTGCATGCAGATGTTCCGTATGTGTGTACAGCGGATACGACCCGTGTATTTTGCCTTCGTACCAACCCTGCTCTCGCACTTTGCTAATTTATGTTGATATTTTGCTTTTGGGCTTATGGAGTAATTTGGAGTAACTGAGAGGAAGTCATGTTATTGTGACGACTAACCTGAACCAGCTACGTAGTGGACGCTTCTATTTATGCTGCCCAAAGGAATACTGCTATAGCTCCTTGTCCTTGTCATTTCATTGTTAGGAATGTGCTTTACAGTACTTCAAGTTTGCGCAAGCGGGGAAGGATGATCGATGATGTGGAGTCGAGATTTGGTCGTATGAACGACAACGATCTTTGACTGGTTCCGTTCCTTGACCGGTTCCGTCAGTTCCATCAAATGCCCGCCCGTCCACTCGTTTACTTAGTTCCATGGCCTCCTGAACCTGGGACCGCTTCCTAGATGTACACTAACTACATCGCCTCCTTACCTTAAATAGGTAACAACAATCATACATGCGCTCGCCTCGTGGTCCGAGTCAGCACACCTCCTGATGGCCATCCACCTTGAGGCTCACCTTTCACGATTCTATAGGAATCACCCATCACCCACCTCCCCTGTCCTCTTGAGATCACCAGGCGGTCACCATTCAGCGTCCAAACGACCGTAGTTCCTGAATCTGGAGGACAAACAATGGCCGCAGAGAGAGAAATCGGTGGACTCATCTGGCCGGAAATGTGGTGGAGGGACCGCTACTACGCGCTAGAGAGTTGTGGATACAAACTTCGTCCTAGATATCATCCGGATTGGGTGCCGTCTTGGAAAGAGTCGGGTAAAGAATACTATGCTGTGGAGGATGGTCAACCCTCTGTGGTGAGTGTTGTCCGTCTGATTTCCTCTATGCCTCACCTCTCCCTAGATACCTACAGTGATGGACGCAATGCGCAAGGACGGAATGCAGGTGATGCTCAAGAGGGTTCATGTGAGAAGAGGACAGCAGGAATTGAAGTTCGCCCAAATGTTCTCTTCGCCAGAAGCCAGGGGTGATCCCCGCAACCGCTGCGTACCGGTGCTAGAAATCCTCGAACTCCCTGACACCTTTGGTCAGAAACTGATAGTCATGCCACTCCTGCGCCCTTTTGATCCGCCTCCCTTCCGGACGTTTGGCGAATTCGTCGCCTTCTTCACACAAATTTGCGACGTGAGCTCTACATGTCACCTAATCAGAGGCATAGACAGACCTGACCAGTCTTGACACACCTGGTCACCCAGGGTCTCCAATTCATGCATGAGCGAAACATTGCGCATCGGTACGCCCGAGCGCTTCCGTTAGGGTTCGGGAAACATTATCAAGGATATCTCTTTTCAGCGACTGTGCTGCATACAATATCATGCTCGATCCGTCTGACATGTACCCCAAAGGGTTTCACCCTATTCATATCAATCGAAGTAGAGACTTCAAAAGCAAGCCTCAACGATTCGACCGGACGCAGCGACCTCCACGCTACTACCTGATCGACTTTAGTTTATCCCGTCAATACAACACCCGAAATGCATTAGATGAGCCACCACCTGGTGGTAAGTCTGCGCCCGAGCATTGGCGGCTGGGGAGATGCAATCCATTTCGTACGGATATCTATTATCTTGGAAACCTGGTTCATGAACACTTTATGGAGGTAAATCTGCTCGGATTGGTTTGTTTCGTGGCTTATCGGGCCTTTCAGGAATACAGTGGTTTCGAGTTTATGGAGGATCTTGTGAATCTGATGACGCTTGAAGACCCAGTGAAGCGACCGAGGATCGAAGAGGTCGTCAAAAGATTTTCTCGCATTCGCGAGTCATTGAGTGCAGCTAAGCTGCGCTCCCCCATTAAATCCCGGAATGACCCATCCATAATCACTGCTTTCCGGTGTACCAGCCAGGCAATTCGCACAATCCGGTACATTATCTCGCAGAAACCAGCTATTCCAGACCCAATTACGGACAATTGGGGTTGTCTCGGCAAAGGTATATATTTCATCGTTGAGGTAGAAACTTATGATAATTAAACGGTATCAGCACATCCAACTTCTTCACAGGGTGCGTCTAGTCGAGCTGCCGACGCACACAAGTCAGGGGTTACTGGAGGTTTGTCATACACCCTTGTCGTCCCGTCCAATGTCTTCAAAATTACTAATTGCGAATCCAGATGGTACCGTCGTCCTGCGATCACACAGACTGGGCATTACCACACACCACATCGTCACCGCCTTTCGATCCCGGGCCAGTTCTTTTTCTAACCCCAGCGCATTCAGCCTGACAGGTGAGATGTTCACACCTGTTGCACTCTTACTCCCGGTCTAACCTGTAGGATTAGAAGCTACTTTTTCCTCTATTTGTGGCGAGAGCGAGGTCTACGGTGCCCCCTCGGTGGTTGAGGAATTTATATAAAGCGAGGTATAACTGGCATGGTCAATCTGACCAGGATCATCACGCATCATCAGCCTGAGCACTTTGATTATGCCCTTATCAGGCTTGCTCAGTCAGTGGTTCTGCCATCGATATGGTCAGGATATACGAGGATGAGTACGCTGACCATAGCCGCGTCAGGTTTTTCTAAGGTTTACCCTCATTTTTTCGTTACATTTCCGGTCTTTTTTTTCGAACAAACGTATATATTGGTTAACATTTAGTCCACAACGCCTCTACCAATTGATACAAGAGATGATACGTGTACACCGAAACGATACGACGACAACGCAGTGCGTGAGTGAGTTGAGGGAATTGTGCTGCCCCAAGACTCTGCAACTTCTCGCTACGCCACGGGCTCGCTTCGTCGCTAACAATGAGACGCTACACGGGTGTCGAGAAGCCCTGGATCCGGCCACGACGTACCATCAACTCGTCCTGCCCATCGACTTCGAATACGGCGTACAGCAAACACATCTTTCCCACGCAGACGAGCACTGGCAGTGAAAGCGTGCCAAGGCCCGAAAGTTGGGGAACCCACACGATTGATGACGTGTTGGAGTAGATGGAGGTGGAGTTGGCAGGCTGCTCTTCTTCTTGCGCCCATGGCACCGTAGTTGTGTGTACTCGACCAGGAGATAGCGACATTCTCGCTCAACCCTAGTTACCCTACGGCAGGACGCGTCGTGGTCCCAACCGTGATGCGTCCTAGCCCAGATCGCTCCGGCAGGCGTGTAGTTGACAATCCAGAGGCCAGGTAGGCTGGGAGCGCCAATTGACAGCAGTAGTAGGCGACTACGACGGTGGTGGCGCAGCGAGCGAGGACCACCCCTTCTGTACAGTTTCCGGGACAAATCTCCAGCTCCTCGACGATCTACGAGGGAAAGGGAAATGAGAATGAACGAGCGAATTAAGAGGGGGACAGGGAAGAGAGATGGCACGCGACGTAGAGAACCAAAATAGGCTTGATGGGGAAACCGAGAAAGGATTGACAAAGGCCTTAAGCAGGCGGAGATATCGCATAAGGCATTGGGTAGCGCTCATGCAGCGCTCATGGGCCTACGAGACGGCGAAGATGGCGAGTGATATGGTACTGAGATACTCGTTTCCCAAGCATGATACCCCACACCACCTTCGCGTATTCCACCATGGAAGAGCACCCGTCCCTCAAGCCTCTGACCCTCCCGCCCCCAATGACCCCCAACTGGCCCCCAACTGGATCCCCTGCAGCAACACCCACACCTGTCGACTCTTCTTCTCCCAAACCAACCTCATCATCTCCGAACACCCAGCCACCTAAGCAACCACCACCGGCCCCTTCCCTATCACTTTCACTTTCACCACCCAAACCCCAATCTCAACCCCCTGCACAACGTTCATCTCCCGCTCCGCTCCTCCTGCAACACCATCCTCGTCTGCCACTCCTGCCGCTCCTCCCTCTACGTCCTCGCCCACGTCCGGACCCGCGACAACTTCGAACGCCCCATCATCTCTTCCGCAGGATGTTTCTTCGTATGCCCTGCTTCCCTTTTCTGCATTGTTTCCCGTTATTGACTATTCGTCAGTTCTCAAGTCAAGACCGTGTCCAACATCCCCAACTACTCAGCAACGAGCTATTCATATTCATATCAACCGGGGAGTATGACGGGCCTCGGGGGTACCAGCACGGGGCCGAACTTCCTCCCGAACACCGCTGGTTCCACGTCCACCGTATCTGCCGATCCGACAGCGGGCACCATCCCCAAAGGGTTTTTCGCAAACAAAGCAGGCGTCGGCGTGACCTTCGGCATCGTCGGGATCGTCGGCGCTCTCGCTCTCATACTGGGTACCCGCATGTTTCTCAAATGGAAACGCAATTCGCGCGAAGCGAGAGAAGTCGACGAATGGTTCGAGAAGTACTCGACCGGTCACGGCAGCAGCAACTGGCACGGCGACGGCCAATACGCCAGCAGTCGCGACGACGGTCAATACACTGGCAGCAGCAATCACAACGACGGTCAATATGGCGGAAGCCGCTACGGAGCGAGCTCTACAGACGTAGCCGCCACAGTCGCCACGACTCCCACCGCGCCCGGCGCCTATTCGGACCATTCTGTCCACTACGGCCGGCAGAACTCTGGCTTTGGCCTGCCTCGTCCTCCTGCCGTCCGTGAACTTCGCCAGTGCCGGCGGTGCCGCCGGCGGCGCTCTGCGCTCGCGCAAGCCGTCCCATAGCAACAGTTTGCGGTGATCTGTGACTGCCTCTCAGACTCAGGCGGGACATCCGTATGCAGCCTCCGCCTATGCCGCTGCTGCGCCTCCTGTGCCTCCCGTATCTCATGTGCCATACCCGCCCGCGGCCCACGGTCAGGAGCAAGTGAATTTTGCCGCCAACGGTGACCCATTCTACAGGCCTAACGCTACTGGTGCCGGTGGCATTCGTACGGGTTACGCGCAGTAAACACCGCACCTATTGCCATCTATCCATGCTCAACACGAACGGACCATCTTCCTGGGGCTACTGCCTTCTTTTTTTCTTCTCCCTAACCAAATGTTACCCGCGCGTCACTGGGAGGTGATGGCGCATACCCCCTTTTTTACTATTCGTATGATGGCGCAAGCGCGCCTGCTGTGCAATATTGTACTCATGTACTAGTCGTATCGTTTGTGCATGCAGACGTTCTGTATGTGTGTACAGCGGATACGACATCTGTATTTTGCCTTCGTACCAGTCTTGGTCTCACACTTTACTATTTTATGTTTATATTTGCTTTGGAGTAACTGCGAGGAAGTCATGACTAACCTGAACCAGCTGCGTAGTGGACGCTTTTATTTCTGCTGCCCAAAGGAATGTTATAGTTCCTTATCCTTATCATTTCATCGTTAGGGTCGTGCAATATAGTACTTTAAGTTCAATTTGCGCAAGCGGGGAAGGACGACCTGTGATCTGATGATGGAGTGGAATCGAAATTTAACGTATTTAATATTTAACCTCAGGCCTCATGAATGGCAACGATCTTTGACTGTTTCCGTCAGTTCCATCAAATGCCCGTCCATTCGTTTACCATCTCTGGCTCACTAGCTCTAGCTCCATGGCCCCTGAACCTGGCACCGTTTCCTAAGTGCACTCAGGCTCTAACCATACGTCGCCTCCTTACTGTAACTGTAAATGAGGAACAAGCGCCCGTTCGTGGTTCTGGTCTGCACAGCTTCTGAAAGCTATCCTCAAGGTTCATTTCACCCATCACCCACCTCCCCCGTCCTCTTGAGAACACCGGCCAATCTCACTTCGGCGTCCAAACGACTATCGTTCCTGGATCTGGAGGACAAACAATGGCCGCAGAGAGAGAAATCGGTGGACTCATCCGGCCGGAAATGTGGTGGAGGGACCGCTACTACGCGCTAGAGAGTTATGGATACAAACTTCGTCCTAGATATCATCCGGATTGGGTGCCGTCTTGGAAAGAGTCGGGTAAAGAATACTATGCTGTGGAGGATGGTCAACCCTCTGTGGTGAGTGTTGCCCGTCCGATTTTTTCCATGCCTCACCCCTCCCTAGATACCTACGGTGATGGACGCAATGCGCAACGACGGAATGCAGGTGATGTTAAAGAGGGTTTGTGTAAGAGGAGGACAGCCGGAATTGAAGTTCGCCCAAATGTTCTCTTCGCCACCAGAAGTCAGGGGCGATACCAACCACTGCGTACCGTTGCTGGAAATCCTCGAACTCCCCGCCACCCTTGATGAGAAAGTGATGGTCATGCCATTCCTCCGTCCTTTCGATGACCCTTGTTTCCGGACGTATGGCGAGTTTGTCGCCTTCTTCACACAAATTTGCGAAGTGAGCCATCTAATCATGCGCATGGGCTGACCTGACAATCCCTGATCCAGGGCCTTCAATTCATGCACGAGCGAAATGTTGCCCATCGGTACGCCTAAGTGCTTATGCTAGGAACCATTATCGAGGGTCGTCTTCTTAGGGACTGTACCGAAAAACACATCATGCTCGATCCATCTGGGATGTATCCCAAAGGATTTCACCCTGTTCGAATCGACCGGAGCAGGGACTTCAAAGGAAAACCTCCACAATACAACCGGACGCGGCGACCTCCACGCTACTACCTAATCTACTCCAGTTTAACCCGCCAATACAACACCCGAAATGCATTAGATGAACCGTTGCGTAGTGGTGATAAGTCTGCACCTGAGCATTGGCAGCTGGGGAGACGGTGCAACCCATTTCGAACGGATATCTACTATCTTGGAAACCTGGTTCGTGAGCGCTTTATGGAGGTAATTCTGCTCGGATTGGTCCGTTTTGCGGCTCACGGGACCTTTCAGACATACAATGGTTTCGAGTTTATGGAGGACCTTGTGAAATTTATGACGCATGAAGTCCCAATGGCGCGACCGAGGATCGAAGATGTCGTCAAAAGATTTTCTCGCATTCGCGAGTCATTGAGTGCAGCTAAGCTGCGCTCCCCCATTACATCCCGTTGGGACCCAACCATTATCACTGCTTTCCGGTGTACCAGCCAGGCAATTCGCACATTCCGGTACATTATCTCGCAGAAACCAGCTATTCCAGACCCCATTACGGACAACTGGGGTTGTCACGGCCAAGGTATGTATTTCATGGTTGAGGTAGAAACCTATGATAATTAAACAGTATCAGCACATCCAAATTCTTCACAGGGTGCGTCTAGTCGAGCTGCCAACGCACATCAGTCAGAGGTTACTGGAGGTTTGTCCTACACCCTTGTCGTCCAATATCTTCAAGGTTGCTAATTGCGGAGCCAGAGGGTGCCGTCGTCCCGCGATCACATAGACTGGGCATTCCCACACGCCACAGCTTCACCGCCTTTCGATCCCGGCCCTGGGCCAGTTCTTTTTCTAACCCCAGCGCATTTAGCCTGACAGGTGGGATGCTCACACCTGTCCCACTGTCACTCCTGGTCTAACTTGTAGGAGTAGAAACTAGTTCTTTCACTATTTGTGGAGAGAGCGAGGTCTACGGTGCCCCTTCGGTGGTTGAGGAATTTACATAAAGCGAGGTATATCCGGCACAGAACTGTGATGACACCAACCTTTCACCTGTACGTCATGGTGAACTATGGAGGTCTCACACCTCTATCGGGAAACGAGAGATGGCGGGCTATGCAGAGTATTCGGGCTCTCAGATAATAGTTTATCTTGTATATGGCCGTGGGTAGTGTTGCCAAAGAGTCGAGTTATAACTGTCGATGCGTGACTACCACGACTTGAGTCATGAAGCATCATGCATCATGCATCATGCCTTGTCTCGGGCACACACGTGATACAGCACATCGTTATAAGTTCGGATTTGACATTCATCCCTCTCAGCTTCATCTCTGGACATTACTGAGGGGTATGTTGACTTATCCCGCATAGCACGCTACATTACTAACTGTACCATAGCTCACTAGGTACTATACTCCAATATTAGTTTCGTCTCTGGACATTACTGAGGGCTCGCTAGAATCTAATAATAACTCCGCTAACTCTCGTGCGCTGCGCATTGCACTTACAAGTGGCACCAATCAGCTTCCGTGCACAAGCGATAAGTTGAGTGATTTGAACAGCGAACAGTGATAAATACAGAATACAGTCAACAACAACAACGCTGACAACCCCACGTGCATGTCGGAGATCACCGAGAAGGTTTAGCTCTAATCTAAATGCGGCAACAGACAGACTTGCACCCGCTTCCCAACTGCTCCTATGACTCGAAGAACATACAGTAGTGAACATACACGCGCCTTGCACAGCATCCGGCAGCTAACCCCTTTTGGGCTCGCACAATCACCCCTCATCATTCTCTCTTGACCTCCCGAGATCAACGGCCGACGTCCAAACAATGGTAGTTCGTGATTCTGGAGGACAAGCAATGGAAGAATCGGCACGCTCCACCGGAGTGAAAGAAAAGTGATGGTGGGACAACTACTATGATCCAAAGAGATTTGGATGCGAGCTTCGTCCAAGATACTGTATCACCCTGACTGGGTGCCCTCTTGGAAAATGTCGGGTAAAGATTTTCACACTGGAGGATGGACAACCGGCCCGGTGAGTGTTGCAGTGTCCGTCTGATGTCCATCATGCTTAAACTTGCCCTAGTTTCCCACAGCGGTGGACTCAGTGCTCCGCAGGGACCGAAAGCAGGTATTGCTCAAGAGCGTCCCTGTATGAAGCGAACTGCAGGAATTGAGGATCGCCCAACTGCTTATCTTCGCCAGGGCTCCGACATGAGGCTTGTAACCACTGCGTACCGTTGCTAGATGTCCTTGAATTCCCCAACACCCTTGATCGAAAATTGATGGTCATACCATTCCTCCGCCCTTTTAATGAGCCCCGTTTTCGGACCCATGGCGAGTTCGTTGACTTCTTCACACAAATATGCGAAGTGAGCTCTTTATGTCACCTACTAAGAGGCATAGCCAGACCTGACCACTCTTGGCCCAGGGTCTCCAGTTCATTTACGAGCAAATATTGCCCATCGGTATGTCTGAGCGCTTCTGTTACGGACCCTCATCGAGGATCTCTTCCCCGGGAACTGTACCGCAGATAGCATCATGCTCGATCCGTCTGGAATGTACCCCAATGGATTTCACCCTGTTCAAATCGATCGAAGTACAGACTTCAAAGGAAAACTTCAGCGATACAACCAGACGCAGCGACCCCCACGCTACTACCTAACCGACTTTAGTTTATCCCGCAAATACTTTTCCAGAAATCCACTAGACGAGCCGCTGGTTGGTGATGATAAGTCTGCGCCCGAGCACCAGCACAACAGACGGTGCAATCCGTTTCGAACGGATATTTATCATCCTGGAAACCTGGTTCGTGAATGCTTTATGAAGGTAGTGCTACTCGAAGTTGGTTTGCTGCGGGCTTATAGAACCTTTCAGAAATACAATGTTTATGAAGGATCTTGTGGATGCCATGACGGCTGTAGACCCAGGGAAGCGACCGACGATTGAAGTCGTCGCAAATTTTTCTCGCATCTGCGAGTCATCGAAGGCTTTTAAGCTGCGCTTTCCCACTACGGACAATCGAAGTTGGCTCGGCAAAAGGATATCTTTCGGAGTTGAGGTGAAATCTTGCGACAATCAAATGATATCAACTAAATCCTTCACAGGGTGTGCTTAATCGAGCTACCGACACATATCAGTCAGAGGTTACTGGAGGTCTGTCACACTCTTGTTCAGTATTTTCAAGCCCACTAATTGCGTATCCAGAGGGAGCCGTCATGCTGGGATCACGTATACTGGGTGTTCTTACAAGGCACATTGTCGCCACCTTTCGATCCCCGGCCAGCACCTCGACAGATCTCAGCGCATTCAGCTCGCCAGGCGGGATACCCACGCCTGTTCTACTCTTCCCCCCGTCTAACTTGTAAGCGTAGCGACTCGTTCTATCTCTGTTCATAGCGAGAGTGAGGTCTACGGTGCCCCTTCGGTGGTTGAGGAATTGATATGAAGCGAGCTGCACCGTAATGTCAAGTGAAACGTCTCTGCTCTCTATGTTATCATACCCGTCATGACCGTCACGTTATCTAATCATAACATTTTGGACCCGGTGTAACGTGCTGCCCCGTGGTGCAGTCTAGGTAGATCAGTACGTTTTCCTGGCATACCAACGATACAGATACGGGATAGAACTGTGAAGTGATAAGTGTTCATAATATGACCAACTTCGCCATATAATACAGCTCAGGTAAGCAGCCAAAAACTACACTACCTCGTTGGCAAGATGTAAAAGCAAAAGATGGCAACATTTCACCTAGACGTCACGTGAACAATTGAGGGCTCGGGCTATCATGGGAAGGCGAGAGACGGAAGTCAGTATTCGGACTTTCAAACGGTTGTCTTGCATCACTGCCGAGGTCTTGGTGGCGCATATTCAAAGCGGTGAGAAAGCGAGTGATCTTGAGGGAAGTGGGGACTACCGTGTGACAAGGACAAGTATCAAAACACACGGGGAAAGAACGGTGCGGTTCAAACAAAACCCAGACCTAGGGGGTCAACTAATTGTCACGTTAAATCTCGTGAGGTGCAGCAGTTACCTTCCCTCGGGGTCCCGCTAGATAAGCTGCGCCACGGTAGTCCAGCTGAGATAACCAACCTTGCTGAGCTCCCACCGTCGTTTACCCCGCTTGATTCGGTACGTCCACGTTGGTAGAAATACTGGCTCAATTACAAGTACTTAGATCATCGTATTCAACACGAGGTGGTTAACAGAATACTAGCCATTCAACTACTCCGAACTACGAGACTGACGGCTAGCAGAGTGCATGGACACAGGACCTACGTATCAGAGTACGGACTCGACTGATAGGAAGTGGAAGGGGTCATCGAAATATAAGCATCACCAGAATATCCCTGTGAGACGGGCCGTAAATGCTGCGACGAGGATGGTCGGGGAGTGCGGGTGGGCCTCACAGGGGCAGTAGTAGTGCCAATGCCGTTAGCGGGAGGCGGAGCAGATGCGTCTGTCTGTTCATCCTGAGCGGATCCCGATGCCTGTGGGTCCGATGGACATGGGGGGAGCGCGGAGACCAGCCCCGTCGCGTTCCTATTTGCATTCGCTGATGACTCCGAAGACGACGCCGTCGCGTGCGATGTGATCCTCTCCCGCAGCGTTTGATATTCGTCGCGCAGCTCCTGCTCGGCCTTTTCGATCTTGAGCCTTCTCAGGACCAAGCGTACTGCCGAGACGATGATAGTGAACTTTGTTGGATCAATCTCGATGTGCTGGAGAGCTGTGTTTCTCAAGAGATTGTTGAGATTTTTCAAGTGAAGGTTGTGACCGTGCGAGATATATCGATTCAAGGTTTCATCCTGATCGATCTTCAACTGTCGCATGACAAACGGTTTCGCTTGCTGCTCTGGCTTTTGAGTTGCCAACACAGCAGCAACGCATTGCGCTGCGATCGTTACGTCCTCATGAATACCCCGTTTGGGCTCAGACAATCGTTCTGCAAAGCGCCACGATTCCACAGATTTGAGTAATGGCGCAAAGGCAGCTATGACCTTTTTATTGTCTAGTTCGTTTGCTGCGCGGCACAGAATCTTTTCGATGGCATGAGGGAGGAAGTACAATGCCTTGAGGCAGATCCTTATGCGCTCTTCCCGCACAGCTTTCGAAAGTAGCTTAGAGTCCGGCAGAAACCCAGGTTTTGCAGAGCGGATGAGCAGGCTCGTTATGTGGCGATATAGGCTTGGATGGAGCTTGCTGCGACTCGGGGCCTCCTCTAGGATCAACACGGTATCTTTAAGCTTGGTGGATTGTGAAAACCCAGGAATGCCAGCAGCGAACTGCACCAAGTCCCCTTCTTCGTCCAGCCGATCGAGTGTCCAGCCAAGCGCTCGGGCAACCATTGCCTTGTCCTGCGTCAAGGCCACGTATTGGGCAGCCCTGATCATGTTCCGGGACAGACGCTCTTTGAATGGGGACGCATTGACGGCCTGCGCTAAGCTCGTCCGCGGTCGGACGAAGCCCATATATTTACCCACAAAATCTGTGATCTGATCGGAAGCCCTGAACCAAGTCAGGATAGTCTTCCGAAAGATATACCAAAGGGGCGTAGAGAGCGGTGACGTATATGGACTATCTTGGTATACGACCGGCAACACGGTGATCGCAACATATATGACGGCACAGGCAACGATCGCCGCGAGGACGACGTAAGCGACTGTGTGGTGGATGTTATAGAGGGAGACGGCGAGGCCTGCCAAGAACAGGAAGACGGAGACATGGAGGAGCGCTGGGATGGCCTCCACGGTGATGGCCAGATGGAAGCGGGTAGCACCCTCGGCAAAGAAGGTCCGGATGAGGGCACGCTTATGGATAGCGAGTTGAGGCTGGGTGAGTCGGAGGTATCGGCGAGCCCAGCGTTGCTGGAGCGTCGCCAGCAGAGCACAAAAGAGGCTTATGACGAGGCTCAGAAACCAGAGCGCGTTGACCCAGACGGCAGAGGCCGGTGGCTGCCAGCTACTAATAGACAGTGGAAGGGAAGAGCTCGAAGCCCTGCCAGCGAGTGTCCCATTCGCGATACCGTCGAGTTGTTGGGATATTTGGGCGAGGAGGATGACGGTATTTCCCGCCGAGTCGGGTAACAACAACTTGTAACTATCGATGACAAACGTGGCGAGTGCTGCTGCGAACAGTCCGGTCTACAAAAAGTAGGTTTAGCGGTTCAGTAATAACAGCGACAGGGAGTCAACGTACAAAGACGAGTATCCCGTCAGCGCCTGCGTTCCACCCTTCGGCCTTCTCTCTGTCATTTTTCTCCGCATGCGATAAGTACAAAGAGAACAAGGCACTCGAGGAGTCGGTAAATGAGGACTCAGACTCGGGTACTTCTTCCATTATACTCTGGATGTCAGGGCGCGACCTTTCGGCCACCCCGGCATCAACTACTGGAGCTGTGTAGTGTGTCCGAGTCAGACGCCAATACTAGTTTCCCGTAACGGCCTGAGGCGTTACGAATGAGAAAGAGATGATAGGACCCACGCATGTTTCCGGGGGCTTGAGAGGGGTCGGAAATAGTTTGGTTGGCTGAGGTAGACATGCAGATATAAAGTACAGTCAGTCGGGTTAGGGCAACCAAACCTGTACAATCAAGTTCACACCAGAGCCGCCCAGTAGCGGCCCTCACTCAATTGCTTCTTACCTCTTGTCTCTCGATTGATAAAAATGTTATTGTGGGAAGGATGGTAGCTGCCATACAGTTCTGTAAACTGTACAAGTATGTATACCGTGCGGATGACGCTGGTTCATGGGATTGACATTATCCCCAATGCGTTGCATTGCACTAACGCGTTCTTAAACCATAGAAAAAACCGAGGGTTTACATGTGACAGTTTTGCTGGCCGGTTGATACTTCGAGGCATTCTTCCTACCAGTTGAGGGTGTGTCGTATCGACATAAACTGTCACATGTACCTCTATTCCTCACGTTTCCTGAACAACAGATTCGTATTCCCAGGGAACGCGGGCGGAACTCCTTTGCCATCCTCAAGTTTGACGTCATACGTAACAATGATATGAGCAACCAACCCACTGGCACTGCAACGCCTACACTTCGATGACCGCCAAGTACCAGCCAGGGCTGTCAAGTTGAGGAAGGGGAGGAGGGTCAGGAAACAGTCAGGACCCGGACTTTAGTGGGATGGCCTACCACGCGCGATGGCCGATTCCAAAAGTCAAATGTTCACGGACGTGGGGACCATCACGTGTTTAGCTACCGTGACGACTCCCGGGCCGTGACGTCGCCTTCCTGTTCGCAGAGCTTCGAGAAACGAAAGCCGTCGAATACATGAGGACACGGGTAGATTTCTCCATTCTCATGGGCCGCAGGGAGCAGGAGCGACACAAGCATACCGGACGCAAGTGCCGGCCGCGCACCTGGCTTCGCTTATCCTCTCACTTTTTCGTGCCCTCCAAGTTCTCTTCCTCGTCTTCGTCTCTCCTCTCCAACCGAGAGACACGGGATACAACTGAAGGTGAAAGAAGGAGAAGGGAAACTGTGAACAATGAAAGGGAGAGAAACACGCGGACAAAGCATAGGACGAGCAGGTACAGGCACGAGGCCCACGATTTCCAGAAAAGAACCACATTATAAAATAAATACGAGGAGACCGACCCGGGAACCATACACGAGAAGCCCCATCATCGTGTGGAAGCGAGACGATGGGTTGGCTGCGTCCCTTCCAAAACACACATATTCGAAATGGGGCACCCTAGATTCGAAAAGACAAAGAACAGGCCGCTGAGGGGTCATTGTCCTAGTTTAGTTACTCGTTCAAATTCTAACATACTTAGCCTCGAGGTCGCAAGGATATATATCGAAATCAACACTTCTCAGGCATACCGTCATTGTCAAGACCTATTTCAAACGTTGATTAGAACACCGTGTTAGGTATACGTTGACGTACCAAATGTCGAGTCGCTTATTACCCACAGAAGTCCACTGAGCTTTTTCATCGAAGGTATGTTTGGGGACGGCGGTAGATCCAAGTACCGGGCGACCTTACTGGCGAAGGATTCGCCCGCCCGAGACATGGTGTAAGTGACAAAGGATTGCGGTAGTAGTCCCACTGCCTCGAAGTCGAAAAGGCACGTCTTGCCGTTCTTGTCGACGCCGAAGTTGCTCGCGTCCATATCGGACTGGGTGAAGACCAACGACTCATGTTTTATGTTGATAGGGTCTGGCGTGGAGAACCGGATCCGCATGCGAGCCTAGCCCAAGTCATGGTTAGCCGATGGCGAAAGCATAAGAAATTTATCGCGAACGCACCTTGTTCATGTACCTTTCTAATGCTTCTATACTCGAGAAATGCAGAGGCGCTGTGTAGTTCTTGAATAGCACATGCATGGCGCGGCCGCCTCCTAAACTGCCAATCGCGGCTTCGGCGGGAACCGGGAGGTTATGGAGCCACCGGAGAGCCTGTGCAGCCCTTTGGGAGAGGTCTTGGTCTGAGGTGGGCACAAGTTCGAGGCGTTCCATGACCAAGTACGCCATCTGAAAGTCTGGGGTGAGGGATTCGGTGAAGAAATGATAAACCTCGGGAATGTGTGGTGCATCCGGGTCCATAGCCGCGAGCTGGGAGATGTACTTCTGCGTTACATATTGGGGGTACATTGACTTGTAGCTCCCGAATTTAACGAAGAAGTCTTCGGTGGCCACACAGCGTCTGTAGTTCTTCTCCCGCCAATGTTGACGCTCGTGTTCTCGACAGGCACTGATGATGGCGGCCTCTTGT
>Ga0307512_10004296_pt1 | contig 15720 bp, 19 predicted proteins | sample 14_EM_MG_FD_200267 | JGI IMG/M metagenome (GOLD analysis project Ga0307512, IMG submission 200267) | Populus trichocarpa ectomycorrhiza microbial communities from riparian zone in the Pacific Northwest, United States - 14_EM | ecosystem: Host-associated > Plants > Roots > Unclassified | place... | reverse complement strand
AGCGAATACGTTGGTGAGGGGCAGGACATTATCTCGAAGGGGCCTCTACTCCGTCGCAGGCCCACACGGGTTTGCGTGAGATGCGGAGGCAAGTCGCAACATCATGAATTAGGTCTTCGAGGGGAGGTCCCCATTCCTGGGTCGTCTTTTTCGCAGTGGCACGTATGGCAACGCAGATGGTGGACTCGTTGCATTTGCGGAGGGCGCTGGGTGAGGACAGATTAAATATTATGTTTGCCAACCTTTTTTATTATTTATTTTAATTGTCATGTGAGAAATATTTAGTCATACTGTACAGTTTTAGCCACCGGTAGACGACAGCAAAGATGAGTGAACGCGTGAACGCCAAACGAGACAGACGGCGTCCAAGATTATATCAAGACGATGGCGGCCTCAACGACGTACGTTGATTGTTCCCTGCTATGGAGTTACACTGACGATGTACCAACTAGTGTCCCGACCGTTGCGGTGAGTATGCTTAGCCATCGTTACCGTCTCCTGCCTTCTCTGATTATGACCTCTTGCAGGACATTGAAGTTCCTGAGACCCTCCTCAAGAAAAGGAAGCAAAATGAAAGGGCACGCGAGGAGCGTTTGGAAAAGGCCACAGCCGCCAAAAAGGTGCGCTTTAGCCTGTCACCGCCCTTGTGATGCATATCCATCCTGGAATGGCTAGTAAGACTACGGCCTTACATGCTGCCTCCAATCAACCATCTTTCGGGACTGATCCCAGCCACAATATATAATATTTTCACAATACTCAACCCTATACACAGGCTGCAAAAGCAAAACGCAAGGTCATCTTCAAGCGTGCTGAGTCTTATGTGAAGGAGTACCTGTCAAAGGAGAGGGAAGAGATCCGCCTGAAGCGCGCGGCGCGTACATCTGGCGACTTCTACGTTCCCGCTCAACCCAAGGTGCTGTTCGTTGTCCGTATCCGAGGGTCAGTAGCGATCCAGCTCCGGCCGAAACTGAACTGACATCCGGGATAGTATCAACGAAATTGCACCAAAACCCCGAAAAATCCTCCAACTCCTCCGGCTTCTGCAAATCAACAGTGGGGTGTTTGTACGTGTGACGAAGGCAACTCAGCAGATGCTCCGTCTTGTTGAGCCCTACGTTACTTATGGGTATGTCATTTGTCAGTTGTTAGAGTGCGATGTCGTTTATGATCTCCGACTATCCATTCAGCGAGCCAAACCTAAAGACTGTCCGCGAGCTAATCTATAAGCGTGGCTACGGCAAGGTCAACCGCCAGCGGGTTCCTCTATCCAATAATTCTGTCATTGAGAACGCTCTCGGCAAGTATGACATCCTGTGTGTCGAAGATCTCGTACATGAGATTTTCACTGTTGGCCCCAACTTCAAACAGGTCAGACCATCATGGTCGCAGCTTATGGAACCATTCTGATCATGTGTTCCTCTAGGCGTCGAACTTCCTTTGGCCGTTTAAACTCTCCAATCCCACCGGCGGTTGGCGGACGCGCAAGTTCAAGCATTATGTTGAGGGTGGTGACTTTGGTAACCGGGAAGCCAACATCAACGGCCTTGTCCGACAGATGAACTAAGTTCTCGTCTGAGGGTCATCGTTGGGTGGGATTTGGTTCCCTATGTATCACTGCCATGAGTACATGTATGCTTCAGGCCCTTTCTTATCAATTTTACGCCTGTATGATGCATGCAAATATCATTTCTTTATAATCGACGCCAGAGCATTGAGTTGATTATGTTAGTTTGCGCCGGATCGTTCATACGTTGCCAACCTGCCAGATGAGAGGTCCGGTCTCTCCACCATCGAAGAGCAGCAAGGACGTTAATGATCTTCTACATACACTTCGGTGCGGCTCGACGTTGCCTCGAAAGCATCTCTTTGTTGACAGACCAACAGCGGCGAACATTTCCGGCGCACGCTCAATGCTCAACGTACTCCCGGACTTGGAGCGACAGCACTTCCCATTCCACAATTGCCCGGACGATCACTACCGTACGCTGAGATATATGGTTTGCAGCCCCATCATTTGTCGTCCCGGGCTCTCGATGTTGATGTAAAGGTTGCTCGCACGACCGCAGCTGGACCTATCCCACGAAGCTGGGCAGCAGCAGCAACTGCACCAACAACCAACGTATCTGAGGGCCCCGCGTGGCGCGCGACGGCGCTATCGCTCTTCTTCGCGCAAAGCAACGACGACAACGACCATCCACATCCCCGTCCACATTCGCATCCACGTCTTCCGACTCTGGCAGAATGCTGTCTGCGCGTCCTACTGGAACACTGCGCTAGTACCGACGGGGGGGAAACCGAATCCAAGTTCGAGTCAGATGCGTCGTTCCTCGAGCAACTCGCTCCGTATCTCGCGCCGCATCATAGGAGGCAGGCGATAAGGTTGTGTGCGGTGCGCAGTCCGCTTTATCTGGCGGGATTGCGCGCGCTTTGGGGGTGGGAGAAGGGGGTCGTCGGGGGTTGGAATCACGTCGAAGGCGAGCTCGTCGTCGTTGAGCCTACGTGGTTGGTGCGCCCGGAGCTCTTTCGCGATGCTCAGGTCCACCACACCCAGGTCGAGCATGGGCAGGAGGGGAATCTGGGAAGAGGGTCTGGATCTGGATCGGAGACGCTTGGGGAGTGGGATGTCGCGGAGTCTGGCTGGCAAGAGCAAGGGCAGGAGGAAGATGAGGAACGACCGCTCACGGCCGTCGCGATCATGTCTACCGCGCTGTCGATCCCCGCTCTCCTCGCTCTTCCGCCTTCGCTCACGCGCCTCGCGCTCATCCACTTATCGGCTCCGGTTCCGGTACATCGATTACCGGACAAGTGTCCGCTTCTCGAGTTTTTCGACATTTCGTTTAACTCGTGGCTCGCGGAGCCCGCCTGGGGTGGAGAGCGGGCGCTAGAGAGGGTTGCGTGGGGGCGTTGGGCGTATTTGAAGGTGCTGGGATGTCGCGATTGTGGGATTACGTCGGAAGAACTAAGAAAGGTCAACGAAGGACGGTGGGAGGACGTCACGATTGTAACCTAGCAATTGCTCATAATTAACGGACCAAGTCCGAGAGGAAATGCATTCTGGGGCAGGTAAGATGCAATACAAATGCCAGATTTGGGGTACAACGTGCAAGCTACAGAATAAGGCGAGTACATCTATGACAAAACTTAGGTGTCCTAGAGGAGCGTGCTACCTTGTAAAGGTGTGTAGTTGCATCAGCTAGACAGAAATTGACTGAGATCGAAGGCGGGTGCGAGCTGAGCGCAGAATTAGTGATTGAGAGAATGCTATAAGAAATGCGGGCAGACCTCTCCCTCGTCTCTTGACACGGACGCTTTTGTGCCAGAAGGAACCGACGCGTTTGTAGGTTGTGGTCGTGAAGTAGGCACCATTCCTGTCGGCGAACCCCGGGACAGTACCACGCGGTGTCCATGCTCGTTCATATAGTTCCAGATAACGGCATTATATCGAACATAAAGTTCGACATATGAGATTGAAGGGCAGCCAGCTCGATCTATGTCCATCACGTCAGGGTTTCCACATCCGAAATCTGAGAAGAGAACGTCGCACCAAGGATTGCGCTGTTGACCTGATCGGCGACTGCTTCTCTCCGTTCCTGAGTCATGTATTTCTTCATGGGACTCTGTTCGGGTACCTTGTACACCAACAGGCTACTAATGTTGCTGAGTTCGTGTTGATACTCAGCCCGTTCCTGCGGGTCTTGCAGAGCTTGTGCGCAGTCATATATTTCGCGTACGTGCTTTAATAGTCGGGTAAGGTGGGCGTCGCCATCCACTTCACCAGAAGGGTCCCGAAAATTATTGGGCGGGGATATTCGAGTGGTTGGTTCGGGATCAGAAGCGGCAAGCATTGCCAGCGGGTACGGTAAAGGCTGGGTACGGGATGCTTCGATGAATGCCAGGATGCGAAGCTCAAGATACAACTGCGCGGGTTCTAAAGTAAAAGGGAAGACGGTCTCGACGGTTTTTGATTGAGGACGTTCTTCTGGTTCCGTTCGGGTAGGTGACTCGGTGTCTGCACATATTGATGAAGGGAGAGTAGAAGGGAAGTTTGCATTCAGGCAGTCAATTGCATCATCGATGCGACCCGAAAGGATGCTGGTTTGAACACCTAAACGGGTGGCATCCGGAGGATGAGAAGATGAGTGCACGACGGAGAAAGAGTATGCACCTCGCCTGAGGTCAGCCTGGTGCAATGCTTCTTCGGTAATGCCACAAGAATCCTCCTCTCCGCGTGGACAACGAATTTCGTCGCCATCTGCGTCGAGGTGTCGTATGATGCTGTCAGCTGCAAATGCCCTTGCTGTCCGTGTGTAACAACGTTGGACGAGATAGTCAAGGATGAGGGCACGCTTTCAACAGAGGGAAGGAGGTAAGGATGGGGGAGAAATCCAAAGAAAGTACGTCTGAACTTGCCAGTCGGCGAGGTGAAAGTAAGGAAATCTGAGGAGTGGATTGGGACAGAGTGGGGACAGGGGTAGCTGTAGAGGAAGACGGGAGGGAAGTATCTGGAGAGGTGGAGGACATGTGAGACCAAGAGAGACAGACACAAGGCAAAGCAGTGGAACGAACACGGCCGACATCGGACACGGCACGACTCGGGACTCGGACTGAGCGCCGTGAGCGGGGTCCCGCTTTGTTCAGACAGACAGTAAACATTCTTCCTTTCCATCCCCTACACTTTGTCTTGTCGGCAGTTCTGCCATCTTGCAGCCATGTCCTTCAGCGACTGGTGTGGCTTCATGTCCATCTTTTTCTGGTTGGGCGCCCAATTCCCGTGAGCTACACACAGTTCTCTTCCTGTAGTACGATTCAATTATACTTTTATTTCCTTACCAGCCAGGTACTCGAAAACATTCGCCGACAATCCGTGGAGGGCCTTGCGCTCCCCTTCCTTGCCAACTGGTTACTCGGTACGATCAGCAGACGTGTCAATAGCATCTCAAAGTCATTTGGCTTTATAGGCGATCTGACCAACCTCATCGGATGCATACTCACTCACCAACTCCCATTCCAAGTAACTCTCTTTGCTTCGCCACATTGCGTCACCTGAAGCTCATCACTCGTCAGACATTACTCGCTTCATATTTCTCCGTCGTTGATATTTGCCTGCTGTCTCAATATTTCTATTATCGCAAGACCGCCACTCCGACGGTATCAGCTTTCACCCAACCGCGCTCCCGCGCTGGTTCGCTTGTATACCACCCATCAAGAGAGAGGGCGCATTCCCATTACCGCACGCTCTCCGCCGCTGCAGCGAACGTAGCGTCGGCTGCGGCAGCGCTTGCCTCGCAAAGAAATGAGCCTCCAGCTCAGGCATACGCCCATACTCGCTGGTCACGACGCAGCTTGGATGGCCTTCTTGACAACGATCCCCGCCGTCTGAGCCAACAAGAGGATGACGAGGTAGACGAGGATGCCCTCGCCATGTTAGGAGGTAGCGTTCATTCAGAGAGGTCTGGCCTGCCTAGGCACAGCTTCCAGAGCAGAGAAAGCCGGCATCGTGTCAACCACAGTCGTTCGGGAAGTCGCCAAGGCGTACCATCCTCCTCGATACCGCCTTCGCTACAGATTACATCCACTATAGAGGACTTTGACCCGTTGGCTCGCGGTCGCTCCTTACGGCGCGCCGACCTCCCATCTCTCGATCGTCAGGGGGAGCATGACTGGATTCCCAATGAAGAGGGGAGCCAACGTCGGCGGAATTCGCGAGCTAATAGACGTGGTGCGAGCATGGTCTTCATGGGTACTTGGGCCTTATTCGGGATCGGGACGCTGGGGTTGCGTAGGTATGGTGCCGAAAGTGGTGTGGTTGTTCAACCCGGCAGGGTGCTGTCACCATCTAGTTTGGCTCCCCCCAGCTTGCTCTTTCCATCACCCACGCACGAGAGCTCCCCATTGGCTACCGTTGGCGTGGTGTTTGACACCCTACGATATGAAAGTGTTTCGAAAGACCGACCACGAATGGCTGGACCCTCATGGGAGCGTGTCATCGGGCGTATATCAGCATGGACATGCACGACACTTTATCTGACATCTAGGTTGCCGCAAATATGGAAAAATGTGCGTGTCTAGGTGGCTTATGTGGTTCTCCGTAACTTATGTGATAATCCCTAAAGTTCGTCAGGAAATCTGTAGAGGTACGGTTACTCACTCACCGCAGACCGTTCCCGCACCTAATTCCTTTGCAGGGACTATCTGTGTATCTTTTTGTCTTTGCTTTCCTCGGTAATTTATTCTATGTGCTATCTATACTCTCCTCACCCAATATGCGCGGCCCTCTCACGGAGGCCTCGATGTTTCTCTCCGAGAGCATGCCGTAAGTCCTCACGGACATTGACCCTTCTCACACTCAAGCGTTCTGGTAGTTATCTCCTCGGGAGCGGTGGCACTCTCATGTTTGATGTGACCATCGTTACCCAGTTTTTCATATACCGCTCACATCCCCGGTTGGGCAGATCCCGGACATTCTCCCGCGAGGTCTCCGCACCAGAGGAGGAAGGTTTAATGCGGGCTGATGATAATGATATGGAAGAGCCGTATACCCCACGACGCCGATTGCCTGTCACTACGGAGGAGACGGATGTCATGGATTAGTTTACCTCTAGCACACGCGTTCTACGCACCCCTGTTGCGAGTATATCTCGCGCTTTGTCTTGTACTGATTGATGGATGGGTCCTTACAAGCAACTGTAGATTTATCACATCCTACCACTTTCCCACGGCCCGACATCCCGGCCTCCGCCTTAGCACCATCGCGTGAGGACCCTTTACAACCACATCTAATCATGCCTCCACGAGAACAGGCCAAACGGACGACAAGTTCCAGTGATCCTACCGGAACCAGCCTCCCTCCAACTAAAAAGACGCGCTTCCTCGAGCCTGCAGACGACGAGGCTGATTTTGCCAAGGAAGTAGATGACGCTCTTGAAAACCCCTCTGCAACGCGCAAGGGGCGCGTCAAGACAGAAGGCTATGACTCGGACTCGAGCGACGACGGCGAAGGCGTAGTTCTCAGCCGTCGAGCTGGTAGCGAGGACGCGCCGAATGACGAAGACGAAGACATGTTCGCTACTGATGCGAAAGAGGACAACAACAAGGCCGAATCGGGCGAGAAAAAGCGCGGCGAGGAATATCTGCGCCTGGGCGACATCGAGGGGCAGGAGTTTGGGCGCGGTTCCGGTGACGACGATGACGGTTCTTCCGGTGACGGTGACGACGACGACGACGAGCCGGAGGACGAAGACGATGCGGAGCGACGGCAGAAGGCGGGGATGGGGTACGAGATGTCGTCCTTCAACATGCGGGAGGAGATGGAGGAGGGCAAGTTCTCCGCGGACGGGATGTACGTGCGGAACTTTGACCCGCACGCGCTGCACGATCGGTGGATGGACGGGCTCGGCGAGCGGGAGATCAAGCTCGCGCGGAGGCGCAAGCGCCGAAGGGAGAAGGCGCAGATGGAGAAGGTGCGCGAGGAGGAGCGGGAGCTCGAGATGCTCGGCGGGAAGGAGGCCGTCGAGCGAGAGGTAATCGCCATGCTCAAGAAAGGCGAGACCGTGCTCGAGGCTTTGCAGCGTCTCGGTGCGCGGGCCAAGCAAAACAAGGCGAAGCAGTCCAGGTAAGTTCCTGCTCTTTTTATTTTTTTTATTTTTTTTTCCTTTTGGCACCTCTTTCCTCCCCGCCTTTCGGGTCCCAAGACTGATAATCCCACCACTCGCAGCTCTGCTACCTCGCAGATGGCAAATCCCTCGTCGGACGTCGAGCAGCTCACCCATCACGCTTCGACCTTACTCTCGCTTGGTGACACCGACATTTATTCGCGAACCTACGAGGAGATCGTGCGCTCCGTACGGTCAGCTGGTAAAGTCGGTCCTTCCTGGGTTCCTCCGTCTGCGGACGTCAAGTACGAATACAAGTGGGACGTCCCAGGCTCTACGGGCGGGGACGGACAGGTGTTTGGACCTTATAGCGAAGATGAGATGGTATCATGGTTCAAGGCATCATATTTTGGCTTAACAGGTGAAAAGGTGAAAGTGCGACCTGCCGGGGGAGAATGGGGAAGCTGGTCTGATTGTTTATAATACACCTACTGCCTATGGTTTGTGATGGATGTAACACTAGTGTACATTGTCCGATATGTGCTATCATAACTTAGGTTTGTGATGGACCAAGGGACTAATGGCTGACGTATTGGAAAACAAATGACACCTCGGGGGAACCCACTTCAGCTCTGAGTAAATCGTCGTGATTGTTTCTCAGTTCCCTGTTAGTGAAATGATTCCACCTAAAGATGCTTGTGGTCAGGTAACTTTGAAAAGTCAGAAAATTGTGGATACGTGCGTGCTGGCATCGCCATAGAGCAGGGCCGGAGATTTGACGATCTGCTTGCCATCCTTGCAGCGCTTGCATTTGAAGGTCTCGTGTGTCTCGCATTCCGTGTGTTCATTGAACAAAAACAGCTTTCTGAGAGCATCGATCGAAAAGTGACGCTCTGCATCTTCCTTCTCATCGACTACAGCAGAAGAAAGGGCCTGCTTCGATGCCTGACGCTGGAATATCTTTTCTTCTATTGTACCTGTGGATATGAAGCGATAGACGAAGCCTGCCCAGAGACCGGTGAATAGGCGGGCTATGAGTACAATGTGAAACAGTGTAATACAGACATTCTTTCTTTTGACCATCACGCCAGACACGTGCTAAAGCTTGTTGGTCTGCGGCAGGATTCCAATCTGGGAGCTGGCATGAGGAGAGCATAGTGTCTCAAGGAGGAAAATCTTACCTGGATCGAATAATATCAAACGATTTGCTCCAATGAGGTTGATCCCGCATCCGCCAGCCTTACTGCTGAGCAAGAATACGAATTCTTTGCCCTCAGGATCATTGAATTGGTCAACGAGCTTCTGGCGCTTGGTGATGGTCATTGTGCCATCTAACCGGAAGTAGCCATACCTACAGAAAAACATTAGGGTCGCCAAAAAAAAAATAGAATTGACTCACTTCTTGCCCCGGAGGAGCTTCTCAAAAATATCTAACGTTTGAGTATAATTACTAATGAGAACGATCTTATCGTTGGTTTCAGTGTGAATACGATGCAAGAATCTTTCGTGATGTTTAGTGTCGGTTACCGGAACCAAATTCAAACCCACCTCTCTAGCACAATAAATTTACCGCTCCACTCGCAGTGCACCGTTTGGTTCCTGTCGCGGCCCTTGGCACTGGCTGTTTGACCGGGTCCACAAAATCCTTCAGGTATTAAATGATTGGACCCCCGAAGATCGTTGGGCAGATCGAGCAGTTCAGGGTGATTACAGAGTTTCTTGAGGATGTTTATCGCCTTCAAAGGCTGCGAGTCTACGCCCCGAAGTAACGCTTGGATTTCGGGAGACGAAATGAATAACTTGTATAGGGAAAGCTGGAAGTCTGATAGTCCACAGAATACAACCTGCTCGTATTTGACCGGAACTATAAATGGCAGTCAGGGTATGCGGAAGCAAACAACAATATTGCAACGCACGGTATTTGGAAAGGAGATCATTCGTTCGACGAATGATGAACTTGGAAACCATCTCACCAAGCTCCTTTAACTTCTTTTCGCACGTGGCTTTCACTTCGTCGGTCGCGTCCGCGTCCCGGCCCCGGATAATAGCGTTCTCAAAGTTCTTCCGAAAATCGTTTTTGGAGCCTAAGAAATTGGGATTCGCAAAGCTTAGCAAGGAAAAGTACTCAGAAAGGTCGTTCTAGGATGTACGATGGCCATTTCAGCAAGTGAATCCAGATGGCCTGACTATGAAATAATACCTGGATGGGAGTGCCAGAGAGGATAACGCGGCGCTTTACATCGAGAGAGCCCAGAGCCTGGTATGTAAGCGATTCTAGGTACGGGGAGGCTTTGGGTCAGCAAGGATAAGAGGAAAGTGTACCACTTCATATACCAGAATTCTTCAAGCGATGTCCCTCGTCGCAAAGAAGAAGTCCAATCTTGCAATTGGCCAAATGCACCGTCAGAGTTCTCAATGTCTCGTACGAAACAATCATAACTAAGGATCAGCGGTCAGCCCGTGATTTCGGATGGCGCGCGGTCGACTCGCCTGGCTGGGTGACGTTTCTCCCACTGGCAGCAACCCAGCGTGCCACCTTCTCGAGAAGTTCGGCCTTCCCTCCCTTTCCATCCACAGCCAGGGGTGTTATGGCGTCTTTACCAAGCCACTTTGCTAAAAAGGAAAAAAAAAATCAGCAATCCGTTCTGATATGATATGATAATAGCCTACCCAACTCATTTGCCCAGTTCTTGACCAGGCTGGATGGGCAGGCGATGATGGATTTGTCAATGGTTGGCCTCCCAGCGTGCGGGGACTGTTTGAGGAGTGTCCAAAGTAGAGCGATACATTGTAGCGTCTTGCCGAGACCCATTTCATCAGCCATGATGCAACCATACTGATTGTCGACGACCATTCCGGTCGTACAACGATACAAGAACTAAATACCAACCAGGATTGAGCTAGGCATGATCGAGGATCAAGGAGGGAATCACAGCACGTACCTTGACACCTTCGACCTGATGGGGCCGCAGGACTTTGGAGAGGCGTGGATCGATGACCACCGGCACCTTGCTGTGATGTGTCTTTTTCTCTTTGCCGCTGCCTAGTAAATCTCTTAGGCTTTTATGTGGGTTGTATAGTCCTGCGCATTTCTCTCTTGCGTCCTTCTCCGCCTGTGCCCTGAGTTCTTCCTTTTCTCGCTCCTTTCTCTCCTCGTCCGTCTCACGCGTATCGACGGTGGGGTCAAAGAGGACGATTGCATGATCTTCCATTGGATCGTGTAGAGGTCGGGGTATAAGCATTATCTGGGGCCTTATGCCGAGCGAAGGATTCGATTGCATCGTCTTGACAATCTCACCATTCTTGTTCGTCATAACGGGTATGGTGTATCTACGCGGACCAAATAACTGGTTGAAAGGCTTTGGCTTGTAAACAGGGAAAGGATGGGTTTGACCAGCAGGGGAATTTTCAGCGTCAGTGGATGACCTTCTCTTCTCCGCCGATTTTGAGCCTGAGTCTGAATCTGTGTCATCGTCGGTACCCTGGCCCTCTTTATAGGAAACGCGCTTTCTCTTCCTCTGTGGCTGAACACGCTGTATGACGGGAGTTGGGACCTTGAAGGGCTTATTGATGCGAGTACTTTCTTGGTGCCTATCGACCAGTTTCCCGTCTATGGTGGTAGGTGCTCTGCGAAGCATTTCTGAAATTGTCGAGTAAATGCGCAGATGAGAAAGGCTTTCGATTCCGAGCGAGTCAGATATGCAGATGAGTGCCGCGTTTTACGCGCCGTGTCACGTGTACGCGTAAACCACAACCCCAAATTCAGTGCAAAGTGCAAGTAAATACTACGACTACGATACTAGGAAACCTCATCGACAACATAGGAATAAACCAAGAAATGACCGACGTAATGATAGTGAACATTCAACGTGGGTCTACCAACGAACAGTCTCTGCCTGCGCTGCGGCGTCGGCAAACGCGGTATAATCAGCTACCTTGACATGTGATACCACCACAGTTCCGGACAAGCCGCACAACGCGGAGGCCAATGCGAGTTTCTCAGTATAGTTCTCGTTTGTCGATGAGCAGCAAGCTAGGATCTCCGAGCTGGCCATCACAACGAACTGATGCAAGCGTCAGTCAAAGATCCAATGTGTTCACCCAAATAGACAACGAACCAGACCACCCTCCCCCAACTTGGTGCAAAATGCGTCGAAAGCACGTCGTTGTTCCACTGTCGCTGTGTTTCCGGGGACCAGGCGAGCGCAAGACCCTCCGGTTTCGAGCGTATCCAGAAGGGCGGTAGCAGCATGAGATGTGTACAACTTCCCGGGTGGGTCCACCGTGCCTGATTCGATGCTTTCTAGATGAAGGCGATGTATGGCCCGTGCCGACGACACGTCCTTGAGTGCCACTGGCACTGAAATTGAATTGTCGAGGTTTAAAAGGAAGGGCTTGGGAATCGAAGATGACAACCTGTTTGAATTGTTTCAGGAAACCCATCAAAAGTCCAGAGTTAACTTACCCATTATCCGAGGTCAAGGGCGTCGCCCAACTTGGCGAACATGCAATCGATCTAGGCCAGCATCAACGATGGAATCATTGTCTGCGGCTCCAAGCAGACATACAAAGGACCAAAAATAGTCGCCCGCTTCCAGGGGCTAGTTCCACCAGATGGAGGTTCAGGAAAGCTGATCGACGTGGGCATTTTGTCTGGCAGCCTAGGGAAATCGTCAAAACAGGGAAATGCGGGTATTGATGAAATTCCTTACTCGATTTTTGGACTAGAGGGACTGGGTTGATTCTGTTCTTCATAATCCTGCAGCAGATGTCTCTGGGTATCATCATGGCTCGTAACCTTCGTTTGCTCTGCTTCCGTGGTACTGTCTCTACCCTGGGGAGGTATCCCGAAACTTGAAGACCCCGAACGAACCGCCATGCTAGCAAGGGCTGTACTAGTGGACTCCAGGTGTTCCACGACTTCTTCAGCATCCCCATCCGCTTCATTTTCCTTTCCAGCACGGCCTCTTTTCAAGGTTTCGAGACCCCCCGTTTTCTTGCTGAAAGTAAGGAGCGAGGCATTCCTACCCTTCAATCCCTTACTAACATCCTTGGTTCTCTGAGGGTGAGGACAAACAAATTCTTGAGGATCAGCCCCGGGATGTGAACCAGAAGCCGCCGAGGAATCTATATCGTCGACCATAGTTGGCATTGGGGGTTGTGATTGAACATGGTTCGAGACTCTTGAAGGGCGATCATGTTGCTCTTGCTCTGACCCCTCAGATTGTCCCTGAGAGCTGGATTTGACGCCGTTCTCAAGCTCGACTTGGTCCGCCAGTTTAGAAGCGTCAGTGTCGACAACCATGGGATCAGCGGCTTTATCAAAACAAGTTTCAATAGATAGCAAGTCACAGGAATCTGACCATGTACATACCTGTCTTTGGCAAGGCGGTCATGAGCAGTTCATCCTCGGACTGAGAATCAGGAACCTGCGGGCTTCAGTTTTCCGCAATCGGGAACTACAGCAGACATGGACTAACTGGCGTGCGCGACTGGCGCTGGGAACGCCGTGTCACTTTTGTATCTGACTTTCGTCTACTGGAGCTTGCCCGCGTCCGTTTAGAGGGGCTTTGGGACTCGGGAGATTCTAACGGCCTCTTTGCCTTCGTGCCATTTGTAGTCCTTCTTGATGAAGGACGCCCGTCCGTCGGTGATTGAGTAGCGGCAGTTATATCTTTTTTGGGTGTCGTCCTGCTCCTTCGGCCTCAACAGAGAGTAAGTTCTAGGATGATTCTTAAGATAGGAGAGCGTACGTGGGGGCCCTACTGGATAAACCTCCTCCCCGTTGGTCCATCCCTCAATTGAATCCACATCCCGACCCTTGGTGTCCACGCGTTCCCAAAACCGTTCGATGACCCCTTCTCCGCAATTCTCGAAAGACCTGAAGGGCTCCCAGCTACAGAAATTGCGTGAGCAAGGCGTCTGACGAGCACTCGATATTGAGGCGTGCGTACGTATTCTCAGTATCTTCATAACCTTTCCACTAAACGGCAGGCGGTGAGTATCTCGCCTCAAGTAGGAGGACATGTCCCGCACCTTCACATAGAATTTCTAGGTTGCATATATTAATAGGCGTGAGTTGAACGGTTAAGGTTGAACCTACCCAACCCATCTTCTTGCCCTTCATGAAGACTTTTGCCCTCAAAACGGTTTCTTCGTACTCGGTTAGAAAGAGTCTGAATGTAGGACAGGACGCGATAGACGACTTACCAACTTCATACTCGGCCTCCATGTAGATGGCGATTCGAAATGTTGAGTAGGAGCAGTTCGGTCACCGACCAAATGAAAATACCGTGTTCTTGGGTCGTGGTTGTGGCCGTCGTCTTCGTGTTTCGAGCGGGCCGCGATCATGTGAGGGATTAGATGGCCTGACACGCGCTTCCATCACACAGCATTCACACAGCATTACATCCCCACTAGTCCACTCCGGTCAAACCTTCCACACAGCACCGACGACACGTTCGTCCTTGACACTTGGCATACTCACCCGAGTAACCAACCCTTCCAACGACTGGCGCTAAGACCAGTTTTTTTCTCCCCTGGCTGCGGTCTAAGGCAGTGCCCCCACCACATTGTTGGACGAGTTACAACAATTAATAAGACAAATCACCTCACCCCCTCCAACCTATTGTAGCCATCCTTCTGTTTTCGTTTCTTTCACCCTCCCCACCTCCATTCATTGCCCCACTGCCTCTACACCATTATCATCATGGTCATCGACGCAAAATTACCACCAGACGAATCGGCTCCGTTGTCCGTACCACCGCCCGCATACGCACCTCCATCAGAAGGCTCCCCAGACTCCTCATCCAATGCACCACAACAATACCCGCCATCGTCGAGCCAAACCTATCCAACCTCACCTACATTACCGCAATGGCATACCCCTGGTACGGGGTCGCAATCCATGCCACAAGATGAGTGGGTAGGCCAGCAGTATCGGAATCAACGTAAGCACTGTTTTGGGCGTTCAGCTTTTCGTGATCTTATTCTATTCTTAGTTTTCGCTCAATGTGCAAGGGGCAACCACGACGAGACGACAAGTTTCGGTCTTTGCGGCATCATTTGTGCTATTCTTTTATTCCCGATTGGGCTCATCTTTCTCTGGTACGTGATGCCTTGTCTTTGTTGTGACCTACGCAAACGCTTAGTCTCTTTAGCATCGACACAGAAAAGAAGTGTTCACGATGTGGAGTGCGACTAAACTAGCTATCGCTTCCCCGCCCCTTACATGCTTGTCATATCTCTGGACAGTTTTGGCTGTATTTTTATTTCGTTGGATAATAATAGCGTGACATAGTTTGACTGATGCTGACACTGACAGCACCACCAACAAACGGTTCAGAAGGCAAGAGTTAGTAATAAACAAGATGATGACTATAGGATGCTAGATGATATGTGGTCACAGATAGCAGGCAACTAAAACGACATATAGGCTCGTATGCGGTCATGAAATTACACTCGGGGAGAGAACATCCTCCCCGCGATGAGACAGTCCTTTACCCACTCCATAGAAACATACTTTTCTCCGCCAACGGATGGCCGCTCGTGCAGGTCTTTGACAACAACGTACTGAAAATCTTTCAGATCAGGGTTGGAGGAGTACTTGAGTTCGGGCACGGCTTCCACACGCGCAGCGCCCATAGACACGATGATACGTGGGATAAATCGACCCCCATCGCTGGATTTTTCGTCCCCAACGCCTGAAGTACCCTTGTGTCAATGTCACACGCAATCAGTCCGAATTCGGCTCTGCCAAGAGAAACAAAGTCCACCTTTTTGCCCTTCGCTGGCGGGGGAAAGTATTCCGGTCCTAACACCAGCACCGACTTGTCAGAGAAAAGTTTTGACGCCGCATTGTTCGACATGATCTCAGTTAGGTGATCGAACGTCGTGCCCCAGTCGAGATCCACCAGCTGTGAAACCCTGGCTCCCAGACTGTCACTGTAACCAGCAGGCAGGAGGTAACTGGGCCAGTCTGAGAGGGCGCATTGCTTCAAAAATCTCTCAGTACGCGGTTATTCGGATCGTGCTGTGAAACTTACACCGGATGACAAGTTTCTCAGCCATTCTACTGAGAGGCACGGTATGCCAAGCGCAAGCGCGGTGAGAAAGCGTGGTTTTG
>Ga0307512_10004295_pt1 | contig 15723 bp, 9 predicted proteins | sample 14_EM_MG_FD_200267 | JGI IMG/M metagenome (GOLD analysis project Ga0307512, IMG submission 200267) | Populus trichocarpa ectomycorrhiza microbial communities from riparian zone in the Pacific Northwest, United States - 14_EM | ecosystem: Host-associated > Plants > Roots > Unclassified | place... | reverse complement strand
CCGTTGACGACAGGGGCTTCAGCCGCTGAGCAGAGGGGCGGTCAGTGGCTCTGGCCGCCGTAGGGCTCCCACCCGAGGTTCACGCGGAAGCTGTCGAGATCCTCGTCCGTCCACACGAGACGGTCATCCGTCGTGGTGTCGTAGTTCGGTGGCTGGACGGGCTTCTCGCCCGGACCGTCGCGGAGTTCGGCCCGTAGCCTCGCCGAGGCCACGGCGGCGCCGTTGGCCAGTGACCGGGCGCCAACGCGGTGGGCGAACTTGGCGCAGCGCTCGTTGAGCAGCAGCGACTCCGTGAGGTGTCCGCGTATCTCACAGCCGATGGCCGCCGCCATCAGCGCCGCCGCATAGGAGAACAGCCGTCGCCCGGCGAGCTCGAAGTCATCGATGGCCTGCAGAGCCGACCGGACCGCGTCGTTCGGGCGTCCCTCCCGGATCCGGTTCCACGCGAGGAGGTTGTTCATGGTGGCGATGTCCAGGGTGTTCCCGACGGCGTGGAAGATCTCGAGCGCCTCGGCCGTGCCCTCGTTGCTTCTCGTGTACTCGCCTGCCTTGGCGAGGATCTGGCTTTCCTCGGACAGCATGTGGCCGAAGGCACGGCGCGCACCGGCTTCGGTGAAGAGCGTTCGTGCCGTGGCGGCGTGGGCGAGCGCCGTTTCCGTGTTGCCGAGCCAGTCCTCGGCCCAGGCGACTCCCTGGTGGGCGTAGGCCATCAGCAGGGGGGAGCCGAGCCCGGTGGCCACCCTCAGCGCGCTCTGGTTCGCCCGACGCATTTCCGAGAAGCGCCCACAGGTGATGTGGAACATCCGGGAGTACCACGCGAGCGGCGCGGCGTGGGCGGGAAAGCCGTGATCGACCGACTGGTCGATCAGCGTCTGGATCGTGTCGTTCTCGGCGCGGAACCAGTCCACCGCCTGCCTGCCTCCGTCGAGCGGTTCGACCACGACGTCGTCGGCGGCGGGGGTCACCGGGGGGCCGTTGTCGAACTCGATCTGTTGCTGGTAGCCGGCTTCCGCGCTGTGCAGGAAATAGTCGTAGAGCCGTCGCAGGCACGCCTGTGTTTCGGTTTCGGTGACGTCGGCTCGGGCGGTCTCGAGCGCGTACGCCCGGATCAGGTCGTGCCAGCCGTAGCGGTTTCCCGTGGGACAGACGAGATTGGCGTCGCCCAGGTGTCGCAGTGCGGCGCGGGTGGCACGGATGGTGAGCCCGGCCAGGCTCGCGACCGCGTGCGGGGTGAACTCTCCTCCCGGGTGCAGCGACAGCAGGCTGAGCAGGCGGGCGGCCTCATCAGGGAGCGCGTGGTGCGACCAGGAGAGCACGGACCTGAGGTCGGCGCCGGGCTCGGCGGTGAACGCGTCGAGGCTGCCGTGGTCGAGCTCGTCGGCTATCGCGGTGAACGGCCTGCCCGCCCGGGCTCCGGCGATCGCCAACGCCAGCGGCAGCCTGCCGCAGGCTGCGATGATCCGCCGGATCGCGTCCGAGTCGGTGTCCACTCGTGCGCTGCCGGCCAGGCTGGTGAGCAGGTCGTGTGCCTCGGCCTGGCTGAACACCTCCACGGTGACGGTCTCCGCGCCGACCGCGGCGATGAGGCCGGAGAGCGTCGTGCGGCTGGTGACGACCGCGAGCGACGGTGACTCGCCTGGCAGCAGGTGTTTGACCTGTTCGCTGTCACGGGCGTTGTCGAGCACCACGAGGCAGCGGCGGTCGGCGAGGAACCCGCGGTAGAACGAGGCCAGCGCGGTGATGCTGGACGGCAGCTGATCGGTGTCGACCCCGAGCGACTCGAGCAGCGACACCAACGCGGCTCTCGCCTCCAGCGCGCCGCCACCGGGGTCGAAGCCCCGCAGGTCGAGGTAGACCCGGCCGTCGGGGAACCGTGCGCCCGCCCGGCCGGCCCAGTACCGCACCAGCGTCGTCTTGCCGACCCCGGGCATACCGGTGACCAGCACCGGGCGACGGCCCCCGGTCGCGGCGTCGAGTGCCCGCAGCTCCGCCACCCGGCCGATGAACGGGCCGGCGTTCGCGCCGAACCCGTCGGTGGGTGTCCACGGCGCCTGCTGGAAGCGGTCGCGGACGCCCCGTAGCCCCGGACCGGGACCGACACCCAGCTCCTCCCGCAGCACCCGCTCGGCGGCCCGGTAGGAGTCGTTGGCTTCGGTGTGGTTGCCGGACAGGTGCTGGGCGAGCACGAGCTGTTCGTGCAGCCGCTCACGCAACGGTTCCAGCTCCAGCGCCTGCCGCAGCGGGGTGACCGCCGCCCTCGGCCTGCCCAGCTCGATCTCCAGCTCGGCCAGCCGCGCGGCGGCGTCCACCCAGAGCGCGCGCAGTGGTTCTCGCTGCCGGTCGGCGTACTCGCCGCGGATGTCCGACAGCGGGATCGTGAAACCCGCTTCGGTCAGCTCTCTGAGTGACGCGGCGACTTCTTCGCCGCCGCCTTTCGCGCGCAGCGTTTCGCGCAGCCGGGCGACGTCGATGTCGCCGGTGCCGGCGCGGAGAACGTAGCCGCCCTGCGCGGACTCGATGGCCTCGGCAGAGAGGACGGCGCGAAGCCGGTGGATGTGGACGCGGACGCTGTTGCCGGCCCGGCCGGGCGCCTCGTCGCCCCAGATGGCGTCGATGATCGCGCCTGACGTGACCACCTGCCCGGCATTGAGCAGCAGGACGGCGAGCACGAGCTTCTGCTGGCGTGGGCCGAGGTCCAGCTCCTGCCCCGACCGCCACGCCCGCACCGGGCCCAGCAACGAGTACACCGCGTTCGTCATCACCCGCTCCGTTCCGCCCGCGTCGTGTGGCGATCGCGACAGCCTAGGAGCCGGGCAGCGCCCGTACCCCAGGACTGTCCACGATGCACCTAGGGGCACGGGTTCGTCGACCAGCGGTGCACTTAGGTGCACGGGCGGTCCGGCGTTGACGAAAAAGCAACGACGCCCGGGTTGGGTGCCCAAGCCGCCGTCGCGCGCGGCCGGGGGAAATGACGCGCGCCATGACATCGCAGTCGGCGGATCCCAGCCGCCCCCGCGGGGAGCGGGGTAACCAGCTCGGCGATCACCGGCCGTCGCCGACGAACAGAGGAGAGAAACATGACCCAGGCCAAGGTGGACACCGGGGAGATGCGGTCGGGTGCGTCGAGCATCGACAGCACCAGCTCGCAGGTCGACCAGGTGGGCAAGGCCGTCAACGACACGATGGACGACCTGTTCACCACCTGGCGCTCGGACGCCGCGCAGGTCTTCTCGGGCGCGATGGGCGAGTTCAACCGCGTGTGCCGCGGCATCGTCGAGGACCTCCACAACTTCGCCGGTGTGGTGCTGTCCTCCGCGGACGCCTACGACGACGACCAGAGCCAGTCCCTGCAGCTCGCGCAGACCGCGTCAACGCAGATGGGCAGCCCGGTCCAGGGGGGCGCCACCGCCGGGCTCTCGAACTTCAGCTAGCACAACGACAACAGGGAGGGCCAGGACATGACCACCGGAAACTTCGAGATCGACTTCCTGCACATGGAGCAGACCGTCGGGATCGCGAAGGGCCAGGCGCAGCAGATCGTCACCCTGCTCGACGAGATGAACAACTCGGTCGGCAAGCACACCGCCGAGTGGGTCGGCTCCGCGGCGGAGTCCTTCAGCCTCACGTACCAGAGCTGCCGGAAGCGGGCCGAGTCGCTGCCCCAGGCGCTCGACCTCGCGGCCCAGACGCTGAGGTCGATCCACGACGGCACACAGGCGACCGAGGGCGACAACGTGAAGCGCATCCAGAGCGCTTCCTGACCAGGTCGTCGTCCCACGGCACGGGTTCCGGGCGGGTCACCCGCGCCCGGGACGACCACCTGACGGTTCACCGAAAGGAAACGGGAAATGGCTTTCGACCCAGTCGTGTTCGAGAACGCGTCGCAGGTCCGCAAGGACCTCGGCGAGCAGCATGACCCCACTGACGGCACTCCGAAGAGCAGCGACGCCAAGTTCACCGGTTCGTCCGACGCACAGCACGGCACCGTCACCCAGCACTCGCTCGAGCACACCGACCCGATGGACATGCCACCTGTGCCGGGCGGCGCCGACCACCCCGGCAAGGGCACCACGCGGGTGCACACCGAGGCCCTGGACACCTTCACCAAGAACCTCCGCAGCCTCCAGGGGGACCTCGACGCCGTCCGGAGCGGGCTGAACGGCCAGGACCTGGTGGTCAAACCAGGCATGTTCGCCACGGCACAGTCGAAGATCGCGCAACCGATCAACGGCAGCGGTGGTCTTCGCGAGTTCCTGGTCACGACACTGGACGACTTTCGCTCCCAGCTTGGCCAGACGATCTCGGCGGTGGAGTCCGCCAGGACCAACTACGCCAACAACGAGGACATGAACAAGATGAGCGCGGAGAAGTACACGGAGTACTTCGGCTCGCTCCCCACCAGCTGACCACTTCCGGGCAGGTCGAGGTGACCGCGCGGGACACGAGTGAGGGACGATGACGAATCCTGAGACGAGCGGCGGGTTTCAGGCGGACAGCTACGGGGTCTGGCCGCCTTCCGGCGCGTCCTCCGCCAACAACTCCGGTGACCCCGCCCAGGACTTCAACGGCATGACCTGGAAGCAGATCCAGGCGGTGATCCGGGGCGGCGGGTCGATCGTGGCCGGACACGAGGCGCAGGCCAAGAGCTACGTCGACCCGGCCACCCTGGTGACGGCGGCCAACCGGTTCCACAGCGCGGAGATGAACCTACGCGCGATCTCCGGGGCGCTGAAGGCGCAGACCCTCGCCCTGGCGGGACCGGACGGGTCCTGGAGCGGTGACGCCGCGAACAACTTCCGCAACCTGATGGACACGATGGTCGCCAAGATCGACGGCATGGTCGCCAGGATCTCCGACGGCGACAGCGGCGCCAGGCACGTGCCGAACCAGTTGGTCAATGCCGCGGCGAACCTCCAGTGGGCGCAGGACACGCTGGCGAACATCGACGCGTACTACGCCCAGCAGGTGCTCGCCCAGGGCTCGGTGTTCCCCGACGGCCGGGCGCGGATCTCGGACTTCCCCGAAGCGGTCCAGATGATGACCAACGACATGCGCGGCGTGGCCACGCTGCTCGCGCAGTCGTACTCCACCTTCGCGGTGGCGCCGTACACACCGGCCAAACCCCCTCCGCCGCCGCCGGGCTCCGGTTCCGGTGACCCGCCGCCGAACCCCGGTGGGGGTAACCCGCCACCACCGCCCGGTGTTGATCCGCCGCCGAACCCGGATGTCGGTGACCCGCCGCCGAATCCTGATGTGGGTAACCCGCCACCGCCGGCCGGTGGTGGCCCGAACCCCGTGGGCTCACCGGATTTCAAGAACTTCACCGCGACGCCACCGCCGTCGCCGGACCAGGGCGGAGGCACGCCTGGGCTCGACGATCCCGCTTTCACGAGTGCGGACGTCGCACCCTTCCAGGGGGCCGATCTGCCGGAAGGCATTACTGCCGAAGAGGTTCCGGACACGCCGGACTTCACCCCGGCGCAGTTCGGTGGCCTGCCGGGTACTCCCGGCGGCGGGACGCCCGGGTTCAGCTCGCCCACCCTGCCGAAGCCCGGCGACGCGGGGAAGTTCTCCAACGCGTCGGTGAAGCCTCCGTCGGGCTCGTCGGTCTCGCCAGGCTCGTTCGAATCCGCTGAGCTGCCAGGCGGACTTCCGGGTGCTGCCAAACCAACGGACTTCGCGGGGGTGGCCCCGGTCGACTCGTCCGAGGTGGCCGGCTTCGGCAAGCCGGGCTCGTCGCCGGCGGCCGGTTCGGGTGCGCCGATGATGCCGCCCGGTGCGGGTGGTGGGGCGGCGCAGAGTTCCGCCGCGGAGCGGCCGGACTCGGCTGGTCTGCTGTCCGGTGTGGACAAGCCGTGGGAGAGCGGTCTGCCGGAAGGGCTCGGTGATCCGGCTGTCGGAGGCGAAGCGCTTCCGCTGGAGTCCGCTGACTGGGCGACACCGCAGAACGCGGCTACTGGTCCTGGTGCGCCGATGATGCCGCCTGGTACGGGTGGTGGGGCGGCGCAGAACTCCGCCGCGGAGCGGCCGGATTCGGCTGGTCTGCTGTCCGGTGTGGACAAACCGTGGGAAAGTGGTCTGCCCGAAGGGCTCGGCGATCCGGCCGAGGCCGGCGCGGACAGGGTGGCCGAAGCCACGCCGTGGGCGCAGGCCGGCGCGGAGCAGCAGGTGGTGCCCGGCGGAGTGCCGGTCCTGCCGCCCGCCACCCCACCGGCCACCGAGAAGCGGCAGGCCACCGAAGGACAAGACCCGCACGAGCGCGTTCTCGTGCCGCTGGTGCAGGTCCCCGCCGTGACCGACGACGTGTCCGCGTGGGATGTCGGAGCCGAGAACTTCCTGCAGTCGCCGGCCTCGCACAAGCCGGAGCCCGCCGTCGTGCCCGGCCTGGTCGCCGCCCCCGTGATGAGCACCTTCAAGCGGGTCAGGCAGGCGGACGCCGAACGCGTCGAGGAGATGGTCTTCAGCTGTGCCGACGGGCCGGAACCCGAGCCGCGGCCGGAGCCGGAACCCGAGCCGGAGGAGCCGGCCGACGGCGAAGCCGAAGAGGAGCGCACCATGGCCAGCTTCCTGAGCCAGGACACGTCGGCCTGGGGACGCGGGCCGGCGACGTCGCCCGGCCTGATCGAGTGAGAGAGGGGGGAGCCGATGAGCACGGAGACCGTCAAACGCGGTCCTCGGGTGAGTGGGCCGGAACTGCCCGAGGGCGCCGAGGAGCTGCAGGAGCCGCCGGTGCTCGCCGAACCGGCGGCCCGCGACCTCAACTCGCTGATGATGATGCTGCCGATGGGCATCGGGTCGATGGTGATGGTGCTGTCGTTCTCCGGGGTCGGCGGCAGCTCGCCGATGGCCTACGTGATCGGCGGCGGCATGGGCGTGTCCATGATGGCGATGAGCCTCGGCCAGGTGACCAGGTCCGCGGGCGAGCGCAAGCGGAAGATGCAGGCCGAGCGGCGCGACTACCTCCGCTACATCGCCCAGGTCCGCACCAGGGCGAGGGAGAGCGCCGAACGGCAGCGCGGCGCCGTCGCCTGGAACAACCCGGCACCGGACGCGCTGTGGGCGCTGGCCATGGGATCGCGGCTGTGGGAACGGCGGGTGTCGCACGAGGACTTCGGCCGGGTCAGGATCGGGCTGGGCACCCAGCAGGCGGTGCTGGAGCTCGTGCCGCCGGTGACCAAGCCGATCGAGGACCTGGAGCCGCTTTCGGCGATCTCGCTGCGCAGGTTCACCGAGGCGTACCGGACGCTGCGGGGGATCCCGACCGCGGTCGGCCTGCGCAGCTTCACCAGTGTCGAGTTCGACGGCGACCCCGACGCGGCCGCCGCGCTCGTGCGGGCGATGCTCGCGCAGCTGGTCACCTTCCACTCGCCCGACGAACTGCGGATCGCGGTGCTCACCTCCGAGCGGGCGCAGCCACAGTGGGACTGGGTGAAGTGGTTGCCGCACAACGTGCATCCGACCCTGCGTGACCCGGCAGGCCCGCTGCGACTGCTGGCCGCCGGGCACGACGAGCTGCTGGACGTCCTCGGCCCGGAGGTCGCCGACCGCGACGACCACGACAGGTCGGAGCCGCCGTCCTCGAGCGAGCCGTTCATGGTGATCGTCGCGCACCTGGCGACCATCCCCGAGTCGTCGCGGCTGTTGGGAGCGGGGCTGCGCAACGTGGTGCTGCTCGACATCACCGGTGCGCTGCCCGGCGGACCGAAGGTGCTCCGGCTGACTACGAAGGACGATCGCGTCGAGTACCCGACGGGCGAGGGCACCGGCTCCGCCGTGCGTGACGAGCTTTCCGTCGTCCAGCTCGAAGGTCTGGCCAGGGTGCTGTCCCCGAAGCGCACCAGCGGGACGCTGGAGATCGCCGAGCAGCCACTGGAAAGCGACTTCGGGCTCACCGCGCTGCTGGGTATCAACGACGTGCGCACCTTCGACGTGGCCGCGAACTGGCGGCCGCGCGCGGTGCAGCGTGCCCGCATGTCGGTCCCCATCGGGGTGACCGAGGAGGGCGAGATCGTCGAGCTGGACCTCAAGGAGTCCGCACAGGGTGGCGTCGGCCCGCACGGGATGCTGGTCGGCGCCACCGGTTCCGGCAAGTCGGAGCTGCTGCGCACGCTGGTGCTCGGCCTGGCCGCGACGCATTCGTCGGAGATCCTGAACTTCGTGCTGGTGGACTTCAAGGGTGGCGCGACCTTCCTCGGCATGGACCGGCTGCCGCACACCTCGGCGATGATCACCAACCTGGCCGACGAGCTGCCGCTGGTCGACCGCATGCAGGACTCGCTCAACGGCGAGATGGTGCGGCGGCAGGAACAGTTGCGTGCCAGCGGCTACTCGTCGCTGTTCGCCTACGAGAAGGCGCGCGCGGCCGGCGAGCAGCTGGCGCCGATGCCGACGCTTTTCCTTGTGGTGGACGAGTTCTCCGAGCTGCTGAGCGCGAAGCCGGAGTTCATGGAGCTGTTCGTCTCGGTGGGACGGCTGGGCCGCAGCCTCGGCGTGCACCTGCTGCTCGCCTCGCAGCGCCTCGACGAAGGCCGGATCAACCGGGTCGAGGGCCACCTGTCGTACCGGATCGCGCTCCGCACGTTCTCGTCGATGGAGTCCCGCAGCGTCATCGGCGTCGGCAGCGCCTACGAGCTGCCGTCCGAACCGGGCAACGGCTACCTCAAGATCGACACCACCAACCTGGTGCGGTTCAAGGCCGCGTACGTGTCCGGGCCGATACCGGCACTGGCCGGCGAGACGGGCGGGGTGGATCATTTCTCGGCCGGCCGCGAGGTCATGCCGTTCTACACGCGGGCGCGGCCGAGCAGGCACATCCTCTGGCCGGACGAGGCTGCCCAGGAGACCGCGGGGGAGACCGAGCCGGCGCACGTGCCGGCGGGCCCGACGCTGGCCGAGGCGTTCGTCGACCGGCTCGCCGGTGCCGGCCCGGCCGCCAGGCAGGTCTGGTTGCCGCCGCTGGCCGAGTCGCCCAGCCTGGACTCCCTGCTGCCCGGTGTGGTGCCCGACCCGGTGCGGGGCATGTCGGTGCCGGACCCGGCCCGCCGCGGTGGGCTGCGGGTGCCGCTCGGCATGATCGACCGGCCGTTCGACCAGGTGCGTGAGCTGCTGGTGGCCGACCTCTCCGGTGCGGCGGGCCATGTCGTGGTCGCGGGCGCGCCGCAGACCGGCAAGTCCGCCCTGCTCCGCACGCTGGTGCTGTCCCTCGCACTCACGCACACCCCGGCGGAGGTCCAGTTCTACGGGCTCGACTTCGGCGGTGGCGGGATCATGTCGATCAGCGGGCTGCCGCATGTCGGCTCGGTCGCCACCAGGCTGGAACACGACCGGGTGATCCGGACGGTCGAAGAGGTCTCGCAGGTCATGGAGGCCCGGGAGAACCTCTTCTCCGAACTCGGCATCGACTCGATGGCCGCCTACCGCAGGCTGCGCCGTGAAGGGAAGGCGCAGGACGCGTTCGGCGACGTCTTCCTGATCGTCGACGGCTGGTTCAGCCTCCGCAACGACTATGCCGACCTCGAGCCGCGTATCACCGAACTGGCTTCGCGCGGGCTCTCCTTCGGTATCCACGTGGTGATCGCGACGAACCGTTGGTCGGAGATCCGGCCGGTGCTGCGCGACCTGCTGCAGACCCGGTTCGAGCTGCGCCTCGGTGACCCGATGGAGTCGGAGATCGGCTCCCGCAAGGCGAAAACCGTGCCGAACCAGCCCGGCCGCGGCATGACCTCGGACGGGCTGCACTTCCTGGCCGGGTTGCCCAGGATGGACGGCAGTTCGGCGACGCACGACCTGGCCGAGGCCACGAAGGCGGTCGCGGAGGAGGCGGCCACCTTCTGGTCGGGTCCGAAGGCGCCGCCGGTGCGGATGCTGCCGTCGACCCTGCCGAGGAACCGGCTGCCCGCGCCGGACGGCGACCTGCGGCTCGTGCTCGGCCTCGACGAGCAGCGGCTGGCCCCGGTGCCGCACGACTTCCGGCTCACCCCGCACCTGCTCGTCTTCGGGGACAACGAAACCGGTAAGACCAACCTGCTCAGGATGGTCGTGCGCGGTGTCGTCGACCGGTACCTGGACAAGGACGCGAAGATCGTGCTCGCCGACCCGAGCCGGCAGCTCGACGCCGACGTCCCGGAGGAGTACCGCGCGGGCTACGCGACGACGATGGAGGCGCTGCAGGATCTCGCGACACAGGCGAAGGTCTCGCTCACCCCCAGGGTGCCCGGTCAGGACATCAGCGCCGACCGGTTGTCCCGCCGCGACTGGTGGCAGGGGCCACGCCTGTTCTTCGTGATCGACGACTACCAGCTGCTCACCTCGGGGGTGGGCTCGCCGCTGGACTCCCTGCTGTCGCTGGTGGCACAGGGCGCCTACATCGGGTTCCACCTGGTGGTGGCGCGCAGCACCTCCGGCGCCATGCGCGCGCTGGGCGACCCGGTGCTCCGGCGGGTGTGGGAGCTGGGCAACCCCGGGTTCGTCTTCTCCTATCCCCGCGAGGAAGGGAAGTTCCTCGGCGAGGCCACCCCGCGCAAGCTGCCGGCCGGACGTGCCCAGCTGGTCACCCGCCGTGGCGTGAAGCTCGTGCAGACCGGGCTCGCGGAAGCGGGAGGTGCCCGGTGACCCAACGAGATGCCGATCGACGCGACAGGAGCCGACGATGAGCACGATCCAGCAGGGCGAGCTGTGCCGGATCAGCGTGTGGGGCCCCCTCGGTCGCGCCGACCTGGCCGTGCCGATGTCCATCCCGGTGGCGAGCCTGCTGCCGGTGTTGCTGCGGCACACCGGCGGCCCGGCCGCGGCCGAGGGTATGTGGGTGCTGCAGCGGCTCGGCGAACCCCCGCTCGACGCGGCGGGCACGCCGGAGTCGCTTGACTGGCGGGAGGGCGACGAGTTCCACCTCCGTCCACATGAGACACCGTTGCCGGAGCTGGACTTCGACGACGTGGCCGACGGCATGGCCACCGCGGTCAGCCGCAGGACGGGCCGCTGGAAGCCGGAGTTCAACCGGTGGCTGTTCCTCGGCCTGTCCATCCTCGCGCTCGTCACGCTGGCCAGGACGGTGCTCTACCTTGGCGACGGGGTCTCCGCGACGGTCGGCGCCGGGCTGGTCTCGGTGTGCCTGCTCGTGGCCGCCGCGGCCACGGCCGCCCGCGTCGAGGACCGCGCGCTGCTCCTGCTGCTCGGCCTGGGTGGCTGCGGGTTCGCCTTCCTCGGCGGGCTGCTCGGCGGAGCCGGGGAGTCCGAAGTGGACCTCGGGCCGCTGCCGGTGCTGGTCGGGTGTCTCGCCATGGCCGTGGCGGGTGGAGTCCTGCTGGCCGTGCGGGCCGCGTGGGGGCCGGGGCTGCCCTTCGAGCCGCTTGGCGCGGTGGTCGCGGTCGGTGTCTTCGGTGCCGTTCCGCTGTGGTGTCACCTCTTCCTGGCGATGACGCCGGTCCAGGCCGCGGGGTTGGTGTCGGCCGCGCTCATCGTGGTGCTGGTGTTCGCGCCGCGTGTGGGAATCAGGTTCGCCCGCATCCGAGGACCGCAGCTACCGCGCACGGCCGGCGAACTCCAGTACGACATCGAGGCCATGCCCGCGGACCGGATGGTCCGGCTGACCGGCTACGCCGACGGCTATCTGACGATCATCTCGGTCGCCGCCGCGGTCGTGCTGGCCGGTTCGTCGCCGTTCCTGGCCATGACGGGTGGTTTCGGCGTCACGCTCGGCGCGCTGGTCATGGCCGCGGTGCTGCTGCGGTCGCGGGCGCTCAACAGCGGGTGGCAGCGCGTCCCGCTCGCCGGGGCCGGTGTCGTCGTGGCGATGGAACTCGTCGTCGGGCTGGACGACTGGCTCGAACCGAGGTCGCGTGCCTTCGTGGTCGTCGGCGTCGCGGTGCTGTTCTTCCTGCTGGTGCTGGCGATGCTGCGGCCGCCACCCCGGCGCCTGCTGCCGATCTGGGGCCACCTGGCCAACTATGCCGAGACGCTGAGCGCGGTGGCGGTGATCCCGGTGCTGCTGCAGCTGTTCGGGATATACGGCTGGGCCGCGGGACTGGCGGGCTGAGGACATGGTGCAGACCCAGAAGGACCACGTGGACGCGTACGCGTTCCTGATCGGCCGGATGACCTCCGCGCTCGTGCTCGGCGAGCCGAGCCACCTCGAGGTCCCGGCGAAACGGACCTGGACCGGCCTGCTCGTCGGCGCCGCGTTGGCCGTGCTGATCGTGCTCGGATTCTTCATCTACGGCCTGCTCGCGAACTGACCAGAGAGAAGAGACGATCGTGGAGTTGGTCAGGAGGCTGCGCCGCGACGGTGACACGCCGCCGCTGGGCAGACAGACCATCGGCAACGCGCTGGTGGTGCACCAGCCGGACGGCATCACCGGCGAGGCGCGGGAGCTCGCCATGCGTGTCGCGCCGGACACCGAGCACGACCTCGTGGTCGTCGACCTGCCCGCCGGTGCGCCGATCACCCTGTGGGAGTCGGTGGCCAGGGCGTTGCCCCGGCGCCGGCGCGGGGTGCGGCTGGTGATCGGTGGGCGGCGGACCAGGGAGGCGACCGCGCTGGCCGGCCAGTGGCTCGCCGAGCGGCTCGGGCGGCCGGTCCTGGCGCCGGACGGCCCGGTCATCCCCGGCCCGAACGGTGACCTGTTCGTCCACCCGGGACGGGGCACCGGCTGGGTCCGGTTCCAGGCAGGCCGGTCCCCGACCTGGGAGGGCAAACGTTTTCCCCGCCCGTCGTGGGACATCGGGCTGACCGCCGAGCCGACCTCGACGAGCTCCCGCGGTGTCGCCGAGCCGATACCGGGCGGCCTGTGGGTCCGCCCGGTCGGGGTCGACCGCGAGCTGGAGCGCCACCGCGCCAACCTGGGGGTCGTGCCGGCGCAGCCGGAGGTGTTCACCGTGCTGCTGGGCAGTCCTGGTTGCCCGCCGGTCAGCCTGGACGACGCGGCCCGGCTGTGGCAGCGCATGCCCGAGTCGGTGCGCACGCGCACGCGGTTCGTCCACTACGGACCGATCTCGGTGCCCGCGGGCGGCGATGCCGGGCAGGCGCTGGCCGACCTGCTGGGGCGTGAGGTCGCCTTCTACACCGGGGTGCCGCTGGGCACGCCGTCGAGTCCGGCCCTGCGTTCCGTACTGCCCGATGGCGGCCTGGGGTGGGCGGTCTTCGCCCGCGAGCTCGGGTACCAGCCGCGCCAGCACCGTGGCGCCCCCGCCCCGCTGCCCCGGCTGCTCGGCCACCGCGTCCCGATCGAGGGCCTTGCCGAGGTGGCGCCCGCCGTCTACTGGTACGCGCCGGACGCCGTCGTCGAGGTCGTGCAGTCCGGCCTCCTGGTGCGCGCACCGCAGGAAGGTCGCGCGACCGCGGCACTGCGCGCGGCCGTGCTGGACCGCGCCGTGCACAACCTGACCTTCGACCCAGAGAGCGAGTACAGCGCGGGCCGCATGCGGACGCTCGCCCAGGACCTGATGGCCAGGCTGGACGCGCCGACGCGCAAGGCGACCCGGTTGCTGTCCGGCGCTGCCCTGCTCGCCGAGCGCACGCGGACGAAGGCCGCGAATCCCGCGCGGGCGGCGCTGGAACAGCCGACCGTGGCAGCGCCCGTGCCCGTGCCGTCCGGGGACAAGACCGCCGAGGCCCCCGCACCGGCGGTCGAGCTGTCATCACTGGCGGCCGAGGTGCCGGTGACGGAGTGGCTGACGCTGCCGGCGAAGTCCCCGTCGGTCACGGCGGTGGCCGCGCCGAGCGAGATCCCGGCAGCGCCGGTCGAGGTTCCCGCGATGACCGTGCCCAACGATGTCCCGGTCGTCCCGGCCGAGGCGTCCGTTCCCGAGGAACCCGAAGCCGAGCCGGAACCAGCCGCCGAGTCCCCGGCCGCCGCCAGGCAGGGCAGGCTGCAGCCGACCCCGCCGCCGGAAGCGGTCGCCCTGCTCCCGGAGAAGGGCGTGGCGAAGGAACGTGAGTGGCTCCGCAAGTCACTCGGTGCCGAGTACGGCCTGATGGCGAACGCGGTCGCGCGTGTGCTGTCCGAACACCCCGGCTTCCAGGGCCAGCTCTCGTCCTCCTCGGAGGAGGTCCTCACCGACGCGGTCGCCGTTGCGCTCTACCTCTCCGACAAGGGCACGGCGATCGACGCCGCCCTGCGCGCCGGGACCAACGGAGCGCATGTGCCGATCGCTCGTTGCGTGGTCGCCGGGCTCGGCAGGCTGCCGTCGCACCGCGGGCCGTCCACGATCACCACGACGCTCACCGACGCCGAGTGGGCGCTGTACCGGGAACGGAAAGTGGTGACGGAATGGGGTTTCCTCAACGTTCTCGCCCATCCCCGGGCCACCACGGCCGGTGACACCGACGTGCTCGTCTGGTCGGTGACCGGGCGGCGCACCAAACTGCTGGAGCCGCGCGAACGCGGCGTCGAGGGCCGCGTGATCTTCGTGCCTGGCACCAGTTTCAAGGTGCTCGACCTCACCCAACCATCGGAGGCCGGGCGCGGCCTGCTGTTGCTGCGTGAGCTCACGGCGAGCGAGCTGGACGAGGACGGCCGGGTCGCGGCGGAGAAGGACACGCTCGACGAGCTGGCATTGGCGTCCCTGCGGCGTGAGATCGAGGTATGGGCGGAAACCGAGGCGCGCCAGGCGGTCGACCACCGCGTGCTGGACCGGTTCGACACGCTGCCCGGCCTGGTGTGAGGGAGGACAGGACGAATGAACCGACAGGTGTTCGAGATCGGCCCGGGACGGCCCCACCAGACGATCGGCTCCGCGCTCGCGCAGGCACCGCCGGGCGCGTTGCTCAACGTCCACCCGGGACGGTACGAGGAGAACCTCGTGCTGGACCGGATGGTCACCGTGGTCGCCGCCGCGGGCGAGGGCACGGTCGAGGTCTTCGCACGCAAGGGAACTGTGGTCGTGGTCAACGCCGAGGCCGTGCGGCTGCGGGGGATCTCGCTCGTCGGCGAGGACGGCGACGTCGTCGCGGTCGACGTGGTGCGCGGCGAGGCGGCGCTCGACGAGTGCACGATCTCCGGCAGCGCGTGGGCGACCATGCTCACCCGGCTGAGCGGGAAGCTCGCGCTCCAGGGCTGCACAGTGGCCAGTTCGGCCGGCGTCGGCCTCGTGGTCGTCTCGTCAGAACGCAGCACCGTCGAGAACACCGAGTTCGTCGACAACGGATCGTCCGGGATCGTGGTGGCCGAGCACGGCGCCGCACTGCTGCGCGGCTGCAGGGTGACCGGCGCGGGCGGCAACGGCATCTGTGTCAACGGAAACGCGCACGCGGAGATCGAGCGGTGCGTGATCTCCGGAGCCGCCAAGCCCGCGATGGTGGTGGAGCAGAACGCGCGCGCGAGGATCACCGGCCTCAAGGTCCGGCAGGGCCAGACGGTCGACCTCTACCTGACCAGCGGCGGCGACGTCTCGGTCACCGGCTCACGGTTCGAGTCGGCGACGTCGCAGGGGGCACACATCTCCGAGTCGTCGGCGCCGGTGCTGCGCGAGTGCGTGTTCGTGGGCGCGGGCGGCAACGCCGCGCAGATCACCGGCCGGGCGACGCCGAAGTTCATCGACTGCACCTTCGAGTCCTCGCCGGTCGCGGTGCTCGTGGACGGTTCCGCCAGGCCGGAGTTCCAGCGTGCGACCGTCCGCGGGTCCACACAGACCGCGGTGCTGGCCGAGTCGGACGCCGTGCTGCTGGTCGACGGGCTACGCCTGACCACGGCCTCCGGCGCCGGGATAGTCCTTTCCGGACAGTCG
>Ga0307512_10004294_pt1 | contig 15724 bp, 16 predicted proteins | sample 14_EM_MG_FD_200267 | JGI IMG/M metagenome (GOLD analysis project Ga0307512, IMG submission 200267) | Populus trichocarpa ectomycorrhiza microbial communities from riparian zone in the Pacific Northwest, United States - 14_EM | ecosystem: Host-associated > Plants > Roots > Unclassified | place... | reverse complement strand
TTGTCGAGTCGCGGCGAGGCAGGGTGGGGATCTTGAGAGGAAGAAGAAGAGGGAAGCTGTGGAGAAGCCTGAGGACCGTAAGGGCTACGGTCCCAGTGCCGGAGGTAGGTCTGATCGAGGTGGGGGAGCTGAACCGTACTCCTGTACGGAGAGGGACTGGCGCTACGATAATGCCGCACTGATGATCGGCCGCAATCTCCTGACAGGGAACGTCCGGATAGTTGTGGGTACGTTGATCCCATATGCTCTGGACAGGAAGTTAGTGAGTGGGTAGATGCCAAACGGCGGGGGCTATGGGGAGGAAATGAAGGGGAAGGAACGTGTTGTAGGGACGTCATCATGGGTGGATCCGAAAGCATGCGAAGGTGTGGAATGCGTGGACGAGGTGCTTGGATGGGAACACCGCGGACGTCAAAAAGATTAGAGTTGGGAGAATATTCTGCAAGGTGATCAGTGAGGGGAGAGGACACACGATGCGGAAAACGTACCTCTATACCAGGCACGAATGGGAGGAAGCACTGGCCGTTCATCGTCCCGCTGTTTTGAGGGTCCAGGGATTGGAAGATGGGACTGCATATCAGCTTATGTGACTGGGACGATGGACGAAGAGAAACGGGGAATCTAGAGGACGGCAAGACCAATTATCTATCATCCTGATGCTCGCTTGTCAGGAAGTCATAGTACTGGCTTGGCCTGAGGATTTTTCGGCTTGACGGGTAGCGGCAAACTAGCGTAACCAGGATGATTATTTAAAGATCCGATCGGAACTCCCCATCAGTCGTTTGTGAGAGATGGGCTTTGGGCGATCGTAGAAGACGGTCGAATGCTGTGCCAGTATGTTTTCTTTTCGGACGGAGGCTTTTGGCGATCATGCAGTCGTCATCCGGGTGACCGAGGCAATCCTCCTCCTGATCTCCGTTCATTGAGTAGGGCAAAAGTAGATAGACATGGATGCTACGGCTACCAGTGACAGAAAGATCTCCCTCGCCAAGGGAGCGGAACGACAGATCAGGCGTCCTTCGGAAGCTCTTCTGGCGTCTTGGTAGTCAGGGACAGCGCGTGGAGTCCGCCCTTGAACTCGTCTGCAAGCGCGGCATTCACCATCCTGTGGCGTTGGAGGGTATTCTGTGAAACCGCTCGTGAGAACAGAGAATACAGTGATGTTTGAAGTACACATACTTTGCCCCTAAAGACTCCTGACACTATCTGCACCGAGAAATCTGTATGTTTTACGCTCAGCGCCCTCACCCCTGCTCGGCCCGAGAGAAAAATACGCACGAGTTTCGCCGTTGGCAGCATCATTGTTTCTCATAGCAGCATGATGCCTATGTTGCCAGGAATCGTTTGTGATTACGAGTCCCGAGGGTTGGAAGAGGTGGGTGAGCTTGCAGGGTTATCAGACGAAGGCTGGGCGGAGGCTATGCATATTACAGCGTAGACAGGTACCTTGTCTAGAATCGAGGACTCCATCGGACCAGGGTCACCAGATGGAACAGACATTTGTGCGAGTGTAGCCATAGTGAGGTGCGACTGGCGAATGAAGAACGGCCTTGAGACCGAACAGATCTTGACGAACATCCTCAGCGGACCCGGAGGCGCGGAAGACTTTAGCCACCGGACTGTCGATCATGTGACGATATTATCACCATCGCTTCCGCTATGCTGTTAGTCATTCCCCGCCTCTTCACCTCAGAACTCGCGAAAACTCACAGTTTATTCAGCACCAGGACCAGTATGCGAGGTGATGTTCACAAAGAACCGCCCAGTGATATCGAATTCCCATATTTCGAAGTCATCTATTACGACCAGCCGGAGAGCGTAGGCATTACAATCAAGGCGACCGATGGCCGGAGCAAGCGTTGGCCGGATTGCTCGCAAACTATAAACGAAGACGGTAGCATCAATACCTGGGAGGTCGCCGATGAAGATACACAGCACAATTGGAGGCAGAAGCTGGGGGAATTTCTGACAGACAAGTTCCTCCTGGTTGATCCAAAACTCAACGGTATGATCTGCACTCCCTCGCTTTGACTTCGCTGATCAGAATTTCCGTCGGCTTGTTGTCGGTACAGTGCATCTCCAGCCGATGATAGGCCGACGGTGCTTTTTGAATGACTTTCCCTCGGGGTATAGGTTGTTCAAGCACACGAAGGATGGCCGGATAGATCATTACTTTTGTGGTACGGAAATCTGTTCATCTCTGTTGCCTTGGTCTCTAACGCGCTCCTTTCTTCCTTCAGGGTCGAAATATGTCAACGTCTTCAGATCACCTCAGGAATTCTTTCTTCACGCATGGTGGCTTATGACGGGGGCAGACTTGGACTCGGATGGATTTCCTGTTTGCAAGTGCAAGTACTGCGGTCCAAGTCACCACCAGGGAGATATCGATCGAGAATACAAACTTCCAGGACATAGAGATTCTGGTCACAAGGGCTCTGGCAATTCTGGCCGCCAGGGTGGCTCAGCAGCAGCAACGAGCGAAAGGATCATTATGCAAGCAAAGGATTACAGAAATCTGAAGAAGCCGAGTACGGGGTAGGCTTTGTGCTATTGCCACCTTTTGTTTTCTGTGAACAACATCCTTACCCATTCGTGTATTAGAGTCCAACAAACAGCCTCCAAAGGCATCGAGTCCATCGACCCGGCCTTGTTATGATGACCGACCCTCGGAGGTAGAATATGCGAGTTCACGGACACGATGTTGTACCTCGAAGATATTGACCATTCCAAAATACTACATGGTTTTGGAAAACCTTCGGCCGGGAACGTGATCATGAAGGACTGCGGGTGATGCAAAAATAACAAAAGCCAAACCTGGGGGGGATGAAAACCGGCGGCACCAAGAGCCTCGGAGAAAGGGTCCTTGTTGCCTGGGTAGACCCGTCCTTCACGGAAAGTGGATGACGCGCGCAAGACAGCGTCCAACGACCGTGTAATGGCAAACTAGTCATACTATTTGTCGAGCACACGGTTGGCAACTGTTGGAACCCCACCGTAGGTGCGTACGACTAGCAATGCGTCTGCCGATGGCATCGTATTTCTCAACATGACAGCACAAGTGGCTGAGTCTGTGGGGTTGTTCACGGAGGGCGCTGCAGACCACAAGGGTGGACGGAACGAAGAAAGAGAAAGACGATAATCCAAACCACCCGGGTTGGGGTCCAGCCCAGGCGTACGTGGATGTTGAGCAATCCTCCAACAGACCGCCTGTGGGGCGGCGTCTAACCCCACAGCCAGTCGCAGAACATCAATGACAAAACTATCAAACCTGTGCTCAGGGTTTCGGCGCCAACTCTCGACCTCGATTTGCGACCCTGCTGGCACGAGGTAATACAATGAATTGGGTCGGCGTACCCCTGGAGATCTATGTCGAGTCCTTGATCCCCGAATATCATATCTGCTCGCGCGCGCACCTCTGGTCAGAGGCGAGCAGCAGGTCCTAAGTGCGCCGTCCTTGCCAACGCCTTGTGAGAATCACGAAACCGCACCTCACGCAGGATGGCTCGAAAGAAACCCGACCACCGGATCACAATGGCAGCGTGCGTTTCTATGATAGGGACGCAAGCGATTAGCAACGTTCAGCCGGCGAGTTGGTGAGTACCGGAGGTAATGGACAAGTCGTCGCACATGAAATTGTGGGACGTTAGCCGCCTGCGGCATCCCGGCTTCGTGGATTGGAAGCCGCCGGGTTGTTGGATATGGGCTGAGAGGTTTGCCAGACTTTGTCGTTGGTGCCCAACGGTGTCGGGGCGACAAAGAGGAGGCAATGAAGTGGTCACCATCAACGCATTCGTCCCAGAGACGTTCTAGGTGGTCATGTGTAAAAGCAACGCATCCGAAAAAAAGATAGACGAACTAGCGACGATTCCGGTGTACTTCTCCGGCAACTATGCGATCAACAGCACGAGGTACACGAATACCGCATGCGAACAACGAGAGACTGACCAGTACAGCCATACGACCCAGACAGAGATTAAATCCTGCCGGTGATCGACTCATCCTTATTGACTGTCGTCCATCGCCATTCGTATGGGTGGGTGATATCAATGCACCTGCAACCTATCTGGATTTTCTGACGCATGGATTGAAGCCTCCAAGGAACAACTGAACTTTAACGACCCGCACTCACCTGCAGAGAACGCTTTGGAAGCGTTCTATGCAGTGGTCCCCAGAATCAAAGAGGAGATCCTAAAGTCCCGTAGTCACTGGGACAACCACGAGCCCAGGATGTGGTCACGCGCGGCGCGCCTCTCTGGCAGCGAGCTAACGAGCTTCAGCCTCAGCGAAGACCTCGTCCTTGTCTCCAGCGCAGCGACCACATACGGGACGATCATCCTTGGAAAGATTAGGGTCCCTGCGATCAACGACGATCAAGGCGAAGGATTCATCCACGTTAGGTATTTTGTTTACGATACCTTATACAATCTGCGAAGTCAGGAACGGAGATCTCACCTGAGTCTGTCACTCCTAGGATCCATGACCCACCCAACAGAGTATCACCGTTTCCATCTATCGCCGCCGATCGCATTGCTCACTCTAAATCTTTACCAGGGAACGGAGGACGTCACCTTCCATTCAATACTTACTGATGAAGGTAATCGGGACGAAGATGGACATCCAACCACCTGGCAGGCTATTCAAACCACCGATACACCTTTGGTTTTCTTCAACGAGTAAACCGACCTGCGTGAGGAGGATTTATATTGTATTTATACTCGAATATTTGATTATTATTTTAAAAACTCTGGGATGCGCCTGTCCGTCGTTTGCGATCTCTATCTACGTCGCCGAAGCACAGAAAGTCGAAAAAAAATGACAGTGACGAGATTCGAACTCGCGCGGGAAACCCATCACGGTGATTGGTTAATACCTAAACGTGACGCCGTAACCACTTGGCTACACTGCCGCTGACCAGTGTAGGGACCTTGTGTCTATTCGTTGTTGATGGACCGAAGCCGCTTAGTTACGGGGTCTTTTAATTATGATTTTTTTTTGCTTCTTCGCTTCGCTCCACGCCGAGGTGTGGCCACCACAACCAGTTTCAACTGATTTGGTTCAACTTGTTCAACTTCAACCATGGACGACGAGAGCGTCACTGGCTCCTCAGCCTCCTCGTGTGCGTCCACTTCACCCACGACAGCCACTTCGACCCTCTTTGGTGGTCGCAAGGCAACCGCCAACACCAAGTCCACCCGTCTTGATCCTGCTCCAGATGAGGTCAACCCGGTCTCGTTGGTCGGGAAAACGTTGGTCCAAGTACGCAGGTCGCCGAACCATCCTAGCATCGCCCTCCACTTCTCCGATAAATCGTCCTACCAAATCCGAGTCGATGGGTACAATCCGCAGTTCCCAGGTCTCAGCAAAGTCCTGGAGATGAACGCCCAGTCGCACGGGATTTTCCCAGAGAGTGGCGGCCAGGCTAATGTAAACCTGACCGTAGACCGATGCGCCTCGATTACGATGCGTGACAAGGCGTTTGATGCCAGGGGGTCGAAGGAGACGACTTGGGATCAAACACACCTTGGCATCGTGTTCAAGTTTAGGGAGCGTGAGGGCTGGCATTGTCTGTGGGCAATGCTCGCCGACAATGACAGTTCGACAGGGGTGTGCGTCTTCAGAAGCTTTGAGGACGTTTACATCGCCCAGGCCCCCGTACGTCCATTCAACAAGGGTCACAACAAACGACGTTCTCGTCACGAACGCCAATTCAGAGTCTAACGGTGCGTTTCCTGAAATGGGGGATCACATCTCCACAACTGACCACCGTTCCAGCTGTAGCGATTGCTGTCTGTAACCAAATTGCTGTCACCTTTCTATGTATCGCGCCCGCCCAGTGTTGTCTGTAACTTGATGTGTGTCTGTTCCCCCATCCCTCATGTTACTCGGCCCCCAATATTCCCCCGTGTTCTCCTGTCCGAATGTTTTCATCTATAGTCCACCTTGTTTTTGTACGATTATTGCTACGTCTCTTGATGTTTTCCTCACCTGACATTTTGTTACCCCGCCGCCTATCTATACAACGGACTTTTTTTCATACGCTTATGCCACCCCCACTCCATTAACCCGTTCGGCCCCGTGGTAATGACGCGCAATAAATCACCACGGAGCGCGTTCAAAGGCTGGACCCTAGGTCGGCTATCGTAAGGATGTGTAAGGTTCCGCAGGTCACGGAACGGGTCGCACGACTTTTCTCAGGGTGGGCGCGACGAGTTAGACTCGTTCACACAGTCAGGCAATTGGGGACGAAGAGAAGAGCCTGAGCTGATCAATATTTGGGGTGGACGCCAGCGTGCACCGCTCCATGCATGCATGTCTCCAATCATGTAGTAATCGCTGGGCGCGCTCTGCATTGAATTGGACCCTACTGCCTGAGAAGTGAAGGAGCGCCGCGGAAGCAAATCCAAGCACCCTTCCGAGTATCCGCATTGTAGCCACGGAGGGTGAGGATACAGATGATCTAGGTGCAAGGGAAGACCGTTTAAAGTTAATCGATTGATCACTCAATGTTAATGCCCTCGCCAACGCCGACTCGAAGGCATTTGTTGGTACCTTGCCGCGGCCGGTCTCGAAACAAAGGCACACACACACAACCTAGGGGCGGGCGTCGAAATCCCCGCCAGGAGTGGAGATTCGTGTGTGAAAACCGGAATGAAAATAGTGCAATTTCGGCAAACTATTCTGGCCGGCGCCGTGGTCGATGTTCGGGGTGGCAAATTTAGATGCCGGAAGCGGCGAAAGCCCGAGCATTTGTAGTGTGACACTTCGCGTTCGTGCGCAGGCGTCGAGACCGTTTCGAAGGCGGAAGGGCTGCCAGAGGCGAAAAAAAAAAACGGGGGTTGTGACGTACAATCAGACGAAGCCCTCCGGCTCATGGGAAGATCCAGATGAATGGTCTGCCAGGGTGCGTTCGCAAACGAGTGGTCCAGCATATGGACATTGGATAGGATGAAACGACCCTTGCTTCCTGTTACCATACCATCTTACACTCCGTATTGCAAGACACGCCAAGCGTGATGGTCCAGCGCCCAGCTCAATGAGCGAACACTGTCGGACCTCGGGAGTAACGAGGATGACTGAACGGCACAGCGAACGCTCGTCCACACACCCACCCGGTGGCGACCGATGAATCTGCGGATTATGCGGTCCCTACTGAACTTTTTTTTTTTTTTTTTTTTCCTGATGAACAGTTCAGCGAAGGTAGACCCTGCCTCGGAGTTGGTTGACCCCCGGGAACATGTGAGTAGCTGGCTCGCGGGCGTCCCGGGAATGTCCGAGACCGCCGCGTCGATCTCCGGCACCACGGTAGAATCGGACGTTTCACGCCAATTACTACAAACGATACCCGTTGGGGTTTTCTCGTCGCACATACACGGCGTTTTGAGAGCAAGCAAACCCAAAAACAGATCCGTCCACCCACTGCGCATCCCACAAAGGCTTAGCTGGAAACGCAGCCGTTCCGCGCCCGGAGGGGTACCAACGGGGGAAACGCCACGCCAGGCTTTCTCACGGTTGGTCACAGCTGGATTGATGTCTTCCGCGACGAGCTCTGGGAAAACACCGGCGAGGGTCACTTTCTCCTACCTCACCCCGAACAACCTCGGTGTGGTGCGGAAACTCAACTCGGTCCTGTTCCCGATAAAATATGCCGAAAAATACTACAAGGACATCCTCGCTCCGGAGGTGGAGGATTTTTGTCAACTCGGTGAGCGCGGCCCCCCTAATCGCGCTTGGAAAAAGCGTCTCCGCACCTCTCTCTCTCTCGCTACGGATGGATCTAACCGAAAGCAACATAGTGTATTACAACGATATTCCCGTCGGGAACTTCACCTGTCGTCTGGAGTCCGAGCCTAAAAGGCGCACCTCCCTCTACCTGATGACAATGGGCATCTTGGCGGTACGTTTGCGCTTTTAGGCGGTCTATTCTTCTACATCTGGATCTCGGAATAACACGCATCACCGTCAGCCCTATCGGTCGAGGGGCGTAGGTTCTCAAGTGATGAAAACGCTGATAGATTCGGTCACTCAATCCCAATCCCCGAAGATCGATCGCATATACCTTCACGTCCAGGTATCAAACACGGCCGGGAAGGCGTTCTATGAACGGCATGGCTTCAAAGAGGCCGGTATTCACAAGGACTATTACCAGAAGATTGAACCCAGAGATGCTTGGATACTTGAAAAGGTCTTCACCGGTCCTTCTTCCAGTTGATCATCTCGCTGGCAGCGGCGTCTCTGTGAGATCGTGTGATATCCACCAAGCCTAGTGAACACCGTCTATAGCGGGTAGCATTTGTTCAAATTTGGTATTTTCCCTTGCTGCTCGTCCCGGTATCCGCAGCTCATGTGTACAGACAGAGTGTACTACGATCACTCGGAAGCTCACCATTGAAACGCCTTGTAAATTGTGTCAAAGACGACGAACGTTTACCCAGTTAATCAATACAGAGTTACAATTAGAGAACAGGATCGGTACGATATAAAAAGCATTTCGAGATCAGCGAAATCGGGTGTGTTGTATGAGATGAGAGAGAGGAAAAAAAAAAACTTCTGTGTGGTAGGAGATCTGGACCCAGGCCAACAATACAACGACGGCGTGAGGCTTGTCACCGGCGTTGTGAGGACAGAAGATGGGACTACATTATCCCTGTTTCAGTGGGCCGCACTTCTTGACGGTCTAGTGTTCTTTGATCAACGCTCACGCTGCAAGAAAGTGTGATGTGCACCCTTACCTGATGCCGCTTCAGGGCGTCCTTACGGGTGAAAGTCTTTCCACATGACTCGCAGAGGAAAGGTTTGTCGCCGGTATGGGTATCCCGATGTCGCTTCAGGTCGTGCTGCCGATTGAAGGACAATGCACACATATCACAAGCAAACGGACGTGGCGGAGAAGCAGGGTATTGCATGGAGCCGTCGACTGGGGACTGCGGCACGTATTGTGTGTGGGGTTGGCCGTAAGCCATCTGTGTCGCCTGGGGTCTTTGGGATTCCGAGGAGCAACGATAGTCGTTGTTGTACAGGTGGGGGTTTGCCACGATGGGAGGCATCGATTGCCGAGGGGAGTATGACGTAGGAGGGTTCGGATCGCGGCCGCAAGAATAATCCTGCTGGCAGCCTTGACGTATCATGGCATCGAGCATCTGTTCCTGGTGCATCGACTGTCCCGGTAGTTGGGGAGGGTACTGTTGTGGGTTATGGAGAGGGATAGAATGAGATTGGGATACAACGGAAGGGCTCCAGGTGGAATGGTGGGAGGGGTAGGAGTAGAGCGTGGCGGGATCTCTCCTCGTGTCCATGGAAGGCGATGCTGGCGAGAGTGGGTGAAAGATAGGTGCCGGACCGTGGACAATGGCAGCATAGAGAGTGGACTGGAGAGTTCATATATGGAACGGTTTGACGCTGAAGGAAATGTGATCATTGGTATAGTAGATAAAAAGGAAACGTTTCAGGTACGTTCCCAGAGGAGGGAGTGCCACCCTGTTGCCACCAGAGCAGGGATGGAATGCAGAATAAAAAAGACCGGGAGTCGGCCTCCGCAAGTGTCGCAGGAGCCGAAAGCGGTTAGCGAGGGGATAGACAATGACAGTTTGTTGAGGGCCTCAGTCATAAGCTTCCGAAAGAGGGGCCTCCTTAACGTAGGATGCGGGCTATCCCAGGCACGGGACGGCAAGGAAGGAGCGATAGATCACCAATCCCGTGTGTGAAAGATTTCCCACGTCAACTGGAAATTTGATCCTGGCCGAAATTGAAGGACAAAGAGGGACAAGAGCAATTGAAAGCCTTGTCGTAAGACAGCACTGCAGTCCACCCATCGCGGCCAGGGCCAAGACCCAGGAGGGAGAGACGAGCCTGGGGAGAGATCGAGCTGCAGGAAACGGCAAGTCGACCGCCCACAGAGAGCAACGGCTAGAAAGCGGTCAATTCTCATGGTCGCTTGTGCGGCGGTCTCGCTGGACGTTCCCACAGGTGGTAGACGAGCCTGTGCGAGATCAACAAGACGTCGGAGTGATACAGTGTAGTGCGCATCCAGCCCGGTCGCATCACAATTAGCAGAGAGAGTCAGCCGCTCAGCTAATCCCGTCCACGATATTTCCCTCACCTGGCATCGCGGGTATAAGAGGGCACCCGACTAAGCCCAGAGTGACCCTCCCAATCCCAGTGTTTCCCGATAGCGCCTCCGCCAGCTAACTTGGCAGCGCGCCATTCACGGTAATTGCCTCCTAGAAATAACCATATATCTAACCGACTCACCCCGAACCGTCCCGACTCCCGTCGGCTACTTGCCGCTCGTCGTCCGCAAACTACGCTTGCTTTGATCCCCCGATGTCCTCTCTCCACCCTCAAACATGGCAGACATTGGCGCTCTGTCTACTGCTAACTTTGTTTCCTATCCTGGCCAGAGGGGAGGAAACTGTGTCCGATGCAGGTCAGATCTGATCGGTCCAGTGCCCCGGCGAGAGAGCCTCACACATACACCTCGTCCTGCGATGCTCTAGCGCTCATAAGCAGAAAGCTGGTCGACCTCTCCCCAGACTCCGTAGGCACCTTCGCCACAGTCTTTCCGTCGGACCACCCAGACCTCCCAGGTACCCCACCCTCGCTCGTTTCCCACCCTACCCGCGACCCCTTTGTTCACCTATTTCACAGGCGAGCCGTTCTCTCTGCAGGAATATTACGCAAGGTACGAAAAACGTCAGGATTCGAGTTCTACCCTCGTGCCGTTCGATTGATGGGCTACCTTGATCTATACGTCAAACAGCTGTCACAGTAATGGTTCCTTGACCCTCCTCTTTTTCCCCATCTCCCGGCACAGCAAGAATATTCTCGGGTCTTTCAAACACTCCGCTTCGTTGTCCGTTGCCTCTCCCAGTCCAGCCGCCCGGAAGCCCCGGGTGTCCCTAATCGGCTCGGTGACCCTCTTTCAGGATGTCGCCAACACCCCAGACGAAGACGAAATCGCTGCCTGTTATCTAAAGCGTCACCCTGATGCTGTGCACTGGCTGCCAGGGGACAAACGCCAACCACACATAGTAAGTCTAGGCTCTCAACGACTCTTCTCCACAGTTACAAATCCAGCTGATCGCTATACATTAGGCATATTGGGCGAGGTTTGATCCTCATGTGCGCAGTCCATGTTTTTGATAGTTGATGCTGATTCCAACCCTGCACTGATGCTAACTTGTACAGGCGATATATTTTGTTGGCGGATTCGGAAAGTGAGTGCCGGTGCCAGTCCCATGATAGGGGAAAAGGCTGACCTCTCCTCCATTAGCACCCACTACATCGGCTACGTCCCCCTTGAATTGTATCAGACGGCGCTTCAGTCTGACCCTTCCAACGGCCCAAACCATGTCGCAGGCAGGGTTCTCATCGATCAGACCCAGGCCTAGAGAACTTCTTCTTTAACAAGGGGAAATGCGTGAAATAAAGTGTATCCACTGTAGCCCTGATGTAATCACCAAGTTACCAGTTGGACGAATGTTATTATCGGTCTATAACACCAGGATCCTTCCCCCACCCTCTTCCCTTTATCATCCACATCTCCACGACTCCAACCGATCGGCCACAGAACTCAAAATTTAGGACGGCTATATTAAGCTTCAAACAAGAGATCCCCAAGCAACTCTCCCAACAACTTGACGCTCTCTGCTTCCTCCTTATCCCGAACGACTGTCGGAGAAAAGACTACTTCAACAGTCTGCCGCAAGGAACCGTCGTTCAACTCTTCATCCCAGCCTGCATCGCGCCGTCCTGGCTCCCGTTGATCGTTCAATGCGGCATAGGTAACCAGGAGCTCGTATTTAATCTTGCAGTAAACCGTGACGTTTTTCTGGCCCTGGTGAAAAGCAGAGACGAGCGGTCCCACGGTCGTTTTCCAGTTGGGGATCGTATATGCTCGCGTGACGGAGCTTGCCACATCTGATTCCTCCGGGCGTGTCTGCTCAGCTCTAGCTCCTCTCGCCCGAGGTGCGGCCCGTTTGGCTTTGACAGGCGCATCAGACCGAGAGAAGTGCCCGAGGTACTGAATACAGACGAGGAGTTTGAAGTGGAGATAGGCTTGTTTGTCTGGCAAGTATTCAAGTGCGGTCTGTAACAGGGCCCAGTCTTCAATAGGGACCCGCCCGCACAGCGCCCCGACAAACATGGAGAGGTCGAAACGCGTCGTGGATGTCAAACTAATCAACTTGCAGAAGAACGGAGATAAACAGCGGTCTCTCAGAAGGAAGAACGGGTAATCGCCGCGCACCTGAGAGAGCAGGTTGATCCCACTGCCTTTGTGTTGTTTGTTTTTATGGGAAAGGCAGAACAGCACAACATCTAGAATTGCGCCGGCATCCCATCGGGGCTCATCATTTCGGGACCCCGGAATAGTGAGTAATAGGAGTGGAGAGTAGTAGGCTATAGGAAACGCCGTCGGGGTATTCAGCAAAGATATGACCATCAGGAGATGGGTGGGAGAAAGACAGAATTGCGCACTCACGTTTCCCTTCTTTCTCGGTTACTTCTGCATCCCTCTCGAACGACAAGATTAGCCACTCTAATACGGGCCAGGCGCCCTCACTGACTGGGGCTGAGGGGTCTTCCCCGTCCTCGCAGGAATCCTGCCTAGGTTCCGCAGGTCGACGCTTGACTCCCTTCCCCTTCCCGTCTGCCTCAGCGACCGCGATGTCCCATCGTACGAAGCCAGGCTGGAGCATGCTCCAGACGCTGGTGGCTGACTTGACGCTCAACGACGCGACGCGGGCGATGACCGAGTCTTCCCCGTCGAAATCTACATCCTCCCCCTCTACCCTTCCACGTATTGCAGATGAGTCCGGATTGAGTGGATAGCTCGGGAACGCTCGAAGGAGCGAAGCCGGAGAGTTTGTCGTCGCGAAAGAGAAGAGAAGTGCACGAGCAGCATCTACAGCCGGTTGGGAGGGCAGCGGAGAGTGCCTGGGGGCAGTTTCGAACTTGTCGGGGAGATCGTCCGGGATAAAAGGACTCGTTACAGAATCCGTACCCTTCCCCGCTTGTTTTCTTGGAGCACCCACAGGAGTACGGAGCGCGGCCGGAACGCCCAGCGCTATGCAGGCGGTCTGGCGGATGTGGGCTCTACATATAAAGAAAGGAACAAAGAGACGAACGCGATCCACCGACGGCCCAAACACCCACCAACCATAGGTGATGTCAGAGTCTCATGAAAGCAAAAAAACCGGGAGAAAAGTGGGGTGGATGAGACACTGACGGTAAAGGTGAATATTCTGGTGAGCGGATTTGGTCGAGCGAGGCCAGGGCGGCTTCATACTGCCCCTCCTCGAAACCTCCGTCCACGAGGCCAACCAGTTGCTTCGTGACTTTCCGCTCGCCGACGCGTGGTTGAGGGACCCTCGGATCGGTTCTCTGCATGTGGCCCTAGAGTGTAGGTTCAAACTTTGTTCCACCCTCGTCTTACTATCACCCGCCGTGGTGTGGGGGGTGTGAGAGGATGAATAGCGCGCCAGAGATGAAATGCGATCGTAGAATGATCTCGGCCTCAGTCACGATTAGGTTTGGTTCTTGTCACAAAGAGAAAAGGGGAGGAAGACGCGGCATCGTGAGATAGGGTCGTCTAAAAGTGTATGCGTCTGCGTCGACATATAACACCGGGCCGAGGGCGTCGGAATGAGACCCCTGACGGATTACGCACGCATGGCATCACAAAAGTTCGCCTTGCACGGTATTTACACTACAAGGTCAAGGAGGCGGAGGCAGTTGCGCCTGTAGATATCGAGGGGGAATCGACCGCTCCAGCGACGGTCCTTTCGTTTTGGGGATTCGTTGGGTGAAGTAGCTCTGCCGCGCGCTCGGGGAGTGACCGGTGACCGGTGAAAGCTCATTCAAACGAGGAGGACCCTCGATTGAAATTCACCCACGACACTCCTCCAGTCCGGATGGGGATGGGTTCATCGTCAAGGCGTTTCCAAACCCGGACAGAAAGGGACCGCGGCCGCGACCACACACATACACACAAACGGCCTTCTTTGAGATCTGTTCTGATGCATAGCCGAGTTAGAACCCCTACCTGGAGAATGCTTTTTTCCGTCCTGTCGACTTCGTGGCGGCCTGGGGGATTGGCGTGTAGGTGTCGACGACGACGACGACGAGTCGAGCATAATCACTCGCATTGTCCTCTGGGCGCGTCCAGAATGTCCATTATGTATATTAGTGTCATAAACCTGGCCGCCGGATGTGATCACAGGCTAGATCAGACTACATAAATGAAATGCGCGACAAAAGGCTTTTAGAATGGAAGCTTTGGAATCCAGCTAGAAAACCGGACAAGCGCACTCTACTACACCCTTTGACTCACCCGAGGCATTGCGCCGGACATACTCCTTCGCCCTTTGCTGTACGGTGGGATCGCCGACCTGGCAGACACATGACATCCCCGGGTACAGCGCTGTCTTTGGAGTCGGTCAACCATGATCAGTAACCCATTACGTCCACACCGAAGCAGATGAGAAAACGACATGCCTGAAACGCTGATCCGCGAGCCGAGTTCCCGGCCTGCACCCTGGCGGATGTCGCACAGAGTCTATCATCGACCCATTCCTGTAGTATACAGTACAACCCTTCGCATCCTGCCCCACCATCGACGGTGTTTCCGCCGGGCACCGCGGTTAACGGAGACAGGTAACAAGAAACGTGTACAGGAGTTTGGGACGAACGATCAGAACCACTTGATGTCTCCACAACGTCAGGGTCTCTTACTCTAGCCAACAGGAGAACAAGCCCTCAGGGTATTTCAAAGCGTTTTTCGACGTATGACAGGTTCAATTCCAACATCTTGGAGCCCGTCCTTCCGGGCAAGACGTCAGCCTAAACTTACAAACCCCGCCGGAAATCCGAGACATACCACCACGAATCCGCGCCCGGAGCTAAGAGGGCTGACTCGGACCCAGTCGAGATGTGCAAAAAAAAAAACCAGATCGTCAAGCCCGGCGATCACCCCTGGTGTACAAAAAATAACGAGGCCCGGTAGGAGCGGGGCTGCGGGGGTATATATGCCCGCCCCTTCCATGCCCGCACCCACCGAATATATCATACACCGCGAGAGCCCTAGCATCATTTTCGCACGGAACACCCTATTCAACGTTCCCAAATCAGCTTCGTCCGTGGTACTTCGGGATAAAAGTGTTCCCGCCCCGCCTCGGACAGTTACCAACGTATTGGCCAAAGCCAGATTTTTGGCTCAATCATCACCACCAGCAAAAACCTGGGCGATGTACCACCGCACGCATTCGAGAGTACGTTTCAGCTGTTCTGTTGCGCAGACCAAAAGTCACACCGTAGGGACACTCACGTCCATCAATGAAATTGCTAACGATGCTCCAAGGGCGGCATCAAGGAGTGGCGCAAACTCTGGCCAGGGTTTGCTTCGATTTCAGTCTGAATGCACTGGCGAGAAGCATCACTTCTTTGGCGCTGTTGGAGGACACCTGGCTCCGGGAGAGAGGGAACGACCGATGGACCGATGCAACTCCAAGTAAGGACAATCGAAGGGCGTCGATGACCGGATCATCGCCAGATGCACAGCCGAGAATTAGCGGCAGAATAGACGCAACCATCGGATTCTCAACGGGCACGGCCATGATGATGAAGTTCATAGAATGGTCGCAATAATGACGGATCTTAGAAAGGTGACATTGTTCAAGGGTATCTAGAATATGCATTAAAAGGGGAATGTACCAGGTTTCTCTCCTGA
>Ga0307512_10004293_pt1 | contig 15725 bp, 14 predicted proteins | sample 14_EM_MG_FD_200267 | JGI IMG/M metagenome (GOLD analysis project Ga0307512, IMG submission 200267) | Populus trichocarpa ectomycorrhiza microbial communities from riparian zone in the Pacific Northwest, United States - 14_EM | ecosystem: Host-associated > Plants > Roots > Unclassified | place... | reverse complement strand
ACACGCTGGTTCTCGTCCAGGCTGCGGTAGCCGGAAGTCTGGATAGCGGAGAAGTGGGCAAAGACGTCGGCTCCGCCGTCGTCCGGGGTGATGAACCCGAAGCCCTTGTCCGCGTTGAACCACTTCACAACGCCGGTAACCATGCTCGTCTCCTCGACGGTCGATCGTTCCCGGCCATTATGGACGGGAACGAGGTAGTAAGACCCGCACTTCGCGAGTCTCGTGTCGCCGTACTGATCGCCCGTACCGGAGAAACCCGGGTTACGACAAAGAGCGCCTGGGGCAGAATCCCCACAGGCGCTCCTAAGTACTTGGGAACCAAACTGACAACATGCGGAGCGTAGCACGCCTGAGGAGGCCCGCCGGTGATCGACGTGCAACTGGCACAGCAGCTGAAAGAGGCGGGACTGGTCTGGAAGCCGGCGCCCGGCGACCGGTTCGCCATCCCCGACCGCGACCTGGACGAGGACGTCTTCGTCCTGAGCAACATGACCATCGAGGTGTACAGCCTGCCCGAGGGCCGGGTGATCGGCTTCAACGGCACGACGGAGTGGGCGCTGGACGACGTCGAGATCGAGGAGACGATCTGGCTGCCCCGTGAGGATCAGCTCCGCGAGCTGCTGGGCGGGACGTTCCGGACGCTGCGCCGGGACGACCCGGGCTATGCGGTCGACGTCGAGCTGCTGGGCGAGCAGCGCACGTTCACCGGTACGTCGCCGGAGCGCGCCTACGCAGGCGCCCTCCTGCATCTGCTGGCCGCGGCCACTTCCTGACCCGCTATCGGCCCTGCTCGGGGATCTCCTCGAGGAGCGCGGCCAGGCCGTCCGCGTCCGGCAGGTCCGTCGGGCGCACGGTCACCCCTTCGCGGACATAGTGGAAGCCGGCCCGGACCCGCGACACCGGCACGCCGGCCAACGAGGCCCAAGCGATCCGGTACGCGGCCAGCTGCACCGCCGCGGCCGACGCCGCAGCGCGACCGGGCCGGCGACCGGTCTTCCAGTCGATCACGTCGAAACGGCCGCCCGGCTCGGCGAAGACCGCATCCATCCGGCCCCGGACCACCGTCCCGGCGATGGTGGTAGCGAACGGCACTTCCACCTCGACGGGCGTCCGGTCCGCCCACTCGCCCTCGAGGAACGCCTGCTGCAGGGCCGCAAGCTCCTCGTCGGCGGCCGCGTCGTCGTCCGCGGCGCCCGGCAACTCGTCGACGTCGAGCAGCCGGGCCGAACCGAACCGCTGCTCAAGCCAGGCGTGGAAGGCTGTCCCCCGGCGCGCGAAGGGCGCCGGCCGCTGGGGCAGCGGGCGGCGCAGCGACCGCGCGAGCCCTTGCGGATCGCGCCGCAGCACGACCAGCTGCGACACCGACAGATGTGCCGGCACGGCCACCTCGAGCGGACCGTCCCGGCGCGCCCGTTCCTCCCGCTCGGCCAGCAGCAACGCCGCCTCCCGCCGCCACCGCACGATGACGGGATCGTCCTCGGCCGGACCTGGCTCGGCCGGGCCGGGCGACGCGTCCGGGCGGCCGTGCACCGGCTCGCCGTCCGGCATGCCGACCAGTTCGGCGGCCAGGGCGGCCTGCGCGCCGACCTCCGGGCTGCGCTCGGCCAGCTCGGCGAAGGCCAGGGCCGCCTCGGCGTCGGGCTGCGCGATCATGCGGCGGATCAGGTCGGCGGCGGCGGCCATCGCGGGGCGCCGGGGGCCGAGCGGGTCCGCGGGCCATTCGGCGGTGGCCACCAGCTCGGCGCTTGGATTCGCCGCGTCGGCCCCGGGCGCGGGCGCCCACTCCTCGACCACCCCGGCCCCGCCCAGGCAGGTGGCCCGGATCTCGTCCAGGAACACCGACGGCCCGCGGGGCCGCTTCACCCCGTCGCCCCACCAGTACCCGGATGCCAGCAGCAGCCGGCGCGGGCGGGTCACCGCCACGTACGCCAACCGCCGTTCTTCTCGCTCGTCATGCTCGCGCCAAGCGCGACCGAAGACGCTCAGCGCCCCCGCGACGTCCTTCTGGTCCTGCGTCCCGGACAGGTCGAGCACCGGCAGCCCGTCGGCGTCGCCGCGCAGCGGGAACGGCAGCACGCCCATCCCCATCAGGTAGTGATCCGATCCGCGGATCAGGCCGGGCCAGACGCCCTTGGTCAGGCCGGCCACGCAGACCACGTCCCACTCGAGGCCCTTGGCCGCGTGCGCGGTCAAGATCTGCACCGCCCCCTCGACCACGTCCACCTGGCCCGGCGTCAGGCCGCGCTCCTCCTCCTCGGCCGCCGCCAGGAAGGCCAGGAAGCCGGCGATCGTGCCGCCGTCGGTCTCGCCCGCATACCGGGCCGCCACGTCGCCGAGCGCGTCCAGGTGGCCGCGGGCCAGCCCGGCGTCCCCGGCGTTCCAGCCGCGCACCGCGACCTCGACGTCCAGCCCGATGGTCCGTTCGATATCGGCGACCAGGTCGGGCAGGGGCTGGTCCAGCCGCTGCCGCAGCGAAGACAACTCCCGGCTGAACGCGCGCAGCCGGGCGAACCCCTCGGCCGAATACTGCTGCGGCGCCCCGAGATCGGCCATCGCCTCGACCAGGGTGGCGTCGTCCAGCCGGTCGGCGACGACGTCCTCGGGCTCCGGGCCGGTCGTGCCGGCCGCCCGGGCCGCCGCGATCGAACGGGACCGCCGGTGCAGCGCCACCAGGTCACGCGGGCCGATCCGCCAGCGGGCCCCGGTGAGCAGGCGCAACAGCGAGGCGCCGTCGGTCGGGTCGGCGAGTACCCGCAGCGTGCAGACCACGTCGCGAACCTCGGGCGTATCCAGCAGCCCGCCCAGCCCCACTACTTCGACGGGCAGGCCGCGCGCCCGCAGCGCCTCCTCGATCGCCGCGATCTGGCTCCGCACCCGGACCAGAACCGCGCTGGTCGGGCGGCGTTCGATCGGGATCTCGCCGGGCGGGGCGTCGGGCAGCCGAGCCGCCGAGCGCCAAGCCGCCAGCATCGAGTCGGCGATCCAATTCGCTTCATCCGCGTACGTCGGGAGCAGCGCGCAGGCGACCGTGCGCGCACCGACGCGCTCGGCCACCCGTTGCGCCGGGATCAGCTCGGCCACCCGGGCGCCGGCGGCCCGCAGCGGCCCGGAGAGGGCGTTCGCGACCTGCAGGATCTCGGGCCTGTTCCGCCAGCTCCGGGTCAGGTTGAGCACCCATGCCTCGCGGCCGCCCGGCCCGGTGAACTCGGTCGGGAACCGGTCCAGCGTGCCGGCGGACGCGCCCCGCCAGCCGTAGATGGACTGGCACGGGTCGCCGACCGCGGTGACCGGGTGGCCGCCGCCGAACAGCGCGTTCAGCAGCACCACCTGGGCGTGGCTGGTGTCCTGGTACTCGTCCAGCAACACGATCTTGAAGCGGCCCCGTTCGATCGCGCCGACCTCGGGATAGTCCCGGGCCACCCGCGCGGCCCGGGCCATCTGGTCGCCGAAGTCCATCGCCTCGATATCGAGTTTGCGCTGCTCGTAGGCCCGCACCAGGGGCAGCAGGGTGAGCCGGTGGCGCTGGCGGTTGAGCATGTCGGTGACGTCCTTGTAGACCCGCCCCGGCAGGGCCTGCACCTCGGCGAAGAACCGTCCGGTCCAGGCGGCCAGCTCGTCCGGCGTGACCAGATGCTCGGAAAGCTCGCCGGAGAGCGCCAGCACGTCGTCGGTGACCGTGGTCGGCGCCCGGTTCAGCCCGGTCATCTCGCCGGTGTACGAGCGCACCAGCGAGTCGACGATCTGCCAGCGGGCGGCCTCGGTGAGCAGCCGGGCGGACGGCTCGTAGCCCGCGCGCAGGCCGTGCTCGGTGACGACCCGGGCGGCGTAGGAGTGATAGGTGGAGACCGTCGCCTCGCCGGTGAACGCGTCGTCGCGCCCGAGCCGCCGGACCAGCTGCCCGAGCCGGGTCCGGACCCGGTGGGCCAGCTCGCCCGCGGCCTTGCGGGTGAAGGTGAGCCCGAGGATCTCGTCGGGGTGCGCGTATCCGTTGGCGACCAGCCAGAGCACCCGCGAGGCCATCGTCTCGGTCTTGCCCGAACCGGCCCCGGCGACCACGAGGACCGGCTCGACCGGCGCCGAAATGATCGCTGCTTGCTCCGGCGTCGGCGCGTGCAGGCGGAGAAGTTTGGCCAGCTCAAGTGGGGTATATCGGGGCCCGGAGTCGGCTCGGCGGCGGGGCCGGGCGGGGGTGTCGGCGAAGAGGCTCGGCTGGGTCACGGCTCGACGACCTGTCGCCCCTGCCCCGAGATCGGGCACGCGGTCCGCACCGGGCAGATCCGGCACTTCGAGTTGGCCACGGCGGCAAAGGTGGCCGCCGCCATCGTGTCGGCGGTGCGCCGGACCATCGCGTACGCCCAATTGGGGTCCTCGGCCTCGGCCAGCGGGAGCTGCATCTGCTCCCGGGCCTCCTTGGTCGGCCCCAACTGCACGAGCGCGGCACCGCCGCTCTCGTCCCCGAAGTCCGCGAAGGCCCCGGCATCGACGGCGGCTTGGTAACCGGCGAGTTGCGCATGCTCGGCCAGATCGGCGGACGCCACGGCGGTGGTCTTGCCGGTCTTCAGGTCGACGACCACGAGCCGGCCCTGGTCGTCGACCTCGAGCCGGTCGACCCGCCCGGTGAGCTGGATCGGCCGCTGCGGATCGTCGAGCCGGACCGTGAACTCGTGCTCGATGGCCAGCAGCCGCCGCGGGTTCTTGGCCAGCCAGCGCAGCAACTTGTCGACCATGTCCTGGGCCCGGTCCTGCTCGGGCCCGGCCAGCCAGCGGGCGGCCAACTCGATCGCGTCGAACCGCGCCGAGACGTACTCGACCAGCCGTTCCCGGTCGGCGTTGGCGTCCTCGGCGAGCATCGCGGCGGCGTGCACCAGGTTGCCGACGCCCTGGGCCGGGCCAGGCGGGGCCGCGCCGCCGTGCCGCTCGAGCAGCCAGCGCAGGCTGCACCGGAGGGCGCTGTCCATGGCCGAAGGGGTGACCTTGACGGGCTCGCCGTCGTCGACAAGCGGCCGGTCGTCGGAGAGGCCCCGCAGCCCCCACCAGTCGTCGGGATGCGCACCGGGCACACCGGCGGCGGCCAGCCGGGCCAACTCGGCCGCCGCGGCGCGCCGCCGGGCGGGTGCCACATCAACGGCAACCACGGCGGTACGCAACTCAGCAACGAGAGCCGAGAGCGTGAACGCCCGCGGCGGCCGCCCCACGACAAGCGCGGCCGGATCGTCCCCGGTCGCGTTGATGTCGGGCTCGACCTGCGCTGGCTCACCAGGCCCGGGGTCCAGGGTGGCCTCGTCTGGTGGGCCAGGATCGCCGGTAGCCAGGTCGGCACCGGGATCCGGCGATCCGGCATCCCCTGGCGGCGAGCCAGCATTCGCACCCGGCGGGCCAGCTCTGAGGTCCGGTGGGCCAGCACTCGCGCCCAGCGACCCATCGCTGGGGTCCGGCGGGCCGGGGTCGGGGTCCGGCGGGCCGGGGTCGAAGGGGTCTGGTTCGGGTGGGGTGTCGTTGGGCGGGGTGTCGGGGCCTTGGCCGCCGCGCTGGTCGGGCATTGCCAGTTCGGTCAGGAATCGGCTTGGTTGTTCCTCGCCGTCGGAGCCGCCGACGCTTGCCGAGGCGACCGCCGTGACCACGAGCCGCTTTCGCGCTCGTGTCGTGGCCACGTAGAAGAGTCGGCGCTCCTCGTCCAGCAGGGCCGAGGTTTGTCCGACCACCGCGGCCGCCCCCGCTGCGGCCCGGCCGGCCAGGATGTCGACGAGTCGCTCCGAGCCGAGCAGGCTGCCGCGCAACCGCAGGTCGGGCCAGATGCCCTCCTGGACGCCGGCCAGCACCACGACGTCCCACTCCAGGCCCTTCGCGGCGTGGGCCGTGAGCAGGCGCACGGCCTCGCCGCGGTCGGCGCTCGGCGCGATCGAGTCGGCGGGCAGATCCTGGCCCAGGACGTGATCGAGGAAGACCTCGGTGCGCGCGCCGGGCAGCCGGTCGACAAACCGGGCAGCCGCGTCGAAAAGCACCACCATCGCGTCGAGGTCACGATCGGCCGCCTCGGCCCGCCACTGCCGGGCCCGGCCGCCCTCGCTGCCGGGCTCCACCGGCGCGCCCCGCGTGCTCATGGCATACCAGCGCTCGGCCAGCCCGCTGTCCTGCCACACCGCCCACAACACTTGCTCAGCGGTGGCCCCGGGAGCCCCGGCCACCTCCCGGGCGGTGACCAGCAGCCGCGCCACGGTCTGCGCGGGCACCGCCCAGCGCCGCTCGACGACAGCCAGCCCGGCCGGGTCGCGCACCGCGTCGACCAGCAACTCCCCGGACGGCCGCCGATCGCCCGCCGCCAACGCCAGCGCCCGAAGCCCCTGCCGCAACCGGCGCTCGGCCAGCGGATCGGCCCCGCCGAGCGGCGAATGCAGCAGCGCGACCGTGGCTTCCTCGTCGAGCGCGTCGGGCTCGAGCGCGCACCGGAGCAACAGCAGGAACGGCGCGACCGCGGGCTGAAGGTGCAGCGGCAGATCCTCGGCGTGAATCACCGTCGGAACACCCGCAGCGGCAAGCCCCCGCTGCAACGACGGCAGCTGCAACGACGTGGACCGAAGCAGAACGGCCATCCGCGACCAGGGCACCCCGTGCAGCAGATGCGCCTCCCGCAGCGCGTGCGCAACATAGGCGGTCTCGCCGGTGGGCGACCGGAAGGTCCGCACAACTGCCCCAGCCGACGGCGCCTCAGCCGACTGCGCGGCCGCCACCGCCGAGGCCGGAGGGGCAGAATCCGCAGGCGGAGACGAGCCCCCAGACACAGCAGAAGCTCCCGGCCCAGCGGACGACCCGGGCGCACCAGATGCCCCCACCCCAGCAGAAGCCCCCGGCACAGCAGAAGCCCCCGGCGGAGTAGAAGCCCCCGGCGGAGTAGCCGCCGACGTACCGATGGCCTCCGGTGAATCAGGAGCAGTAAGAGACTCGGGAGCAGTAAGAGCAGCCTCGTTGATCGCTGCGGGCTCTCCGGGGGCGGGCGCCGGCACCGGTGGATGCATCGAGCGGTGCCGGACCGGCCCGCGCATGCGCCGAGCCAGCCGTCCCGTAGCCGCCAGCAATGCCGGCTCCGTTCGATAGCTAGTGTGCAGCGTCAACGTCTCGGCGACCGCCCCGGATGCCGTTCGGAAGCGGGCCGGGAATGCGCTCACCGCCCCCGGGTCCGCGCCGCGGAAGCCGTACACCGAGGAGTCCGGATCCGCGAACGCCACCAGGGGCGTGCCGCCGCTTGCGACCAGGGACAACAGCTCGATCTGCGCCGGGTCAGTGTCGGCCAGCTCGTCGACATACACGAAGGCGAGGCGGCGGCGCTCCGCCTCGAGCAGCTCGGGGTCGTCCGCCAGCAGGCCCGACGCCGCGCGGACCAGCTCGGCCGGGTCGTAGGCCGTCGAGCCACGAGTTGTCGCGTCGCGCAGGGCCAGCACCGCCACGTACTCGCGGAGGAAGCGGGCCGCCGCCGGCCAGTCGTCGCGGCCGACCCGCTCGCCGAGGCGGGCCAGCTCGGCCGGGCCGACCCCGCGCTCGGCGGCGCGCTGCATCAGGTCGCGCAGCTGCTGGGCGAACGCCCGGGTGGGCAGGGCCGGCCGCAGCGCCTCGGGCCAGCGGATCTCGTCGGGGGCCGCCTCGTCGCCGACGACTGCCAGCAGCTCTCGGATGATCAGATCCTGCTCGGGGCCGGTGAGCAGCCGTGGCGACGGCTCGCCCCGGGCGGCTGCCGCCCGGCGGAGCAGGCCGAACGCGTACGCATGGAAGGTCCGGACCAGCGGCTCGTGCACGATGCGGCCGGGGTCGCCGGCGATCCGCGCCTCGATCCGGTCGCGCAGGGCGGCGGCGCCACGGCGGCCGAACGTGAGCACCAGGATCCGCTCCGGGTCGACACCCGCGGCGACCCGGGCCGCGACCGCCTCGACCAGCACCGTTGTCTTGCCCGTGCCGGGACCGCCGACGACCAGCAACGGCCCGCTGGTGTGCTCGACGATGTAGCGCTGCAGTGGATCGTCGGCCAGCGCGGGCATCGGCACGGGCGGACGGCGGACCAGACGATACGCCGGAGGGCGCACCGCTGGGGACGACGCCGGCGTGCTCACGGCATCAATGAGAGCACGCGGGTACGACAGCCTGGGACCGGCCTGGGCACGCCGGCAGCCGTCGGGATCACGACCCGGGCATCAGGCCGGGGATCGGCAGTGGCGGCGGCGCCTCGCCGGACTCCGGCGCCTCCACCACGATCGGGGGCGGCGCCGGCTCCCGGATCTGCGGCCGGGCCGACGCGGTTTCCGGGTCGGTCTCGATCACCGGCAGCGGCGGCGCGGACGGCGGCCAGGTCGACACTGCCGGCGCCGGGTCGCTCCGCTCGGGTCGGGCCGCGAGCGCCGCCGTGGCCGGCACCGCGATGGCCACGCCGAGCAGTGCGACAACGCCGATGAGCGTCCGGTTGCGTGCCATGAGTACCTCCGTTCCCCGTGGCGCCGATGACACAGCGGACCGTAGCGACCTCCCGGCCCGCGCGCCGTCCCCCATTAGGTCGACACTGCGGGCCCGGCCGGCGCAGGAGCCACGATGGACGGAGCGATCGAGGCGCGGTGGCGCACCGGCATCGGCATGCGCAGCACCTTGGGCTTGGACGCGTCGCCGAGCAGCAACTCCACGGCCTGCCACCCGAGTTGGTAGTGCGGCAACGCGATGCTCGTCAACTGTGGTCGCAGCCAGGACGCCAGGTCGGAGTCGTCGAACGAGAGCACCGACACGTCCTCCGGGATGCGCAGCCCGGCCTCCCGGGCCGCCTGATACGCCCCCAGCGCGATCCGGTCGTTCAGGCAGATCAGCGCCCGCGGCCGCAGCCCGTCGGCGAAACTGCGGGCGAGCACCTCGTACGCCGGCTCCGGCCACCAGTCACAGTCGATCGTCCCGCTCAGCTTGGCGCCGGCCGCGGCCAGCCCGTCGCGGATGCCGGTCAGCCGCTCACGGCCCGCGAAGACCCGCTCGGACGGCGTGCCGAGCAGGTAGATCCCGGCCTGGTGGCCCGACTCGATCAGGGTGCGGGCCGCGCTCCAGCCGGCGCCGACCTCGTCCGGCACCACCGCGTGCTGCGCCGGCTTGGCGGCCTTGGTGAGGCAGTTCAGCAGGACCACCGGGCGGCCGCGAAGCAGCTTCGGCAGTCGCACGTACCGGGTGAACATGCTCGCGTAGACGAACGCGTCGACCTGGCGGTCGAGGAAGTCGGAGATCAGCCGCTCCTCGACCACCGGATCACCCTCGGTCTCGCCGATGAAGATCAGGTGGCCGCGGGCGACCGCCGAGGCCAGCGCCCCGTGGATGGCCTGGCCTGCGTACGGATCGGACGCGATGGTGTCCGAGACCAGGGCGATCGTCCTGGTCACCTTCGTACGCAGGCTGCGGGCCATCAGGTTGGGCCGGTAGTCGAGCTCCTGGGCGGCCCGGAGGACCCGTTGCCGGGCGTCCTCGGAAATGCGCATGTCGATGTGGCGGCCTGCGAGGACGAAGGAGGCCGTACTGCGGGACACACCGGCCCGTTGCGCGACTTGAAGCAACGTCGCCCGTTGCGGCGGCATGGCCTGAAGTCTGGCACGCCGCGGCACGTCCTCCCGCGTCGGCCGCCGAGTCGCGCGGAAACCGTCAGAACTCGTCGTCCGGCGGGAACGACGGCATCGGCGGAGGCGTGACCGATGGGTCGGCCGTGGGCGGGGTCTCCGTCGTCGGGCCCGAGGGAATCGGCTTCTGGGGAGGCAGCGGCAGGTCGGTGGTCGCCTCCGGGCTCGGCTCGGCCGACGACTCCGAGACGCTCGGGGTTGTCGAAGCATCGTCGGCAAACGCCGGCCAGGCGGTGGCGAAGATGCCCGCGGCAGCCACCGTCGCGGCGGCAAGGGACAAGGCTTGGGTACGTCTCATGGTGTGCTCCCCCGTGGAGTTCCGTGAGCCGCCGAACGACGGCCCGGCGCCCACGAAGTTACCAATGATCGATGCCCGCCGCTGTCCCGTTTCTACGGCGTGCCAAGGGCCTGCTCGATCGCGTCGAACGCCGCCGGGATCGAGCTCACCACCGTGATCTGGTCGAGCGCGGACCGCCGGACGAAGTCGGTGCCGGCCAGCTCGCCGAGCCAGTTCAGCAGCCCGGAATAGAAGCCGTCGAGGTCGAGCACGGCGATCGGCTTGCGGTGGATGTCCAGCGTCGCCGTGGTCCAGACCTCGAACAACTCGTCCAGCGTGCCGAGCCCGCCGGGCAGCGTGATGAACGCGTCCGACCGCTCGATCATCAGGTCCTTCCGGCTGCCCATGTCGTCGGTGATGATCAGCTCGTCGGCGGCGGTGTCGGCCACCTCGAGATCCACCAGGGTCTGCGGGATCACCCCGAGGGTGTGCGCCCCGCCGGACCGGGCCCCGTCGGCGACCGCGCCCATCATCCCGACGCAACCGCCGCCCGAGACCAGGGTGTGGCCGCGCGCGGCCAGCTCACTCCCGGTGTCGGCGGCCAGGTCGAGCCACCGCTGCTCCAGCTTGCTCGACGACGCACAAAAGACGCAGACGGCGGCCACGTCACCGCTTCCCGGTGGCTTCGGCGTGCGCCGCGTCGGCGTCCACGATGATCTGCACGGCCTCGTCCACGTCGTCGGTCAGCTGGATCAGCTCGAGATCCGCCCCGTTGATCTTCCCGTCCGCCAGCAGCGTCTGCTTTATCCAGTCGATCAGCCCGGCCCAGTACGCCGTGCCCATCAGGATCACCGGGAACCGGGTGACCTTCTTGGTCTGCACCAGCGTGACGGCCTCGAACAGCTCGTCCAGGGTGCCGAAGCCGCCCGGCAGCACGACGAACGCCTGCGCGTACTTGACGAACATGGTCTTGCGGACGAAGAAGTAGCGGAAGTCGATGCCCATGTCGACCCAGTCGTTCAGCCCCTGCTCGAACGGCAGCTCGATGCCCAGCCCGACCGACATGCCGCCGGCCTCGGTCGCGCCCCGGTTGGCGGCCTCCATCACGCCCGGCCCGCCCCCGGTGATCACCGCATACCCGGCCTCGGCCAGTGCGGAGCCCAGGTCGGCGGCCAGTTCGCACTCGGGGCTGTCCGGCTTGCTGCGGGCGGAGCCGAAGACGCTCACCGCGGGCGGCAGGTCTGCCAGGGTGTCGAAGCCCTCGACGAACTCGGACAGGATCCGCAGCGCCCGCCAGGCGTCCTTGGTTTTCCACTCCATCCGGTTCTGCGAGTCGAGGAGTTTTTCGTCGGCCGTGCTCGGCGGGATTGACTCGCGGCGGAGTGTGACCGCGCCGCGGTGACGCTCCGGCGGAACCCGCCGCCTCCCGTTGGTGCTGTCCGTCATGGCACCCACGGTAGTGCGGACGGTCAGGGCCCGGTGAATAACAAGCTCGGTTTCGGCAAGAGGATTGCGGGCCCGCGACCTTTTTGCCAGATTGAAGCAACGGACGGTAGCTCTGCATCGTCTGTACAGTTACGACACCACACGGCAGGCACGGCACCCGGCTGCGGCCGGGCTTCTGGGCGGAGGAGCCACCGTGACGAACCGATACGAGCGCCTCAAGATGCACCGCCGCATGCAGCGGCGGATCCGTCTGGTGGTGGAGGAACGCCGGATGGCGGTCGCCCAGCGGCCCAAACCCGGCCTGGACTCGGAGGACACGATCGAGATACCGCGCCCGGCCGTCGGCCGTGCCATCGTCGACGGCGGCTAGTTGCCCGCCAGCCAGCGGTGCAGCGTGGTCGCGCCGTCGCGGATCTTGCCGATCTCGACGTGCTCGTCGGGCGCGTGCGCTAGCAACGGGTCACCCGGACCGTAGTTCAACGCCGGGATGCCGAGGGCGGCGAAGCGGGCCACGTCCGTCCAGCCCAGCTTCGCGGCCGGTTCCGCGCCGACCGCGGCCAAAAACTCGCGGGCCGGCGCGGCGCTCAGCCCGGGCATTGCCCCGGCCGCAGAATCGGTCAGCTCAACCTCAAAACCCACAAAGACCTCTTGTACGTGCTCGAGCGCCTGTTTTTCGGAACGGTCCGGGGCGAACCGCAGGTTGACCTCGACCGTGCACTCGTCCGGGACCACGTTGCCGGCCACGCCGCCGGCGATCCGGACCGCGCTCAGCCCTTCACGATACGTACATCCATCGATGGCGACCGTGCGCGGACGGTAATCCTCAAGGCGCCGCAGCACCTCGCCCGCCGCGTGGATCGCGTTGCTGCCGCGCCAGGCGCGCGCGGTGTGCGCGCGGCGCCCGGTGGTGCGGACCAGCGCCCGCAGCGTGCCCTGACATCCGGCCTCGACCACCCCGTAGGTCGGTTCGAGCAGCACGGCGAAGTCGGCGAGCAGCCATTCCGGGTGCGTCTGCGCGACCAGGCTGAGCCCGTTGTACTTCGAGTCGACCTCTTCGGCCTCGTAGAACAGGTAGGTGATGTCGTAGCAGGGGTCGCTCAAGGTGGCGACGAGATGCAGCGCGAGCGCGACGCCGGACTTCATGTCCGACGTGCCGCAGCCGTAGATGAGATCGTCGACAACGGTCGACGGGAAGTTGTTGTTGAGGGGGACGGTGTCGAGATGTCCGGCTAGCACGATCCGCTGCTCGCGGCCGAGATCCGTGCGGGCCATCAGGGTGTTGCCGAGCCGACCAGTACTCAGCTGGGGGGCCTGCTGGAGGACCTCCTGCACATAGTCGGCGATCACCTTCTCGTTGTGGGAGACCGACTCGATATCGACCAGCGCGCGGGTAAGCACGACGGGGTCGACCAGCACGTCGGGGGTCAGCGGGTTCGCCATACGCCGCACCATACCGGCCCGCGACGAATCCGCCTCCCGGCTTCGTTCGACTAGTCCGGCCAGGTGCGACACGGACAACGATGAAGATCAATTCGGTTGGCGCCGGTGCCGATTCCGGTCCCGGGGCACGGTCGCGCCTTCGGTAGGCTTTCGGTTGTGCGTACCGCGATCTCGACTTCGTCAGCCTGGGGCATCGGCCTCGCCACCGGCACCGCCGACGGCCAGGTCCTAGACACTTGGTATCCGGCCGGCTTCCTCGCCCTGGGCGTCGAGCCCGCCGAGCCGCCGCGGCTGCCCGCCGGGCTGACCGGGCCCAAGGCGCTGCCCGGGCTGTCAACCTTCGAGGTGCGCACGACGATCGGGTCGCTAGCCGAGCCGATCAAGGACGCCTCGGACGCGTACTTGCGACTGCACCTGCTGTCGCACCGCCTAGTGCGGCCCAACGAGCTCAACCTCGACGGCATCTTCGGCATGCTGGCCAACGCGGCCTGGACGTCGGCCGGCCCGTGCCCACCTGACCGAGTCGACGAGCTGCGCATGATCGAGCGCGCCGCGGGCCGCCACCTGAGCGTGTACGGCGTCGACAAGTTCCCGCGGATGACCGATTATGTGGTGCCCTCCGGCGTGCGCATCGCCGACGCCGACCGGGTCCGTCTGGGCGCCCACCTGGCCAGCGGCACCACGGTGATGCACGAGGGCTTCTGCAACTTCAACGCGGGCACGCTGGGCACGTCGATGGTCGAGGGCCGCATCGTGCAGGGCGTGGTGGTCGGCGACGGCTCGGATGTGGGCGCCGGCGCGTCGATCATGGGCACCCTCTCCGGCGGCGGCAAGGAGAAGGTCAGCATCGGCGAGCGCAGCCTGCTGGGTGCGAACGCGGGCATCGGCATCTCGCTGGGCGACGACTGCGTTGTCGAGGCCGGCTGCTACATCACCGCCGGCTCGAAACTCACCCTGCCCGACGGCCGCGTGGTAAAGGCCCGCGAGCTGTCCGGCGTGAACGGCTTGCTGTTCTGGCGCAACTCGGTGACCGGCGCCCTGGAGGCCCGCCCCCGCACGGGCACCGGCATCGAGCTCAACACCGCCCTACACGCCAACGACTGAACCAGCGGCTACTTGGCCTGAGAGAAGCGGACCATGTTGCCCGACGGGTCCCGGAAAGCGCAGTCGCGGACGCCGTACGGCTGATCGATCGGCTCTTGGAGCACATCCGCACCCGAATCCCGTATCTTCTCGAAGGTTTTGTCGCAGTTGTCGGTCAGGAAGATGAGCCCCGGCAGGAGGCCCTTCGCGAGCAGGTCGGCGGTCGCTTGTTTGTCCTCCGCGGAGGTGTGCGGGAAGTAGCCGGGGATCTCCAGGCCGAGCTCCACGCCGGGCTGATCCGGGGCGCCGAGCGTCAGCCAGCGGCTGCCCTCGAACGACACGTCATTGCGCACTTCGAGCCCGACAACGTCGCGGTAGAAGCCGAGCGCCTCCTCGTAATCGCGCACGATCAGGAAACAGTGGGATAGCGAAATCGTCATGCCCGCCAGGCTAGGCGGGCACCGGGCTGCGGGCTTCTCGAATCGTGCCCGGCCGGGCGAGCCGGGCCAGGACGCAGCCCGGGATGACGGCCGACGGCGAGTGGTTGCGGGCACGATAGGCCGACGGCGATTCCCCGACCAGCGCGGTGAACCGGGCACTGAACGAGCCGAGCGACGTACACCCGACTTGCATGCAGGCGTCAGTGACGCTGACGTCGCCGCGGCGCAGCAGCATCTTGGCCCGCTCGATCCGCCGGGTCATCAGATACGCGTACGGCGTTTCGCCGTAGACGGCGCGGAATCGGCGGGAGAAGTAGCCGCGCGACATGTGCGCGGTCTGGGCCAGCGAGGTGACGTCGAGCGGACGCGCATACTCCCGGTCCATCCGGTCGCGGGCTCGGCGCAGCAACTCAAGCTCGTTCACCCCGCCAGGTTGTCACACCGCAGCGCCGCGTGGATCTGGGCGCACAGCGTCTCCAGGTCGACCGGCGCGCTGGTGTCGACGCGGATCACCGGCCCGAGGGCGAGCGGTTCCGCCTCGGCGGCCCAGCGCGGCCAATCGGTGACCAGCCGGTCCGCGTCGGCGTAGTAGGCGGGCCGCTGCCGCGCGACATATCGAGCCCGGGCCAGTTCCGGCGGCACGGCACACCAGACCTCGACGATCGACGCCGCCCCGCAGCGGGCCAGGCCGGCCCGCGCATACTCCAGGTCGCGCGGCCGGAACCACCACGAGTCCAGCACGACCGTCCCGTCGAGGTTCGCCGCGAGCGCGTAGGCCGTCTCCATGGCCACTGCGCCCAGGCCGGGCACCGCCGGGCCGACCGCCTCGACGAGCGCGTCCTTGATCCGGTCTTTGGCCAGGAACGTCGCCCCGAGCGCGGCGGCCAGCCCCGGGCCGAGCGAGCTCTTGCCCGAGCCCGGCAACCCGTTCACCATCACCAAGTCGTCTGCCATGCCGGCAACGATGGCACAACCTATTTGACCCTCGAGTAGGTCGAGGCGGCAGGGTTTTCGGGTGTGGGGAGCGACATGCGCGGCATCGGTGAGATGGCCCGGGCCAGCGGTTTGAGCGTCAGCGCGCTGCGGTTCTACGACGGTGCCGGGGTGCTGGTGCCGGCCGAGGTCGATCCGGCCACCGGCTACCGGCGATACGCCGACGAGCAGGTGCGATCGGCCCGGCTGGTCGCGGGGTTGCGGCGGGTGGGCCTGCCGGTCGCCGAGATCACCCGGGCCATTCACAACCCCGATTTCGTACGCGAGATCCTCGATCGGCATTTGCGCCGGCTCGAGGACGGACTCGCCGATGCCCGGCGTGAGCTTTCCCGCATCCACGCCATGCTCGACCTGGAGGAAAGACTCATGACCCGAGTTAGCCTGCCCGCCGCCGCGCTCGCCGCCGCCCTCGACGCGGTCCGG
>Ga0307512_10004292_pt1 | contig 15725 bp, 13 predicted proteins | sample 14_EM_MG_FD_200267 | JGI IMG/M metagenome (GOLD analysis project Ga0307512, IMG submission 200267) | Populus trichocarpa ectomycorrhiza microbial communities from riparian zone in the Pacific Northwest, United States - 14_EM | ecosystem: Host-associated > Plants > Roots > Unclassified | place... | reverse complement strand
CGGCGGGACACCGAGCATTTCGCAGATGACGGCGATCGGCAGCGGGGTCGCGAGCTCGTCGATCAGGTCCGGGGTCTGTCGGGCCAGTACGTCCCCGACCAGGCGAGCGGCGATCTCCTCGGTCCGTGGGCGCAGTTCGGCGACCCGCCGCGGTGTGAAGGCCCGCGCGACCACCTGACGCAGACGCGTGTGCTCGGGCGGGTCGACGGTGAGCATGTAGTCGATGCCGACCTCGTCCCGTACGCCGCTCATCAACCAGCCACGTTCCAGCCCCGCACGTTCGCTGCGCTTTGACACCAGCGGGTCGGTGAGGACCTCCCGGGCTTGCTGGTGACCGGTGACAAGCCATTGCGGCGGCGCGCCGGCGGGCTCACAGCGATGCACGGGCCCGGCGGCGGTCAGCCGGCGCAGCAGCGCGTGCGGATCGGCGTGGAATGCGGCACTCTCCAGCTGCGCCCGCAGGACGCCTCCGGAAAGTTGTTCGCCAGAGTTGACTTCGTCGGTCGTCATGGAGCCCTCTCCAGGCGTTGGTCGGCGCAGCGCCTCCAGAACATGATCATGGGCGGGCGGGTGAAATCGGGTCGCCAGATTCCGGTGATTGTCCGTCGACGTCTTCGTGCGGTAGCACCGGGCCGCCGAGGACGTGCCGACGTTCGTTGACCTGATATCGATCCTTCTCGTCCACAGTGCCTGCTGTCTCAGTTGTGCATTGTGATCCCCGAGGAGAAGCTGTGACCGACCTAGTTCGACGGTTTGTCAGGCCGCTGGGCCGGGTGTTCGGAGTCCTGCTCGTGCTGATCCTGATCTCCGTCGGGGCCCTGTACCTCTGGCCGTTGGATAACGACAATCTGCACCCCGATCCGCAGACGCTTACCTACGCCGAAGCAAGTGCGCGCATCACCGCCCAGGCGGATGCCGAGAAGGAGAACCCCGGCATCCGCCCCGAATGCCGTTCGCTCGCACTGTTGCACGGCGATGTCACCGCGAAGGCGGTGCTCATGCTGCACGGCTACACCGACTGCCCCGCCCAGTACGCCGAGCTCGCCCAGCTGTACTACCAGCAGGGCTACAACGTCTTCGTGCCGCTGGCGCCGCGACACGGCACCGTTGATCGGCGAGCGCACGCCGACCTGACCGCGCAGGAACTCGCGAACTACGCCACCTCGTCGATGGACATAGCGGCCGCACTGGGCAAGGAGGCCGGCGCGGTCGGTATCTCCGGTGGCGGCGCCCTCGCCACCTACCTGGCGACCACGCGCCCGAGCCAGGTGCAGCGTCTTCTCGTCATCTCCCCGTTCTACCGGCCCGCCTCCGGCCAGGCGCCGGCCGTGGTCGTCAAACCGTTCACGGTGCTCTTCGGCTTCCGCCTGGTGCCGGACCACTTCAACGGCAACAACTTCTCCTTCGCCGCGCTGTCGCAGTACCTGCGCCTTGCCGCGATCACCGACACCGGCACCCGACTTCCCGCGTTGCGCAGCGTCGCCGTGGTCACCTCGGCGAACGACACGTTCATCGACCTGCAACAGGCCCGCAAGGTGCCCCGGGAGATCGCCGAGACCAACAATCTCTCGTTCGTCCAGTTCGAGATCCCGGCGGCGACCGGCATCGGCCACGACGCCGTGGACCCGGCCGGTCTGGGCACCGAGAAGGCCTCCCTCTACGCCCGGTATCTCGGCATGTACGAGGGGCAGGCCACGAGCCAGTGAACGCAGCCGGTTGACGCCGTGCCCGGACGGCGTTGTGGACCCTGGAGGGAAGAAAGCGCCAACCTTGAGGGGCGAAGGCACCAACGCTGTTGCGCTCGTCGTCGCTCCGGCACTTTACTGGTGCGCGGTCCTGACGGCAGAGGGCCGCAGGCTGGCGCGTTCTGGGGATCGAACATAGGCGTGGTATTCAGGACAAATCACCGAAAGCCAGTTCCGGCGACGCCGCGCCTGATCCAGCGCAGGGGGCTTCTCGAATCCCTCGACCGCGCGGCCGACACCAGGGTGACGCTCATGCCTTGACAGGCATCGCTCCGGCCATCGGGTACGTGACGACCGTCGAAACACACCTGCTGGCGGCGTTGGCATTGCACGAACTCGGCGATCAGCGCGCGGCCATCGCGGCCACCGAGAGCGCCCTGGCCCTGTCGGAGGCGGACCGGATTGTCCTGCCGTTCGTGACAACCGGATCCCTCAAGCTGCTCGAAGCCATGCCGCGGCATGAGACGGCGCATGCGGCCCTGGTTATCGACATCGTCGAGGTCATCCGCGGATCGGTCGGCGCGCCGGCCAACGAGCGTCCGCCGGAAAAGACCGAGCGGCTCAGTCCGAGCGAACTTCGGGTGCTGCGGTACCTCCCGACGAACCTTTCCCGGCCGGAGATCGCCCGAGAGTTATCGGTCTCGGTGAACACCGTCAACACCCATATCCGCAAGATCTACGCCAAGCTTCAGGCGGAGGGTCGTTCCTCGGCGGTCCAGCGCGCCAGGGCGATGCGGTTGCTCTCGATCGGCCCGACCAGCTAGCGAGGCACCGGCCGGCCCGGCCCCCGCGTGGGATCGACGGACCGCCGCAACCCGCTCGACTGGCGAAGATCACCAAAATCCGGTGATGTCCGTCCATTACCCCGAGCCATAGCATTGTGTGTGTCTTGCTGATACAGCATGAAAATTACGGGGAAGAGCGGGTTCGCGTAGTCCTGGCCGACAACGCGGATCCAGCCCCGATCAACAGCTATCCCTCGAAAGGAATGGGCAGCGATGCGTTCAGCACGGAAGCTGGGCCTTGCCGCGGCGGCGGCGATGGGAGTCGTACTTCTGGCCCCCACGGCGGCGATGGCGACCCCGTCGTCCGGCGTGACCGGCACCATCATTTTCCAAAAGACCATCGGCGACACCGACTACATCCTCCGGGAGATCACGATTCAGCCCGGTGGCACGACCGGATGGCACTGGCATGAAGGGACGATCTACGGGGTGGTCGCGGCGGGCACCCTGACCCACGAAATGGCCGATTGCACGACAATTGATGTTTACCGGACCGGTCAGCAGATCACGGAGGAGAGCGGCGCCGACCATGTCCACCGGGGTGTGAACCTCGGCACGACGCCGCTGGTTCTCGATGTGCTCTACGTGAACCCGAAGGGCGCCCCGCTGTCCGACGACGCGGCTGACCCCGGCTGCCCCGACCTGGGTTGATCTATCACCGGCGGCCGAGGCAACCCTGGATTGTCCGGCCGCCGGCGTGGGCCCCACCGCTGGCAGAAATCGCGCCCGCCGAGCGGCGTGAGCCGGATCTCCTTCCACCGGCCGGTCGACGCTGCGTACACGTCCGATCGACGCCGTGAAATAGGCGCAAAAGCCGCAAAACAAACGGGATGAGTGGGGATAAAACTCTCTTTTCGCGTCGCAGGATTTCCCTGTCGATCAGCGGTCCGCGGCGGTTGAATGTCGATGCGGGGTATTCCGAACGGGATTCAGATCTGCCACCATGGCTCCTCCGGAGCCCCCCTGGAAATGTTCGATCGACTCGGCAGGCAACGTTTTGTGCCCCAGCCGCGTCATGTCTTGTGTTCGCCAAGGATGGCGCCGGCCGGAACCCCCGCCTCGATTGAGAGCCATGATTCAGCGACGCAAGATCATCATCGGCGCGTTGGGCGTTGCCGCAGCCGCCGTGACAGCCGGATGTTCCTCGCACCGCACGACCAACTCGGGCGCCGGCGGCTGGATCGAACCGTCGACCATCGCCGAACCGCCGGTCCAGCTGAAAGTTACGCCGGCCAGCGGAGCCACCGGGGTGTCGCCGGCGAAGCCGATCGTCGTCGCCGCCGAGCAAGGCACGCTGAAATCGGTGGTCGTCACCACCGGCAAGACCAAGGTCAGCGGCTCGATACAGGCCGACGGGACCTGGCGCTCGACCGACGACCTCGCCTACGGCAAGAAGTACAAGGTGGTCACGACGGCCGCCGACGGCGCGGGCGCCCTGAGCGAGCACACCTCCAGCTTCACCACGGTGAAGCCGCAGAGCCTAGCGAAGATCACATTCCAGGCCAATGCGATGAACTCGCTCAAGACCGGCCACACGTACGGCGCGGGGCAGCCAGTGATCATCGCGTTCAGTCACGCCGTCAACAAAGCCGCGGCGGAGAAGGCCATCGAGATCACGACCTCGCCCGTCGTCAAGGGCAAGTTCTACTGGGCGAGCGACAGCACCGTGCACTGGCGGCCGGCGAAATACTGGGCCGGCGGCACGAAGGTCAAGGTGAGTGTCAACGCGTTCGGCGTCAAACTCGGCAAGACGGTGTACGGCGAGAAGAACGCGTCGACCCATTTCCAGATCGGGCGTCAACTGATCGCGATCAGCGACTACCGCAAGCACACGACGAAGGTCTACATCAACGGCAAACTCGTGCGCACCATGAAGAGCAGCCTCGGAAAGGGCGGCTCCGCCACGGGTACGAACGGCGAGCAAATCAGTTACTGGACGACGGGCGGCCCCCACGTCGTGCTGTCCAAGGAGCGAGTGCACAGCATGAGCTCGGAGAGTTACGGCATCACCGACCCGAAAGACCCGAACTATTACGGGGCCGAAGACATCGAGTACTGCACCCGAATCACCTACTCGGGCGAGTTCTTGCACGCCGCCCCGTGGAACCATTCGCTGGGCCGCGCGAACCTGTCGCACGGCTGCGCCAACCTGAGTGTGGCCGACGCCAAATGGGTCTACGAGAACTTCCTGATCGGCGACATCGTCGATGTCACGAACAGCCCGAGAAAGCTCGCCATCTGGAACGGGCTCGGCGACTGGACGGTCCCCTTCGCCAAGTACGGCAGCTGAGTAGCCCTATGCCACGGTGGCCCGGCTGGAGAACGAAGGCGACGTCGACGGCGAGCACGCCATCAAGATCTCGGCGGACGTGTTTCTGAAGGATTGGCTGCCCCAGCTGAAAGAGGACGACGCCGACATCGCGATCTTCCCGGTTGAGGAGCGGAACGCGGCGGTCCTTACGCTGGCCGAGTTTCGCTCGAAAATGACGGTCGCGCTCCGCTTGAATTAGAACCGATCACTGACGAGTTTGCTCTGGTCGCCCAGCGGCGCCAGCCGGTCAGCTCGGTGAGCAGATCAAGGAACATGCCGACGTGCGCCTTGCGCGTGCACGTCGCTCTGGTTTCGGCTTCCCTTCGACGGTGACGCCCGAAGCTATGCAGGTCGCATCGACACCCCGTTGACTCCGCGTCAACGGAACCGGTTCCGGGCAAGGCGCCGCAGGTCAGCCCCGCCCGGCGATGGGCTGTCGACTACGCATCGATATCCATAACATCGGGTGAGGGTCACCGAGTGGAGATGGGCGCGATCTTGCTCATCTGTGCCCTTCGATGGCCATTGCTGTCCATGGCCCTATCTGTCACGGAGCCGTCCATGAGACCTGCCCGATGGGTGACCGCTAGCGCGCTCGCCCTGTTAACCGCCGTCGCCGCGGTCGCACCCGCGACCGCGGCCCCAGCCCCAACCGGTGACGCCCTTGGGGTGTACACCGGCACGCTCAACACCGCCCAGCTCGCGCTGCTGCGTGCGGCCGGTGTCGACGCCGATGAGATCGCCCCGACGCCGGTGGCCGCGGACCGCGTCGCCGTGGAGACGATTCTCGGCCGGCGCCAGGCCGAGCGCCTCATCAAGGCGGGTGTGCCGCTGGCCACGAAGCAGACGACCACTACCATGCGGGCGCGCGCGGCGGCCGATCCGACGGTCTTCCGGCGCTACGACGCGCCCGGCGGCATCCGGGCCGAACTCGCCGCGACCACGGCCCAGTTCCCGCAGATCACCAAGCTGGTGACGATCGGCACGACACTGCGCGGCGTACCGATCCAGGCCGTCAAGGTCACGACGAACGCCCGCTCGGTGTCCGACGGGAGCCGGCCCGCCGTGCTCTACTTCAGCGCCCAGCACGCCCGCGAATGGATCACCCCGGAGATGAACCGGCGGCTGATGCACTACGTTCTGGACGGCTACGGCAAGGATCCCGCGCTGACGAAGCTGGTCGACACCACCGAGCTGTGGTTCATGCCGGTGGCGAACCCGGACGGCTACGACTTCAGTTTCACCGACGGCAACCGGCTGTGGCGCAAAAATCTGCGCGACAACAACGGCGACGGCCAGATCACGAACGGCGACGGTGTCGACCTGAACCGCAACTTCGCCGAGAAGTGGGGCTACGACAACGAGGGCTCCTCGGACGACCCGAGCAGCGAGACCTTCCGCGGCCCCGGGCCCGAGTCCGAGCCCGAGACGCGGGCCCTTGACGCGCTGTTCAGCAGGGTCGGCTTCGAGTTTGTGGTCAACTACCACTCCGCGGCCCAGATGTTGCTCTACGGCGTCGGCTGGCAGGTGAGCACGCCCAGCCCGGACGACCAGATCGGGATCACGCTGGCCGGCGACGACGCCCACCCGGCGGTCCCCGGCTACAACCCGGGCGTCTCGGCCCAGCTTTACACGAGCAACGGCGACACCGACACCTTCGCCCAGGTCCGGACCGGCGCGATCGGCTTCTCACCCGAGATGTCGACCTGCGAGACGGTGTCCGCGATCGACCCGACCGACAAGTGGGAGCCGGCCGACTGCCCGAGCCGCTTCAACTTCCCCGACGACGAGAAGCTGATCCAGAACGAGTTCCTCAAGAACCTGCCGTTCGCCCTCTCGGTCGCCCGGTCGGCGGCGGACCCGGCCAACCCGGTCTCCTCGGTCGGCCGTACGGCGCCCGACTTCCAGAGCGACCCGTTCGACTCGTCCTACGGCACGTCTCAGCAGGTCGCGGTCACGGCGAAGCGCTCGCTGAGCGGCGTGCGGCTGCAATACACGATCAACAACGGCCCGGCCCAGTCGGCGCCGGTCACGCCCTGGCGCGGCGGGCAGAAGTACGGCGCCGGCTTCGACAAGTACTACGCCGAACTGCGCGGGACCGTGCCGACGCAGCGCTCGGGGGACAAGGTGACCGTGTGGTTCACCGCCTCCGGCGGCCGCAGCAGCACGCCGTTCACCTACACGGTTGCGGACCACATCGGCGGGGACGTGCTGGTGCTCGCGGCCGAAGACGTCACCGGCATCTCGCCGGCCAACACCGACGGCGCCACCGCGGCCCGGTACGCGGACGAGCACGTTGACGCGCTGCGGGCGGCCGGCTACACCGCGGACGTCTACGACCTCGACACGCATGGCCGCAAGGCGCCGCACCCGCTCGGCGTGCTCTCGCACTACAAGGCCGTGCTGTGGGAGACCGGCGACGACATCGTCCCGCGGGCGGCAGGCCAGCCCGGCGGCACCACCACCCGGGCGGCGTTCGAGACCGAGATGGCCGTGCGTGACTACCTGAACGAGGGCGGCAAGCTGCTCTACAGTGGACAGTACGCTGGCCTGGCCCAGGCCGCGGGTACGTACGTTTACCAGCCCGAGGGCTCGGCCGAGTGCGCCAGCGCGACCGACCCGACCTGCGTGGCGCTGAACAACGACTTCGAACAATACTGGCTCGGCGCGGACCGGTACCTGGACAACGGCGTCGCCACCGCGTTGACCGGGACGGCCGGAAAGTTCGCGGGCTTCGCGGCGCCGCCCGGCAACCAGACACACACCGCGACGCTGGTGACCACGTCGAGCTCGCTGCCGCCCGCCCAGTTCCCGCAGTTCTCGAGCGTGGCTCCGCTGAAGTGGCAACAGACGGGCAAGCCGCCGTACGAGCCGTTCGACGGGGCCTGGTACCTGTGGAGCGGTCAGGCCAACGCTTCCTACAAGCGGCTCACCCGTACCGTCGACCTTGCCTCGGCCAAGGCCGCGCACCTGCGGTTCTCCACCTCGTTCGACACCGAGGAAGGCTGGGACTACCTCTTCGTGGAGGCGCACGTCGTCGGTACCGACAACTGGACCACGCTGAGCGACGCGGGCGGGTTGACCAGCACGGTCACGGGCGAGAGCTGCGAGACCGGACTCGCCGGCCTGCACCCGTTCCTGAACCACTACTGGGGCGCCGACTGTTCGCCGACCGGCACCACGGGCAGTTGGAACGCGGCGAGCGGCAGCAGCGGCGGCTGGAAGGAATTCGACGCGGACCTCTCGGCGTACGCGGGAAAGCAGGTCGAGGTCTCGATCTCGTACGCGTCGGACTGGGTCAATCAGGGCCTCGGCGTCTTCCTGGACAACGTCCGGGTCGAGACGAACGGCGTGAACACGGCCCAGACGTCATTCGAGACCGACCTCGGCGGCTGGACGGTGGCCGGCCCGCCCGCCGGTTCGGGCACGAACGGCACCGACTGGAGTCGCAGCCAGAAGGCGTTCGAATCGGGGGCCGCGACCAGCACGGCGGCCACCGTGTATCTCGGCTTCGGGCTCGAACGCCTGGCCCCGGCCGACCGCAACGACCTGGTGGCCCGCGCGATGCACCACCTGTGCGGCTAGGCAAAGCATCCATTCCACCTTGAAAGAGGTTTCATGAAACGGTCACGAATGCTGTTGACTGTCACCATCGCGTTCATCGGCGCCGCGCTCGTCGGCGTCGCAGCAATGGTTCCACCCGCGACCGCGGCACCGGCTGTGGCGACATCGGCCGCGTCGGCGCTGCTGGTCACGGCCGAGGAGTTGCCGATCGGCGGCCCGAGTTCCATCGACTTCTGGGAGGACTTCACCGGGCCCACCACCGGACAGCCGAGCGGCTCGATCAAGCTCGGCCTGCTCGGCACCGCCCACGGCCCGACGGAAACGCAGTCCTGGTGGGCGCATTTCCAGGCCTGGGACGGGCAGAGACTGGTTGGGCAGGCGCAACAGCTAGTCCTGACCTACCCCGACGAGGCCACGGCGACCCAGGCGTACGAGGCGACGGTCGCGGCGGAGATCTCGGCACCCGAACGCCTGCCGATCCCGCCGGTGAATGACTTCTTCGGGGTCACCGCGCACTCGACCTCGACGGTGGCGGGCGCCACCGCCTACAACTGGCAGATGGGCGCCGGCGACAAGGGCGAGTACGACCGCACGGAATTCCGGCAGGTGATCCTGCACCGCGGCACCGCCGTGACGATCCTGGAGTTCCAGCCGGACAACCAGCTGTCCGGCTTCGCGGAGCCGTTCGTGGTGGCCGCACAGCGCCGCCTGGGCTAGGCAGCATCCAGGAGAGGCCGGCCCCCGACCCGGGGGCCGGCCTCTCCGCGCGCAGTTGCTCCGCCGCGGCTCGCACTGCCAGCGCTGTCCGGCCGGCGTCCCGCCACAATCGCGCCGTCAATGCTGTGCCATGGTGGAGCGGTGACCGTTGAGCTCCGGCTTGCGACCCGAGAGGACTTGCCGTTCCTTGTCGTCGAGGATCGCCACGTAGCCCGCACTGAGCTCGCCCGCATCGTCGACGCCGGGCGCATCACGGTGGCCGTGCAGGCTGGTTCCGTCGTGGGATGGCTGAGATGGGGCCTGTTCTGGGACGAGATCCCCTTCATGAACATGCTGTTTGTCGTGGCGGCACATCGTGGCGAGGGGATCGGCACCCGGCTGGTCACGCACTGGGAGAACGCCCAGCGTGCAGCGGGATTCGACTCGGTGATGACGTCCACCCTGGCGAACGAGCACGCTCAGCACCTATATCGCAGGCTGGGCTACGTCGACAGCGGCTGCCTCCTGCTACCCGGCGATCAACTGGAAATCGTGCTACGCAAGCCACTCGCGCCTCGGTAGGTCATGGGCTGCTCTACCACGGAGCCTGATGCTTCGAGTCCGAAGTTCGTCGATCCGTTCGGCCCAGGCGGGCTCGCCGCCGACGACGAATTCGCTCGGGGGTATCCTGTCGAAGGTAGGCACGTCCCTTGTCGATGGCCCGCGTGCGCCGAGAAGCACGTCACACATGATCTTCGAATGTTGGAGCGCCTCCGCTCCCGTGTGGTGAAGCCCGCGATCCGGGTCCGGACCCCGCAAGAGATCCGCTCGGCCCGGCGTCCCCGTCGGCATCGATGCTGGGGGCATCTTGTCGCGGCACCGCTGTGGCCAATGCACGGCGCCAATCTCGGCACGCTGCTGCGCACTTGCGACGCCGTCGGGGCTTGCCTCGCGGTTCCCCCGTTCGGCTGGGTGAACGAGGCTCTCGCTCGCGGTAACACGTTGCGGCAGCCCGCCTGCGTGCACCGTGTCGGTAGTCCGTTGCGGTGGCTCGCCGACGAGCGGCGGGCCGGTACGGCCATCCTTGGTGTGGAGCTGGCGGACGAGGCGGTCCGGCTCGCCGATCTGCCCGCGGCCCGGCGCCGCACTGTCGTCGTGCTTGGACACGAGGCCACCGGCATTCCGGCGGAGGCGCTCGACCTGCTCGACGGCGCCGTGGAGATCCCGATGGTCGGCACCGGGTCGAGCCTCAACGTCGCGGTCGCCGGCTCGCTGGTGCTGTACAAGCTCGGCGGGCTGATATGAGCCTTGGCCGCAGGCGTGGGCCAGCGCGTCGGTGAGCGGGAACGGCAAGGTAGACCGACACACACGACACCAGATTCGGACCTTCGAACATCGGTGACTCGCTTGCGATGCCGCCCTCGTCGAAGGATGTTCTTCATCGTCGACGCCGGGCGCATCACCGCGGCCGTGCAGCCTACGTCTCGTCGCGTATCTTCATCCAGAGCTTGCCAAGCATGTTTTGGCCCGAGCCGTCCGCACCCTCGCCCCAGAAATAGTCGGTCGGCGAATCCTCAACAATGTCTTCGTGGCCGCTTTCCCTCAAGGCTTCACGCGCCTCCGGGTGCTGGGCAAGCTTGGCCCGGAGGATTTCCTCCACCACGGCTACCTTCTTGCTGGCCCAGTCGGGATCTTTAGCATCTTTGTATGTCTCTTGGGCTAGCGTCTTGGCCTGCAGCGGACTGCGAGCACGGCGAATCGCCTCCTTGCCCCGAGGATCGGTGCACTTGGCCGCCTGGTAGGCATGCTCGGACGTGGGGTAGAGCTGTCCCCGAAATTCGATGGCGTGCGCAGAGAAATTGTTGAAGACGTAAAACTCGGGCGTATAGAAGTTGATCGGCATCGTCTACTCGCGCTCACTGCTTCGGGCGAGGTGCTGAGCTTGCCCGTTGTGCACGTCGCTTACCCACTCCCAGCCGGGCTTGGCCGATGGGCCGACCCGCTGGTCGGCGACGGCTTGGCCGCTGCGCAACGCGAGTACGTACGCCCGGTCCTGGTCGATTCGTGCCCGCGCCTGGTCGGCCTTGCCGATGGATCCGTGGCCGGGGATGACGACATCGACGTCGCCCGCCACGTCCTCGAGCAGTTGCAGTGCGGCGAGATAGTCCTCGATCGGGCTTGGGGCGGTCGGGTTGAGCATTGGAATCAGGACGTCGGAGAGCATGTCGCCGGCGACAAGCACACCGAGTTCCTCGATCAGCAGCGCCGCGTGCCCGGGGGCGTGCGCCTGATGCTCGATGATTCGTACCTGCGGGCCGTCCCACGGAATCTGCGCCATTTCGGGCGGCAGGCCGGTGATATGGCCGAACAAGTCGTCCAGTGGCACCTGTTCGACGATGTCGGACGGGATCATCCCGGCGACGCGGGCTTTCGCGCCGGCGTCCGACAGCCGTTCTCGGACAACGGCCGCGCAGCCGGCCGTGCCGTATCGGGGCGGGGCGCCGAACCGGCCGTGCCAGAGCAGGTGATCCCAATGCGGATGTGTCGAGAAGCCGGCCACAACGCTCTGGCCCGCGTCGGACAGGTCGTTTGCGAGGCAGGCCAGCTCGTGGCCGAGCACCCCGGGGTCGACGAGTAATACGCCGGCCGGGCCTTGCACGACGACGGCGTTGCTTTGGCAGAACTGGCTTTCGTGGACCAGTACACCCTCCGCGACCTGCGTCAGCATGAGCTTGCCTCCATCGCGTCCCGGGTCGTTCTCATCACCATATTGGGGACGAAACACCTGTCAAGCAGCCACGCTCCCGGCGTCCGAGGTCCTCCCGATGGCAGGTTTCAGAAATATTTCATCGAGATATTGAAATGTGGCGAGGGCTGTTGCTACCTTCCGTTCCCGGTGCTGGTGAGTTTCGCGGAGGAGGCTTGGGTGAAGGTTGGTCTCACCGAGGTCGCCGCGCGGGCCCGCGTCAGCGAGGCCACCGTCAGCCGGGTCATCAACCGGCGGCCGGGCGTCGCCGGGCGTACCCGGGATGCGGTTGAGCGGGCGATCGCCGAGCTCGGGTATGCGCCGAGCAACCGCGGCCAGCTCGTCGCGATGATTACGCCGTGGCTGTCTAACCCGTTCTTCGCCGAGGTTGCGGAACTGGTCGAGGCGGCGCTGGCTCCGCACGGGCTCAAGGGTGTGATCTGTCCGTCGCTGCCCGGCGGGATCCAGGAGCGGGATTTCGTCAGCGCCCTTGTCGACCACGGGATTGTCGCCGCGGTCTTCTTGTCGGCCAGTAACACGCTCGACGACACCGACACCGAGGCCTACCGGATCCTGGCCGCCCGCCGGATCCCGTTCGTCGGGGTCAACGGCGGGTTTGCCGGTTACGACGCGCCGGTTTTCTCCAGCGACGACCTGCTCGCCGCCGAGATGGCGGTCGACCATCTCTACGGTCTCGGTCACCGCTGGATCGGCATGGCGGCCGGGCCGCCCGGTAACCGGCCGGCCGACCGGCGGGTGCGGGGTTTCGTCGCCGCGCTTGAACGGCGTGGCGGCACCGATGCGGGCCTGCGGGTGGTTCGGCAGGTGTACACGGTCGAGGGTGGACAGTCCGCCGCGGCGACGCTGATTGCGGACGGTGCCACCGCGATCGTGGCCGCCAGCGACTACATGGCCCTGGGCGCGATCCGCGCGGCGCGGCGGGCGGGTTTGTCCGTGCCCGGAGACGTCTCCGTGGTGGGGTACGACGGTTCGATGATCACCGAGTTCGTCGACCCGCCGCTCACCACGGTGCGCCAGCCTATCGACCGGCTGGCCAAGGGGGTGGCCCACGCGGTGGTGGCGCTGGCGAACCACCGCGAGGTGCCGACCGGGGAACTGCTCTTCAGCCCCGAATTGGTGGTGCGTTCGTCGACCGCGCCGCCACCGGAATCCATGCCCGCCCAGGACACCGGGGCCGGCCGAACTAACCGGAGGCAGGACCGATGAGACGCCCCGTTCTCGCCGCATTTCTCGCCGCATCGCTGATCATGCCGTTCGGCGCGGTTCGTGCCGAGGCCGGCGCCGCCGGTGCGGATCTGGTCGCGGGGCCGCTCACGGTGGTCAACCCCGGCTTCGAGCAGGGCCCGGCCGGGTGGACGTTCACCCCGGGTACGGGCGTTGCCACGAACTATCCGCACGGCGCCAGCGCGCTGACCTACCTCGACTCCGGCGCCGACAAACGGGTTAGCCAGACCGTCACCGTGCCGTCGGCGGGCGTGTACTCGATTTCGGCCTGGATCGCCACCGGCGGGCCCGGCGGCACGTTCACTGTGCTGCGCAACGACGTGGCCGTGGGGTCGGTGGCCCTGCCGTCGCGCGACACGTATTCCCGGTACACGGTCTCGGACATCAGCGTCGAGGGCGGCGACCGGGTGGGCATCGTCTTCGGCGGGGGATCGAGCTGGGTCAACGCCGACGATGTGATGGTGTCGCCCGGCGCCCGGGCCACGCCCCGGGTCTCCTCGTCCAACCCGAAGGTCGTCGCGATGTTCGACTGGGCCAAGGCGAAGGCCGGCAGTTGGGTGCAGCAGGGCGGCGTGGTCGGTGCTATCAACGTTGACGAGTACCAGCGGGCCGGCACCGGCGAGGCCGCCTACGCCCCGTCCTACTGGGCGGGCTATGCGAACCGCAGCGGTTACTACTCGCGCGACTTCGTCCATCAGCTCAGCGGGGCGCATCTGCTCGGCTTCGACCTCGAAAACAAGACCATGCTGCGCTCGTACGCCGCGTCCGCCACCGAACAGCACAAGTACTTTCCGGTGTGGTCGTTCAACTTTGACGCGGCGACCTACCTGAGCATCGACTACCACGGACCGGACGACTTCGTTCGGGAGGTGCCGGCGGTTTTCGAACTGGTCGAGAAGGCCAACGCGGCGTTGCGGTGGACGGGCGACCGCGACTACCTTCAGGATCCGACCTTCTGGGCCTACTACCAGCACGCCACCGGCCAGTTCGTCGACCTGCACAACGGCACGCTGGACAACGGAGCGGTGCAAGTGGCGGAGGGCACCGGCCTGGGGATCTTCGCGGGTGCCGTGAGCTACAACGAGCAGAGCGACGAACGGCTCGCCGAGGCGGGCGACGCGATCGGCGCCCAGTATCAGGCCTACCGGGCGATGGCCGCGATGGCGCGGACCAGGCGCGACGCGACGCTGGCCCAGACCTTCGACCAGCGTGCCGAGGCGCTCAAGCGATACTTCAACAGCACCTGGAGCCGCGTCCCGGGCAGCGACGAGGTGGTGCGCGCGTACGGCACGGACGGCAGCCCGATCACCGGGTGGGGCAAGGAGAACAGCTGGTTCATGCCGATGAAGGGCATCTTCGACGCCGGGCCGCGCAACGACGCCTACCTCGACTACATCGACGCCCAGGCCTCCGGCGCCGGCCGCCCGGCCAACATCGAAGCGATCACCTACCTGCCGGACACGTTCTTCCGATACAACCACGATGACACGGCGTGGAAGTGGATGCAGGACGTCTACGACAAGCGCGAGGACCCGCACGTCAACCGGGGGCAGGGGCTCGACGGCGACTACCCGGAGGTGTCCTTCACGCTGGTCAGCCAGACCGTCGAAGGCCTGATGGGCGTCGCGCCGGACGCGCCGAACCACGCGCTGGCCACCGTTTCCCGGCTGCCGCAGGACATCGGCTGGCTGCAGGTGGCGGACATCCCAATCGGCGCGGACCGGGTGACCGTACGCCACGACGGGCTGACCGGCAGCACGCTGACCAACCAGTCCACCACCACCGGCTACGACTGGGAGGCCAGGTTCGTGGGCCAGCACCGCCTGCTGAGCGTCAACGGCGCGCCGACGACGGGCAAGACGAAGGTCGTCGACGGCATCACCTACACGTACGCGGCGGTGCGGGTGCGGCCCGGCGGCACCGCGACGGTGCGCGTCGTGTCATAGCCCAGCCCTCCGGGGTCGGGTCAGGTGAACCGCGGCGCCACCTCCTCGATGGTGCGGTCCAAGATTTCCAGGCCGAGGTCGAGCTCGCCGGTCGACGCGGTCAGCGGCGGCGCGATCCGGAACACCCCGCCCATCCCGGGCAGCTGCACCACGTTCATGTGCAGGCCCAACTCCAGGCAGCGCTGGGTGACCGCCGCGCCCAACTCGTCGGAGGGCTGTTTGGTCTCGCGGTCCAGCACCAGTTCCAGGCCCGCCAACAAACCGCGGCCCCGCACATCACCGATCACCCGGTGCCGCTCCCGCAATTCCCGCAAACCCTTACCCAGGTACGCACCCAGCTCCGCGGCGCGGCGATCGAGCTCCTCGGCGTGCAGCACGTCCAGGACCGTGTTCCCGACCGCGGCGACCAGCGGATCGGAGACATGCGTGGTGAAGAACAGGAAGCGCCGCTCGTGCGCCGTCTGCTCGATTTCGGGGCTGGTCACCACGGCGGCCAACGGCAAGCCTGCACCCAGCGTCTTAGAGAGCGTGAGTATGTCCGGCACCACGCCGTCGCGCTGGAACGCGTACCAGTCGCCGGTGCGGCACAGCCCGGTCTGCGCCTCGTCCAGGATCAGCAGCCCGCCGCGCTCGTGGCATTTGTCGCGCAGCGCGGCCAGATAGCCGGGCGGCAGCTCGAGCACCCCA
>Ga0307512_10004291_pt1 | contig 15726 bp, 29 predicted proteins | sample 14_EM_MG_FD_200267 | JGI IMG/M metagenome (GOLD analysis project Ga0307512, IMG submission 200267) | Populus trichocarpa ectomycorrhiza microbial communities from riparian zone in the Pacific Northwest, United States - 14_EM | ecosystem: Host-associated > Plants > Roots > Unclassified | place... | reverse complement strand
CAAAACAGCTTGCGACAAGATCGTAACCATGTCCCAAAATGAGCATCAACGGAGCATCAACAATTTTTGATCTTGCATCTTGGATAATCTAACGGCAATGGAACGCAGATAACCCGCAATGAACTTATCGGCAGCCTTTAATGGCAAAAATGCTAGTGATGATATCACATCCGCCTCCTACAATTGAGCACCCACCGAGCATCAACACTTTCTGTGGAGGCTCAGAACGCTATACAGCAATGTACTGCATTGTGCTGTTCTTAAATCAGGTTTTACCCGGTCAGTCTTTGCAATCTGTCCTTGTATACACCTTCACAAATATGCATGCAATGTCTTACAGATCTGATTTTTTTGCTTGTAGCTGTAGTCAGTATTTAAGAACCCGCAGTTTGCTATACTATAACGTTACTTTAGGCAGTCTTTCGAGTCGGATTACCTAGCATTCTAATTTTGACAACCATGTTGGATTCACAATCTTTGAACACCTCTGTGCTCGAGGTTATGATCTCTTCCAAAAACGAACGTGTCTTTATTCGTGATTTGAGCGACCTTACTTTGCAAATCATCTTCGATGCGTAGTGGGCTGCAATGAATATACGCTTGAAGCGGCCTATCGCCTGGCATCATTCTAGACATGGGTCTTCGTGGCGATTCCATTTTCACTGTGGAATGGCGGAGAACGGCAGCCCTGGCATCATATGTATCGTTTGTCATCAAGTTCTTCGCCATCCATCAGAACATGTGACCAGCTCAATGGGGAAACACTTGCTGGCAAAAGCTCACATCGCGAAGTTGAACGAATTTACAGAGTCAGAGGTTACTTAATTGACTAGTTCGACGGTCGATCAAACGGCTTTGGCCATCCTGAGGAGGCAAGGAAGTCGAGGAATCTCAATAGTAAGTTCGCTGAGTCAAGTCATATTCGACATCCAGGTAGTTCCATATTGACTGGAATGACAGACAAGACGTTCCAAACTGGCAGCTAAGGACTTTCAAACTTCCGAATTTCACCAAGACATGTGGAATCGATACCTCATTTTGGGATTTGTTTTGAAACATATTCCAAGGAATGTGATATCAAATCTTGAGCTACCACGGTCATATAAGGCATTACGCCATGACCTAGTGCTGCCGTCTGCTACAACCCTTAGTAACATTTGCCAGAAGGAATATGCACTGACTGTGGATGCAATTAAGAAGCAATTGCCGTTACGAAATAAAGTTAGTTTAGCTTTGGACGGATGGACATCAACAAACAAATTGGCCATAACGTCCGTCATTGCTTACTATATGCATCAAAATTGGGCATTGCATGGGGTTCAACTCGCTTTCGATGAGGTTGATCGCCTGTTCTGTTCCCGTTTCGAAAGCTAATTAATGATGATCGCTCAAGGGCCAACATACTGGAGCAAGGCTAGCCATTCATTTGAAGGATGTGCTGGATCGTTTTGAGCTTACTGACGGCAGTTTGCTTGGTATAACAACTGATAATGCTTCCTCAAACTACTCGATGACATGCGAGCTGCAATCAACAGTTGAGGCCTCTGGAATCGAGTGGCCGGCGTTGAGGAACCACATACCATGCATGGCACACGTCATACAACTTTCTTTAGGTGGATCCATGAGCAGTCTCGGGTTAATAGGCAGCACCAAGTCTTGGGAAGCCCACGAGCACGATCAGCAATTTGGAGAGAATGCAACCATAGACATTGGCAAGAGTCAAAGACTTCGAGAAGAGGGCAATGCAAGAATCAACAAGGTGTCGGCAATGAGACCAGGTTTAGCAACGATAATTGAGAAAGTATGTATTTCACGATATTTTGAAAGTCATGAAGCTGACCTTCATATAGCACAGAATGCTTGCTGTATTAGTGACGCTAACACCTGGTCGCCGGAATGAGTACATTGAATGTCAAAAAGCCAAAGTCCGCATTGCAGTACTTCCTATTATGGATGTGAAGACACTTTGGAACTATACACTGGAGTTGCTCGAGCGCGCCTATCGTGGAAGGGAATTCACACACGAGTAGCTTCTTAACCCAAAATACAGCCAATACCGGCCGCTATTCACAACTCAGGATGAATGGACGATAGTCAAGTATGTCATGGAAGTATCGAGGCCATTTCGGTATTGGGCCCTTTGGATGTCGAAGAGGCATACAGTTACATTACATCACATTATCACAGTATACAATGACATGTTCGATCACATGGATGGTGTGATGCAAGCTTTGGGCAAGACTCAATGGAAAGAAGACTTGTTCTTCGCTGTGAAGTTAGCTCGACAGAAGCTTTCCAAATACTACGCCGAAGTGACTCCAAAGACGGGCATGGTTCCTATTTCCGCACACATCCTCGATCCCTTCAGGCAGTTGCGATCGTTTACATAGTGGGACAAGGGAATGGATATTAATCCTGAGGACGAGACATCCTACACTACACAATACATAGAGGCCTTTCTGAAGTATGTCGAGATTGAATACTGCGCCAAGCATCGACGTGTGCCGGTCAATAAACCCGAAACCGTACCAAGCAGCAATCTCGTCCCCTCTGCAACGGCTGCAGGGTCCTATGAATCATCCTTTGATCCATATGATGTGTCCAGCGATGATGAGGAATACTTAACGCCTAACAATGTGGCTGAGACGACACCCCCACGAAGTGATCGTGCAGCCCGCTAATTGACTGCCGCCATGCTCTACTTGAATTCGCCGCCTGAAGGACCACAGAACTGGGGACATATCAATCCAAATCTCAATGATTACCACTCGGACCCAATGGAGATTGGCAGTACATTGTGGATACCAGACATAACCGATTGGTGGCGCCAACAGGAGGAAACGCACTCAAAGTACGCCGATCCCTCCAATGTGGAGCGCGACATATTCCCCACCATACTACATGGTGTTGGAGTGGAGGCCAGTTTTTCCCTTGGCCGGAATGTAATAGGCTGGAGGCAGTCAAAAACCACAGGCGAGACCCTTCAACAAAAAATCGTCGTAAGGCAGTTTGCTCAAGCCAATAACGGGATTTTGGCAGGCACTGATCCAGAATTTGATACCACAAACACAGAAAACAACTCGGAAATGAAGAAAGAGGCGGAGGAAAGGAAATTGCACAGAATGGCCAAGGTTCACGACATTTTGGAGATGTTCCAGGGCAGCCAAAACCTAAGAGCTACCCAGAAGGAATCTCGCGCTCAAAACAAGCAGATGACCGCCGTGGGATACATTTCGGACATGGAAGAGATTGTCAAAGCCTCCTGGTCACTCTTTCAACATGATGGTGCCGCTGCATTCAAATTGTGAGAAAGATCACCTCTGCCACCAGCTTTGTCTGCAAAGGACCTCCCTGGAGGAAGAACTCAAATCTTAATTGTCCGCCGAATCCGGAGAATCAACCGTCATCCAGTCGAAAGCGACGATGATAGCGCACCTGAAAGCATTTCGGATACCGATGATTGGCTCAACTGGAATGGCGATCAGGATAATCCAAATTACAGTGAAGAGGATTGTGCAGTGAACGATGAATCCGATATAGAGCACAACAATGGCATCCAGGATCCGGAATGCCCAGAGCAGAAGGATGTGAGCGCCGTGCCAAATGTGCCTGGATTGGTTCGGCCGACCCGGAAGTCGAAGAGACAGGCTGAAAAGGTTGTGGTGACAGTCAATGCAGTTGAAACGCACAGAAATAAATGAGGAAAAAAAAAGTAGGACAGGATGCGTTGATGGTTCACCAGCTTCATGTAGCTTGACCAAGAGTTTCAGTTAGAGATGTATTATGGGCGAATGGTAAGAAATAGCTTGTGAATATCGGTTCATAAATAGATGCATAGCAGGCGCAATAAATCTTTTGTCATGAATCTCTTGGCATGATACATCAGTTTTAGTCGTTTGAGAGTGAACAGTGTAACATGATTACGCAGCTGGGCTTTGCCACAGGGCCGAGTCTTAATCAAGCAGAAAGACAATCGATAAAGTCAAATCTTGATGAATACAATTATCGACTGCAGCAGATGGTGAATGGACAATACGATAAAATGAGCGTGAAGGCAGCGTCAACGATTTGTGGTCTTCTAAGTACGGTAATTCACCAGAGACGTGGTCGTTGTTATGTCTAACAGACGTATTGGCCGCGTGTATTCGCAAAAGGGATAGCAACACGGTCACCACCTCATTCTTAGCATGAGCGTCAACAGAGCATCAAGGATTTGTGGTCTTGTAAGTACGGTAATTCACCAGTGACTTGGTCATTGTTACCTATATCGGACCTATTGGCCGTTTTTATTGGCAAAAAGGATAGCAACATGGTCACCGCCCCATTCTTAGCATGAGCGTCAACGGAGCCGCAACATTTTGTGGTCTTGTACGTACGGTAATTCACGACTGACTTGGTTGTTGTTATGCATAACGGACTTATTGGCCGCTTGTATTGGCAAAAAGGATAGCATCCCGGTCACCGCCTCATTCTTAGCATGAGTGTCAACGATCTTTAGCTTTGCATCTTGAGTAAGTTATGTTCCGATTGGTTGCGGACATCCATCTATGAGATATTGGCAGCCTTTACGCGCAAAAACAACAGCGACATGGTCCCGGCAGCATCCTGAAAATGAGCGGCAACGGAGCGTCAACAGTTTTAGGACGTGCATATTTCGTAATCAAGGCGTCGCGCGGATCTTCGCGCGCATAACAGTATTATTCACCGCCTTGCTAGGCAAAAATACGATATATTGAAGGTGAATCACAGATACCACATTAATCGACATTGCAAACTCCTTAACAAGCAAAAGCACGGTGTTGGTTGCTGTCAATGCGATTTCGATAAGATACTATTAACACACTGCAAATTCAAGAGCCTTATATGAATCTATAGATGGACCCGCTGGGCGACCCACTGACAACCCGCCCAATTCAGACGGGTTGGGAGTTTACCATGCAACCGTACCCGAGTAGGCAGTTCGGGTTCAATGATGACTCGGACCGCCAATTTGGCAACGGTTTGATTTGGACTCGGACCCGGACCCGAAGTGACGATCCGGAACCGTTGCTAACACTACTCACGGCACCTGAATTAGGTCGAAACACTTTGAATCCTCAGTAATCAAGTGGCGACGAAAGTTCGGCATTGGCTGCCTTGGTGTTGGCACCGCTCAGCGTTCGATATAGGTTGTGAACCCGCCGGGCGTGTTGCTTGTCAGGAGGGACATAATCTCCAAGTTTGTTCTTTGGACAATTGCACCAAAAAGAAACATGCCGATTGAGATCATGTAGGTCACTATAACCAGGGTAATCTGCAAGCCATACTGCTAAAGCTGGTTTGCAACGCCTGAAGTTGTCATCTGCACAAAGAACGTTGGAATACATGCTTCCGGCACTAAGAGAGTGTTCAAACGTGAGGGGCTGGAGTCCTCGCCGCAGTACCTCGTGCAGCACCTCTTAGTGTTTATTTAGCTGCTCATCCCACAGCCCTTCAGGAATATTGCTGTTCTTGATCGGAATCGGCAGGGGAACCTCCATTACGACGCTGTGCGTTGAGGGCCACTGTCAGACCTTCCAAGATAAATTTCTAATTGTCATATATACAGGCCACACTTTGTAGTTGCCAGGAAAAGTCGAGAGATGTGTTCTGTCGGATATGAGGACCAAGGGAACCAGTGTATCCCCCACTCTGAGCGTTGACTGAAAGTCGGTTAGCACGTCATCATGCTCGGGTATCTCTCCTTAACAGAGACTCCAACCACCAGTCCGCAGTGTGCATTTCAATATTGGGGCGTTTCTGAGGCGTATCGCTCTTACAGCAATGGCGAGGGGCGTAATCATGATTCCCAGGGAACGCTGGCTGCCGCATAACCCATCTCATGCTTTTGATGATGTCTTGACTCCAGTATTTGTTAGCGCGTTGGTCATTGTCATTCGATTTCATATCGTCGAAAGTGTGTAGTTCCCACTCCCCGAGAGCCAGATCATCTGGCATGCTGGCCACTAGCTTCTGGACGCCATCCTCGTTTCTGAAGCTTGGGAAATGCAGAGCGGTGTTTTCTCCCTTCAGCATACTGTCATAGTACGTCTTCATGCCCTTCTTCTGGATCCCACACTCGATATATTTCTAGTCTTCAAGTGTCGCAAATTGAATTGAGGGAGTATTTTGTAGGTTTGTCTCGAGGAATCGCTGAGCGTCGTGTTCCCATGCCTCAGCAATGCAATCGCTCAGCGGAGCACCGGCGCCTGGGTATGTTTCCGTCAGCGGCAGAGGAGGTGGCGGTGGTTGACACTCCAAGTCTGCGATGTGTTCATGGTCACCAAGGTATGGAAACCCGTCCGAGTATTCGACAGAATCGTTGATAATGTTCAATTCACTACGCTGAGCGGGTTCAACGCGTCGTGGCGCACTTCGAACAGTCAGATTCTCCTGGCGTGCAACTTGAAGGTGTTCAGGATGGTCTAATTTGATACTATGGGGAAGTCGCCAGCTGGAGTCTGTGGTGAACTTATTTTGGCATGAAAATTTGGGGCAACAGAAAGGGGTCTTCTCTGGCATTGTCTACAACATGTGAGGAGTGGAGTGTTCATTGGAGAATGGGATGAAAGTTGGTGCTGGGCCTGAGCAGTCTGGTGCGGGTATAAGCTCACGATACTTGCGAGATTTATTGAGCCTCAACACCATCAAACGGAGGTTCTTTACACGCCACAAGATGCAAAAACCCTGCATGCGCGATGTCCCATATTACTATGAATAAATGAAAAATAAACCATGAGCAATCCAAAAACCTTGCGACACGTGTAATAATCAATGCCTGGGATCAATACATTTGAACAAGGGAAACAAACATGCCAACAACCCTAACCCAAATGAAAAAAACACCTCCACCCGTGCCTTAATCAGTGCCTGAGATGAATGGATGACAGCAAAGGAAACTCACAAGACAAGAACCCGACCGTAGTCCGAACGCACGCCTCCTCTGCATTGCGAGGACTGGTTCACTGCTTGCCTAGCGAGCCATCCGGGCACACCTCAGGGAGCGGGGCATCAGGGCGAGTGTCATAGGGCACAGGGACAGCGGTGGAAGGAACATCCGGGAGAGGGACATCGGGGAGGCCGTTGCCACATACCGATGCAATCACCGTCTGCTGATCCACATCCACATCCGAGATGTTTCCGGCTGCGTCAACTCCTTCCAGAGTTGGCGCCGGTAGGATTGGTTTTCACGGCCTCACAAGGCCCAAAACCTTCAGCCCAGGGATGGTCAGAGTCCCTGGAGTACGTGGTCGTGAGTAAGGCTCCGGGGTTGGTGGCCGTGGGGCAGGCAGCGTCCTTAGCGGCCGTGGTGTATGCTCGCGAATCTCCTGGCCTTGCTTAGGTAGCATGGTTGGCTCATCGTCGACCACCGTATGAGCATCGTCAGGTGATGTATTCACCATCTCTCCATCGCAAATCATCTGAGGTTCTTTGCCATTATCCTCATCGTCATCCTCATCCTCCTCCTCATCCTCATCCACCACCTCATCCTCCTTCTCATCATCCTCCTCTTCACCATCCCGTTCCATATCCACATCCCCGTCTAAATCTACACTGTCAGGCACGTCCAGAACATCCTCATGTGCATATCCATATCCGAATCACGTTCCGAGTCATATTCGCTGTCCGTGTTTGGCAGAGTCGGTCTCACCATCTGAGAAAACTGACACGGCAGGGGATGCTGATTGCTCGAAATATGGCCGCTCCAGGTAGCCCTCTGTGTCCAAGTCTACCTCAGAAATTCGCTTCTGCCACTGCAAAGCAACCGCACGAGAGATATTATCTCTCCCTGGGGTTTGTCTATCAATATCTTTCCCTTTACTGTTTCCCTTCCCCTTCCCCTTCCCTTTCCCATTCCTATCCTCAGTCTGCTTCCCTTTCCCCTTCCCATCCATTGTTCACTTCCCTTTCCCTTGCCTATTCCCTTTCTCACTGACCTGCGTAAGCTCCTCACCCTCGCCATCATCATTGTCGTTGCCATCGCCATGTCATCAAAAAATAGTTCCGTCCAGGCGAAATGGCTCGGTCAGAGTGGATGCGCTCCGTCAGAGCCATTAGTGACACCCCGGTGGCGGGTTACTCCGCGCCCGGTCTCAATGCCACGTGTCGCATTGCATGTCACCCTCCGATCGCGGGTTGACAGTTTCTTTCACTCTGTCGGTCACCTATTTTAAACAAACACTCTGCCGTTGTGGCCAACTGTGACCATACGTCGGAATGGGTTCGCTGGCAATGCGCTTGCATCAGGATTGCCACGCAATGGATGATGTTGAGAAAATCTCTCCTTGCGTTCCTTCCACCTGCGCGCAGAATGCAATACTCTCTTTACTAATTATTCACATCATTCCAAATGACCAGACCTATATGGCTATTGACAATCCATCGCTTGTTCAGTCCGTCTTCAGCCTTACTACTCGTAGCTATCTCTGGAATTATGTGCGCGCAGCTGACAATGTATCCCTCGCTGAAAACTTGCAAAGGAATGGGTGCGAGAGCTTTTCCCACTCGAACAAATTTCGAGACAGTATTCAACTTCTCCTAGTTTTCAAGTACTGTGGTGAACGCCAGGGCTAACCAGTACTCAACGAAAGCTCCATCCTCGTTTTGGAGCACGATTTTGAATAGTCGTTGCAGTTTCCAAGGGAGACGCCCATTCAGTGTGCCATAAGACCTCCCTGGGCTTTGGTTTACCCATACCCAGTCGTTGCATTGATCCCCTCTGCGCTAGCCCTGGCTTTCTGTGCATCGACACATCTGGGATATCAGTTCACCTTCCAACCCCTCAACTTGAACCTTAATACCATTGTTGAACAGAGCTCCATTGCGTGAAGTTGTTCATCCGATATATACGTTATGTTACGACTCTTATGCTTTATAAACTCCCAAGTGCCGCTGTATAATGCCGCGTGGTGGGTTTCGTCTATTGTTAGCAACGGTTCGGTGTTACCCAGCTGGGGTCCGGGTTGGAACTGGAACAGAGACGCCAGTCCGGCTTAGGAGCCAACAAGGAACCCCACCCGCTCTGCCTTGGCGGGGTTGTGACCCGGACTGGACATAAGCCCACGGTGTATTGGCCGGGTTGTACCCAGACAGTGGTTCCATTTTACAGTTCCTGTAACTTTCGCTCCGATCAAGTATTTGAGTTCTGATCGTATCAAGACAAGATCAGTACGTGAATTGTGCAGTTCTAGTCGCTCTTTCTCTTCCCGTTTTCAGGTTTGTGATCCGACTGATATTCGATTTGTCGCTGTGAGAGAAAGGCCAATGTTACATCCAATTGGCGGGTTTTTGATATCAACTCAACCAATATTTGTCGGAACTCAAATCTGAGAGCGGGAGGTGAAAGAGCAGCTAGAACTGCACAATCTACGTAGAAATTATGTCACGATACGATCAGAACTCAAATACTTATTTGGAGCGACAGTTGAGATGATGAAATGGCGGGTTTTTGGTGGTAAAACCGGCCAAATTGGAACGGTCCGGGATCTCTTGTGGTGAGACCTGTGGCAATGGTTAGTTGCCGGGTCTTAACCGGACCCGGAACCGACCCGGGAATTTGGAACGGTTGCTAACACTAGTTTCGTCTTGTGTATTGTCGAGCAATGATCAGAAGTGTGTGATCATAGCGTCAGGATGCTTTCCATCACGGCGCTCTTGGGGTCCCTTGAATTGGGTCATCGCCTATGACTGTGGACTCAGGGGGGCAGCCAGATCAGCATCAGATGGGAGGACTTGGCAGGGGGCTGCGCTGTTCTCCCGACGCTGAGCGAGGGCTTGGACATTGTCCACTCTCATTTCGATGCCAAGGATGCGACAGTGAAAGGTGATTACCTGAGGCAGGTAGTTGACATTGTGAATGGAGGCGTTCCAACCGTCCTTGAGGTTCGTTTTGTGTGCTGGTTCATGTCTCTCAGCAAAATACTGTTGGAAGGCTCCGTATCCACGAATTTGTTTGGCCCAATCAGACATCAATTGGATCTTCGGACAGTTGATGTCGGCATCTACCTATTTTGAAGTATTTATCATGTGGCTGATATAGTCCCGCCAGGCGTTCATTTCGCGCCGCTTCTTGGACCCTATCCCAGTTTCAGGAATTGTTTCCTGGTCAAACTTTCGCTTCCTCACGAGTTCTGTTCTCAGGGCATTGGGTTTTGCCTTTGCATTTTTGCCGGCTCTCCCGAGTAAGAAACTATCTTTGTAGGTGTCAAAACGATGCAAGGCGTCCTCCATGTAGCACAAGGATGGATCATCGTGAGATTCATATCGACCATACATATCGAATTCTAACAATTCCCGGGTGCAATCAATTGCGCGATTGAATATGGGACGCTGAGTGTGGTTTCCGCCTCGTAGAGACTCGGTTACAACTGCAAGCATGTACCGGCTCATTCCCTTCATCTCCTCCCCATTCCATTGAGAAACTTCCTGATATGACTTCTTTTTCGGTGTGAAGGCGTGGTAAGCAGGCACGGATAAGCAGATTGCACTGTACTTGTGGAGCCATGAGTGCATCTTCATGAAGTGGACAAACCACTTCTGGAGGTGGTCAAGCATGCCGATCTGCATTGTATGGAGGAGGTCGGGCTAAAGGGAGGTCACTCACAATCCCGGGGATGTGTCGAAAGAGGAGAAATCCTTGGTGAGCAAGGCGCTACGAGTGTTCGGCACTGGATGCCTCGGTGTTGGCATCTCTGACGATTCTATCTAGGTCGTGATCCCGCCGCGGGTGTTGCTGGTCAGGATGCACATAATCGCTAAGTTCTTTCTTTGGACACTCGCACTAAGAACTCCCATGACACTCATGATGATGTAGGTCGCTACACTCTGGGCAATCTGCACGCCATGCTGCGAAAACAGGTTTGCAATGCCCAAAGTTGACATCAGCACTGAGAACGTTGTAATACCCTCTCCCTGCGCTGGGATTTTGATGAAAGGTGAGTGGGTGAAGTTGCAGCCGGAGTACTTCGTTCAGCACCTCCCCATTTCTTCGCAGCTGCTCATCCAGCCACTTCTGAGGAATATTGCGGTTCGTGATTGGAATTGGTAGGAGAGGTACCATTCCGATGCTGTGCGTTGAGGGCATCTGGCGGATCTTCCAAGATACATCGCCCATTGTCATATATACAGACCACTCTTTCTTATCGCCTGCAAAATTCAGGAGATGAGTTCATTCGGACATGGAGATCAAGGGAACGAGTGTGTCCTCCGCTTTGAGAGATGACTTACTGTCGATTTGCACATTATAATCCTCGAGTATCTCTCCATCCCTGTGTCTCCCATACTCAGTATGCAGTGTGGGTTTCGGTATAGAGGCGCATTGGCGGCTTGTGGCTGTTAAGGCAACACGGAGGGGCAAAAAAGCGATTCTCGGTGTAGCCTGACTACTGCATCAACTATCTCATACTTTTGATGATGTCTTGACTCCAGTATTTGGTAGGGCGTTGGAGATTGTCATTCCATCTCATATCGTCAAGAGTGTGTAGTTTCCACTCCCCGAGGGCCTGATTATCTGGCATCCTAGCCATGAGCTTCTGGACGCCATCACCATTTTTGAAACTTGGGACACACAGAGTGGTGTTTTCCTCCTTCAATAGGTTGTCATAGTACGTCGTCATGCCCTCCTTCTTGATCCCACACTGGGTATATTTCTACTCTTCACACATGGCAAACGGGTAGTAGGGATTGTTTTGTAGGTTGGTGTCAAGGCAGCCCTGAGCGTTGCTAGTGTTAGCAACGGGTCCAAATTGCCGGGTCAGTTCAGGGCCCGGTGCCAACCCGGACCTGAACTGTTGCAACGGGTTGCCACATGAAACCTGCTCCTCAAAAGTCAACATTTCTTGCTCCAATTAAGTATTTGAGTTCTGATCGTGTCACAACATGAACAATACGTAGATTCTGCAGTTTTCGTCGCTCCTTCATCTCCCGCTTCCAGATTTGCGATCCGACAAGTATTCATTGGGTCGCGATCGAAAACCCGCCAATTTCGCTTAGATTCAGTCTTTATTTCACAGCCACTCAACGAATATCAGTTGGATCGCAAATCTGAAAGCGCGAGGTGAAAGAGCGACTAATGCTGCACAATTTACGTACTGTTCATGTCATGATACGATCAGAACTCAAATACTTAATTGGAGCCAAAGTTGTATGAACCCTAAATCGGAACCGCGGTCCGGTTCTAACCCATCCCCCAACCCGGTGGGAACGCCTGTTTTCCGGCTAACAACCCAGACTGGACCATCAGGTCCGGTTCCAAACCCGCACCGCGGCCGGGTAACCCGGAACCGTTGCTAACACTAAGCGTCGCGTTCACATGGCTCAACAATGAAATGAATCAGCAGAGCGCCGGTACCTTGGTATGATTCTCTCTGCGTCAGCGCTGGCGCTGGTTGAAACTGCGAGTCTGCGATGTTTTCCACATGTTTGAGGTAGGGAAACCCGGCCAAGTCTTTGTCTGAACCTTTGTTAGCATTGAATTCACCACGCTGAGCGGGTTCAACGCGTAGGGGCGCGCAGCCAATCGTCAGATTCTTCTGGCGAGCAATTTGAAAGGGATCAGGATGGTGTAATTCGATCTGTTCATGTCGCCAGCTGCCTGAGGTGAACTTCTTTCGGCATAAAACTTGGTGGCAACCGGAAGGGGTCCTCTCTGGCATTGTCGACGTCACTTGAGGAGTGGAGTATACACTGTAGAAATGGATTGAAGTTGGTGCTGGGCCCGAGCAGTCTTGTGTGTAAGCACACAATACTTTCAGCTAACTTATTGAGCCTCGACACCATCACAAGGAGGTTCCTTATACACCAGGAGTTGCAACAACGCTGCATGCGCGATGTCCCATAATACTATGAATAAACTAAACCAATAAAATAAAACCAATACAGAACCCATGAATATAATTAACCTTGAGCGATCCAAATACCACGCTATGCATGTAATAATCCCTGCCTGAGATATATATAGTAGAACAAAGGGAACAAACAAGAGAAGAACCTGACCCTAACCCAAACGTAACAACCATTGGCTTCTCTGCCACGGGAGGATTGGTTCACTCCTCGCCTACCGAGCCATGTGGGCGCAACTCAGGACCAGGGAAATCGGGGAGCGGGACATCGGGGAGAGGGACATCAGGGAGAAGAACATTGGGGAGACTGTTGCCACCTGCCGATTCAATCAGCAGCTGCTGATTCACATCCACACACGAGGTGTTTACGGCGGCCTCAGCTTCTTTCCAAGTTGGCACCGCCGTGTGAGGTTTTTGCGGTCTCATAAACCCCAAATGCTGCAGCCCGCTAACGGGATGAGTCTCCGGAGTTCGAGGTCATGGGGCAGGCGCCGGAGGCTGTGGCTGTGGGGTATCCTCATGTGTCTCCTGGCCTGGCTCAGATAGCACGATTCGGTGATCGTCTACCATGGTATCTACATCGTCAGCAGATGTATTTACCATCTCTCCCTGGCCAATCATCCGAGGTTCTTTGCCATCATCCTCATCCTTATCCTCCTTCTTCTCCTCCTCCACATTTTCTGTTATCTTCATCTTCCTCCTCTTCATCTTCCTCCTGTTCATCCTCGAAGTCCCTTTCCATATCCACATCGCCCTCTGAATCAACCCCATCCGGCGCGTCCACATCATCTTCCATGTGCCTATTCACATCAGAATCATGTTCTGAGTCATATTCGCTGTCTGACTCGGTAGAGTCGGTATCATCAGGTGAGGAACTTGACACGGTGGGCGATTCTTCCGGCTCAAAAAATAGCCGCTCTAGTTAGCCCTCCGTGGCCAAGTCTGCCTCTGACATTTCCTTCTGCAACTGCAAAGCAACGGCACAAGAGATTTCATCTCCCCCTGGGGTTTGTTTGACAATACCTTTCCCTTTACCGTTTCCCTTCCCTTTCCCATTCCCCTTTCCTTTCCCATTCCCATCCGTTGTTCCTTTCTCTTCCCCGATCCGTATCTCACCGCACTGTGTGTCCTCCTCACCCTCCCCGTCATCATTGTTATTGTCATCGCCAGCATGGCTGCTTCCACTGCGCGGCGCTCCTCGATCCGCACAGTTCTCAACATCATCATTCGCGTCGATTATCTCATCCCGATTGAGTTGTCTAACGGGCATGAAGTTGCCTGGCTTATACTGCCAGCACCTTCGCGGCTCAATATTGGCGCGGTGATCATCGCTACCGTAGCAACGGAAACGCTCGCCGGTGCGGTTAACATTTCCCGGGCTGGTTGTCTGCGGATTGGAGCGATTGACTTCATCCCCAAAGGAAAGGAGGATGTTCCACCTCCAATTGTTCATTTGGTCGCGGGTTTTGTCAAATATTTGCCCCATATATGACCGGAAGGTTGCGCACCACTCCCGAAAAGAAGAACTCCTGCACCTGCGGTGTGGGCACGATAACTGGAATTGTGAAAAGTGGCGATTCGTGACTGGATATAAAATCGACTGCATCAAGAAACATATCCCAGGCCCTCTCATCCTTGATGCCGGGAACATCGTATATCGGTATAAGTCCACGGATGCGATCCGAGATGGATCCTTTTCTGTGGTCACGATCCAACAACAGGCATCGATTTATAACCGATGTCAGCATTTTTGCCCTAGCAGTTGCCTTCTCCTTGCCTTTGCTGCAGACGTTTGGAGCCATCGCTGCGAGTTGAAAATGAATCTACATCTAAGGTGTTAGCATTATTATAGAGTTGAAAGTAGCGGAAGGAAGCCCAAAGTGAACGTACAAAGGTGTATAGGTTATTGGGTGTGTTTTGGAAAGAGAGGCGTTGTTGTGTACAAGTCACATGATGTCAAGATAGTCCAGGATGCTGGCGGCGTTTTCAATTGGGGGAGAAAAGAGAATGGGGGTTTAGGAGGGAAGAAAAGGGAATCGAGGTGTAGGCGGGAAGAAGGGATATATATACTCGAGCTTCTGCGATTTGATTCATATCCTGTGTGTTGTTGGTTAATGAGCATAAAACCGCCCATCCTTTCATCTTGAACAACCACAAAGCACCTCATGAATGAGGAGCCTAGAGACGAAATTTAGTACTCGCGGTCACGATAGATTGTAACGCCGGGCATTGCTTTGGCATCACATACCACTTTTACCACTCAGACCTCGTGCATCTCGGAGTAAACTGAGTAGTTCTCAAGTTGTCCCAACTATGAAACCATCCAACATGGCTACCAACGCCTAGCGGTGGAACAAGCACACACAACTGATGTCATAGGATAGAGAATACGTCATTGTTCGCTTTGCAATGCTTTTAGCTCTGCCAAACGGGGATTTCCAAGTGGAAGCTGAAGATATACACAATCAATGGTTCGAAGAATTGTGACAAGAATGAGTGCAATACAATAATAATCGTGCCAAGAAGGCATAAACACTCTTCAGGCGGTGCAAATAGACCTTCAGACATTGCTGTAACAGTGAATATCAATGCTGAGTTTAATCGGAGTTGAATCTGAGTGTAATCTGATAGCAGTTAACTCCATAATTGAATGCTTTTGAAGGGATCTTGTACCCGAGTATTGTCAGGGTTTGTAAGGGCACGTACGCCAGCGTTCGGCCTTGTAGGCATACGTATGGTAATTATAGGTATACGGTTGCAAACGTGGACTCGAGTGATAGTAAATAGGTGTATAGGTAAGATTATCGCTAGAGATCTAAGTCTCGTGGCGAGCTGACTATATAGAATGGCCGTTACCCGGACCTGGGTC
>Ga0307512_10004290_pt1 | contig 15727 bp, 20 predicted proteins | sample 14_EM_MG_FD_200267 | JGI IMG/M metagenome (GOLD analysis project Ga0307512, IMG submission 200267) | Populus trichocarpa ectomycorrhiza microbial communities from riparian zone in the Pacific Northwest, United States - 14_EM | ecosystem: Host-associated > Plants > Roots > Unclassified | place... | reverse complement strand
TGGAAAGGAGGGGAAGGCCAGGGATTACTGGGCTTAGATCGCCTTTACTCCAATCTGGTGCCATAGTGTAGGAGGGGGGGGATGACCAGCCGAAGCTAGCCAAGTCACTGAGAAGGGGTGCCTCGACCTGTGAAGGGAGGGGTACAGGGTTGCCCAGGCCATGTGAGAGAGGAGGGGGGTTGCAACGGAAATGAATCCGCAGTGGGGCATGAGGCGTTTAAGGGCCTTGAGGTGCTAGTCTGGCCCACCAGCAGGGCCTGCCATGTGTTTCAGTGGCGAAGGTGCCCAGGGGAAGGACCCCCAGGCTGCACACGGTCCCCAAAATACAGGCCTGACACTACAAGGCACCGGAATACCTGCCAACAGAGGGGGCCGTTGTGGGATGTCAAATGTGGCACAAAGACCACTGCCCTATAGCTTTTGACAGCCAAGGCTGTGCGCCCCCAAAGGGGACTACAACTTACTCCCAGTAAACTGGGCTTCAACAGGTGGGAAGGGGGATCGGGGAGCAGGGCTTGACCCGAAGTGGGGAGGGGAAGGGAGGAGGGGAGGAGAGGAGGGGAAGAGAGGAGGGGGATCTGGCAAGCCTCAAGTGGCTACGCCCCCAGCGGTCCTAGGGGTGACAACCAGTTAGGCCAGGTGACTTGATAGTGAAGGGGGGTTTTGAGGATTTGATGGCGGTGACACTGATAACACTCCAGCTAGACAGAACATCTCAAGCAACAGTGGCCATGTAGACCAGCTACCGAATACCCATGAGGGCATCACAGTGCCCCCAGTGGGCTGAAGCAAGCTAGTGAGAAGGGGAGATGGTGGTGGTAAGAGGTCAAGAAGGGATCAGTGCTATGGAATCATATGGAAGTCTCTAGAAAATGCAAGAACAGTCCATAGATAAGTTATGTAATCAATGGAGAAAGTGGTCCAGAGTCAAGTACAAAATAGGAAGGAAAAGATTAGGTAACCGAGGAGGCAGTCTGTGACATTACCCCCTTGTTAACATCCTTTAGACATCGATGTCATTGTCAATGGCAGCACAGTAGCCACACTCGAAGTTAGGGTGAGAGGGGTAGACCTTACAGTCCTTGTTTTCGTTACAGAAGTCATGGGGGCGAAGACAGTCAGTCCTGTTGTGACCGCGATGTGAACAGTGATGGCAGTACCCGAGGCAGTGACAATCCTTGATGTTATGCCTGGATCTTCTGCACCAATTGCACATCTTACAGTTGTCTCTGCCCCAAATATGAATGGCGCAGTCTTGAATGGCGACTAGAGCTTTGCATCCTTTTTTGCCTTTGAAGTAAGGGGCACTTTGCATGTCACAATCAATACAATGGCAGATGCAGGCAATGGCATTGGCAGCTGCAAGATGTTCGGAACTGCAGTACATGGTGAGTTGCTTGGTTTGAAGGGACTCTTTGAGGGTGCTGATGCGACATGTGATTTGGGTGGCCTTCGATTGGTGGGAGCGAAAGTATTGGACTTTGCCTTGGAGGGTGGCGTTGTCCTCCTTGACTAGGGCCCAATCTACTAAGTCAGTAAACTGCATGCCTTTGGACAATATGAGTTTGTCTTTAGGGGAAATGGGAGTGTGGTGTTGCCCTAGGGGGTGAGCGTGAAGGGGGCAAGAATGGACGGTACAGCCATGACCATTAGTGGCAAGGAGCTCAGGGAAGGTGGTATAGAGGTCATATGAAATGAATGGGGCAATGACATCTTCTTTGCCATCAGGAATGACAACGAAATGGTGAGTGCCAGTGGTGGTGAAGTTGTCCTTCCAACCTGGGCTGGGGAATACTCCTGGCTGAGGACCCTTCGGACTAGGAGTATGTCCTTCCGCATCAGTGTCCATGGCCTTCAATTCTATTTTGTTAGTCTCTGCCTGTTGGTACAAGACCATAGCCATAGGTGAGATCAGAGAGGGGGAGTGAGATAGGACATCCTTGATGAACGCGGGTATGACAGGCAAGGTGTAAGTGGAGTTGGTGGCTGAGGTGACTAGGGGAGTGATTGATATGCTATCATGAAAATGGGGGGGAGGAATGGGAAGTAGTTCAGGGCTGGAGGTTGGCGGACTGTCGGGGTAGTTGGGCTTGGTGGTCCTGATGAATTCATCTCCAGGATAGGAAGGAAGGGTGTTGGGGATCTCAATGTGGTGGTGAGAAGGGGACATGTCAATGGGAAGGAGGGAGTGGTTTGTGGGGAAGTAATGATGGACTTCTTCTTCAACATTGAGGAGATGAGCAATGTGCTTGATCATCTGTTGGTGAGGAAAGGCCATCTCTGTCACAGACTGCCTCCTCTTACCTAATCCTCTCTTTCCTTTTATGTCTTGTTCCGGACCGCCGTCTCCACCACTTACCTAACTTACCTATGGAATATTCTCGCGTTTTCTAGAGGACTTCCATAAGGTTCTATGAGCTTCCATTCCCTTCTGTAACATTCTACAACCTTCCAGTAGCTTCCATTTCTCCTTGTATATATACTGTCTCTAGTAGCATAGAACGAGTTCTCTAAGCTTGTTCTATTCATGCAATACAGGCTGTTGTCACTTCCTTGAATGCGTGCAGCTTCCCTCAGAAAGAACCTCTTTGCGATAGTCGACTTTGTTGCTATTTGCCTCTTATCTCTAAACATCTTTGAGATCATGTGTTGTATCTCGCTCAATTCCAAGTCACGTCAACTTGTGTAATCTTTGCTCATTCCCAGACAAAGTCACATGACGTATCATGTGATCTTCTTCGACTCTTCAATTAGTCATGTGATGTCTCATGTGATTAACCCCAACACCCAACACCCGATGCCTGCCTTTCTGCTTTGAAACACCAACATGATTACCATATTAGGACGACTTCCTAATTGAGACATCGGGTCAACTTTCTATTTGGGAAATACCCCTGTCTGAAAACTCCAGAACCAAGACGACTGAAAGACACAGTGACCTGACCATGACATTAGAACAAGCTTCCTTCTTCCAAAATGACTTCAACTCCCAGAGACATGAAAGGAAAAAGCTGATCCAAGGATTGGCGTATCTGCTACCTACCCGAAACTGACAACATTAATCCTGAAGCTCTTGGCAATCTCCAATGCCCATTCGACACAATCCCCAAACCAAAAGACAGTGTACCCACTGAATTTACTGAAAACATGCGACACTTACTCAGTAGTCAAGAGACTGGAGCACCCTACACAGGCTACTATGCCAGACTTAACAATGCACTGGTATCAGTCAGTAACGTCTATGGTGTATGGTTTGAAGTATGCATCCAAGGAAACAAATTTGAATGCTTTCAACTGGCTCGAAATGAACTTGGACTCAAAAACCACCCACTTCTTGGAATCAATTTTATTCGACTAGAACAAAGTGGAGAACCTTCCCAACCACCATCTCATGCTGAAGGACCATCCAAACCCAAGGAAACTATGCCTTTTGCAGAAGCTATAACAACTGCTACAAAGGCAGTTCAAGAAGAACAAACACACAGAGTTCCAACTCCGTTTGATGATCCTTCCAGTGACAAAGACAAAGAAGAATACAGACCCAAGTACAAGGATGTATTCAGATCCTTTGGAATGCGATCATCCCAAACTGCTTGCAACAAACCTCCTCACTGACCTTGTGGCACTGGAGATGACCCCTTTACCCTTGAAAATCTTCCTCAAGATGATAAGGAAGATAAAGCATGCCAACTTGAAGGCATTCACCCCAACAAATTCAATGGAGATCGCTCCCAAACCACAAGATTCTTAGCCACCTTCAATCAATTCATGCTCATGAACTACAGAGCCAACATCACAAAAGATCCAATTATGTATAGCATTTACTTCCTTTCACTCTTAGAAGGACCAAAATGCAAAGGATGGGTCGACACAGCAGACAGATGGCTTCGTCGCATCGTAGAAGATCCCAGCATGATTCCATGCCGATCTAACACCTGGAAAGAACTTGAGAAATGTTTCAAAGAAGCTTTCTCCGACTATGCCAAATGCAAGAGGGCCCAAGACAAACTAAAGAAACTCAAGATGAAAAATGATAATCTTGATGAATACCTTGCTGCCTTTGAAACCCAAGCACTACATGCTGACATAGACATGAACGACCACACAAATCTTCGAACCTTCGCCCTCAGTCTTCCACAATCACTTGCTGATGCTTGTATCAAAATGGAAAATCCCAAGACCTATGAACAATAGAGGGCTACAGTTCAACACCAACAGAAGATCTACTTGAAAACCAAGTCACTTCATTCTGAATACGGAACTTTCAATAACTGTACCCAAGGACAAGGACAGAGACAAACTTCTGGATGGGTCTGGCATTGCCCTGGGGGCAACAACCCTGGACCCAACAATCAGAACTGGCATGGACCAGGAAATCGTGCACCTCCTCAACCACGTCTTCCTCCTTGAGATGATAATGCCATGGATACTTCCGCCGTTATCTGCAAAGCTACAAATGACAAAGAACGTGAGGAGTACCGAAAGACAGGTCGATGCTTCGAATGTGGAAAACAAGGTCACCTTGTTTGCGATTGTCCCAACAAAAAGACACACACTCGTACAACTTGCACCGTTCAAATTGAAGACAATGAGAAACCAATCACCCCCAAAACTCCCTCATCTGTGTCTCTCGCTGTGCGAGTAGCATGGCTGTTAGAAGAAGATCGCTGCATATTCATGGATGAAATGCGCTCCTTCAGAGAAGATATGGATTTTCAGGCCACCTGAGTATTACGGCTCTTGCTCAGGCAGTCCTTAATAATTCTGGTTCTATGTACATAGCTTGAAAACATGCAATACAAGTCCCCTTTCAGCTACGAACCAGAAGAAAATGAGTCGATCGAAAAGCACTTCTTGATAGTGGTGCAACAGAATGCTTTATTCACCCACACGCAGTAAAACAACTTAAACTTACCACTTGAACACTGCCTAAAGCGCGAAAAGTTCAAAATGTAGATGGAACTGACAACAAAGCTGGACAAATCCTAGAAGCAGTAGATTTAATAGTCAACAACAACAGGGAACAAGCACTCCATGCTTTCTATGTCGCGGATATTGGACAAGATGATTTTATTCTTGGATATCCCTTTCTTGAAGCCTCGAACCCAGACGTAGATTGGCAGAATGGTCGCATAGATGGTTTCACCACAGTCTCAACAGCTAAAGCTGACAGCTGGTGACCTATTCCCAAAGGAACTAGACAAATAGAGACTACACCTATCTGGGTAAAGTCCATACCTGGATGGGAAGAAGGCAACGAAGTCTGGTTACAAACTAAAATTGCTAAAACTACAGTGGCTTCACAACTGGCCCAAGACGCTGCCGACAAAAAGAAATGTACCTGGCAAGAAATTGTTCCTGAACGATATCATCATCATGGAAAGGTTTTTTCAGAAGAAGCCTCTGAATGTTTCCCAGATCGTCAACCTTGGGACCATGCAATTGAACTAACAGAAGATGCTCCTACATCAATTAATTGTAGGGTTTACCCACTATCTCCCAAAGAAAAAGAGGAACAATACGAGTTTCTTTCTCAAAACCTATGTCTACAAAGAATTCGTTGCTCCAAATCACCCTATGCAAGTGGATTCTTCCTCATCCGAAAGAAAGATGGCAAGTTTCATCCAGTTCAAGACTATCGAAATTTGAACAAATGGACAATTCCCAACAAGTACCCCTTGCCATTAATCTCTGAACTCATCTATGACCTGGCAGAGAAACGTCTCTTCTCCAAATTTGACATTCGATGGGGATACAACAACATTTGCATTAAAGAAGGCAACGAATACAAAGCTGCCTTCAAAACTAGCAAAGGACTTTTTGAACCAACAGTTATGTTCTTCGGACTAACCAACTCCCCAGCCACCTTTCAAATGATGATGGACAACATTTTTCAAGATGAAGTTGCCCAAGGATGGCTTCGCATCTACATGGACAACATGATTATTGCCACAGAGGACAACAAAATACTTCATGAACTTCATGTCAATCACATCCTAGACAAACTTGAAAAATTCGACCTATTCCTTAAACCAGAAAAGTGTAAATTCCACCAATGAGAAGTCGAATACCTTGGAGTACTTATTGGCAATGGAACCATCAAAATGGACCCTGTCAAAGTTCAAGGCATTGCCGACTGGCCTACACCTTTAACCATCAAAGACGTGTGAAGTTTCCTAGGATTTTGCAATTTCTACAGAGCATTCATCAAGAATTTCTCTGACATTGCCCATCCATTGAACAACTTAACATGCAAAAATGAACAATTCATCTGGACGGATGAATGCAATAATGCTTTCCTCCAACTTAAGAAAGCATGTAGCAACTACCCCATACTTCGCACCCCAGATTGGACCAAACAGTTTGTAATGGAAACAGACGCATCCGGTTATGCCCTTGGAGTAGTTATCGCCCAAGAATTCGAAGACGGCATTCACCCTATTGCCTTTCACTCTAGAAGTCTTCTTCCTGCTGAGAAAAATTACAATGCACATGACAAAGAACTTGCAGGTGTAATCTTCGGCTTTAAATGTGGCTGCCCACTATTCTTAGGGGCTACACATCCAATTCATGTCCGCACAGACCACAAAAACTTATAATACTTCCACGATCCATGCAAAATCACAGGACAACAGGCCAGATGGATAGAATTCCTACAAGACTTTGACTACACCCTTGAACACATTCCTGGATCTACAAATACCGTTGCTGATTTGTTGTCGCGAAGAAAAGACCTTAACAAGGGGGTGGATACCAATGAACCATGTATCCCTCTTCCTGATCACCTCTTCACACCAACAAAAACTATACACGCCAACAAAATTTTCCTTGAAGATGACCCAGACCTAAGACAAGACATCCTTCAAACCCTTCACAATTCTCCTGCAGCCAGACATCCTGGCATATCTAACACTTGGGAACTTGTTCGTGAACAATACAAAGGACCCAGACTCAGAGAATTTGTGGAACAATACGTCAAAGGATGTGCTTGCTGTCAAGAATCCAAAACTAATATACATCAATCAAAAGCACCTCTACAACATTTTGATACACCTGTTGAAGAAGGCCCCTTCCAATACATATCAATGGACCTGATTACAGATCTCCCCAAGTCACAAGGTTTTGATTCCATCCTCACGATTGTCAATCAAGGTTGTTCCAAAGCAGCCAAATTCATTCCCTGTACGAAAACAATTGATGGAACAGGTGTAGCACTCAAGTATCTGAAACACCTTGTACCTTGGTTTGGACTTCCCAAAAGGATCATCTCGGACCATGATCCCTGGTTCACCTCTGCATTTGCGAAAGAAATGTGCAAGACACTTGGAATTCAACAGAATCTTTCCACAGCCTTCCATCCTTGCACTGACGGACAGACAGAACGTATGAATGCTTGGATTGAACAATACTTACAACCTTGGACCTCTGGAAAACCTTCTGCTTGGAGTCAATTACTACCCATTGCCGAATTCACTCACAACTCCTGGAAACATGATGTTGCTTGCTGATCACCTCATGAACTTCTAATTGGAATTAAACCACAGGTGATTCTGAAATATCTAGAATCCTCAACCCCTGCTGTGGAGACACGTTTACGCCTCCTGAATGAAGCAAGGCAATCAGCCCAGAAACTTCTCCAACACATACAAGATCGCAAGGACAACAAGAAACTAACGGAAATTAAAGAAGGTAACCAAGTCTGGCTCAAAGGTCGCAACCTCACTATTGCCGGCAATCGCAAACTTTCCCCAAAACGATATGGACCCTTCAAAGTTTCACAAAAGATCAGTCCCGTGGCCATGCAACTTGCACTTCTACCATCGATGAAAATTCACAACGTGTTTCACATGGATCTCCTCCTTCCATATAAGAAGACAGAGCAATATGGCACGCCTTTTACACAACCACCTCTGATCATCGATAGCGAAGAAGAGTACGAAATCGAGAACATTCTAGATGCACAGCATTATAGCAGAAGACGAAAACTTCAATACCTTGTGTATTGGAAGGGTTATCCACACTCCGACGACTCCTGGATTGATCACAAGGACTTACACGCCCCAGACGCATTGGCAGATTTTATGTTGACAAACTCCGCTATGGCTGGATGACCTACAGTATAAAGAGACCACTGAAATCTCTCAAACAACTCTCATCCCCACTTCACTCTGGCTCTCCAATACTTCATAAAAGCTCCTCCAATTTACTGCCCCTTTTGTGTTGACCATACAAACCAACTTTTCACCTTTCACACACCCCATGACTGCCCAACTATCCCAACAATGTCCTGCTCATCCTCTCCCATCTTTATCCCATCTCGCTCCTCCTCTCCTGCCAATAGTGCTGGCAACACCCCCTACATTGTCACTTCCCCTCCTCCGGACAGCCCTACTAGTGATGAAATGGCTCTCCCCCATGAGCAAATGATCCAACATGTCACTCGTCTTCTCAATGTTGAGGAAGAAGAAATCCATCGCCAATTCCCCACAGTCCGCTCCCTTCTCCTGATTGACAGATCCCCTCCTGTTCCGACCTCTGTTCTCACCCCTGACACACTTATGATGGCTCACCTCAGCATGACATTCAATGATGTTGACGACTACAAAGGCATTCATGCCTCTCCACCTGCCACATACCCTGGGACAGAACTCACAGACTATGTCGACCCCAACTACCCAAACAATCCTCCCACTTCCAGCCCCGAGCCACTTCCTGTTCCTCCCCCTCACTTCCATGATAGCATTTCAATAACACCACCCCCCACTTCCACCGTCAATTCCACCTATATCTCATCTGTCATCCCCGCCTTCATTGAAGAAGTTCCTTCTCGCTCTCCTTCTCCTGTCTCACCCATGGCTGTAGTCTTGTACCAACAAGCTGAAGCCAATACGCTAAAGACCGAGGCAATGAATGTTGAAGCAGAAGGACGCACTCCCAGTCCCACTGGCCCTCAACCAGGTGTACTCCCTGGCCTGGGATGGAAGGACAACTTTGACGCTGTGGGTATACGCCACTTTTTTGTTATTCCCAATGGCGACGAAGACATTATTGCGCCATTCATTTCCTACGATCTCAACACCACCTTTCCTGAACTCCTCGCTACTAATGGACGCGGTTGTACCATCCATTCTTGCCCCCTTCATGCCCATCCTGTTGGACAACACCACATGGCTATCTTGCCCAAGGATGAACTTCTACTGACTCAAGGAGCACAGTTTACTGATCTAGTGGATTGGGCCTTGAAGACTGAAGACGACGCCACGCTACAAGGCAAGGTACAATATTTCCGCACCCACCACTCTAAAGCCCAACAGATCGCTTGTCATATCGGGGCCTTAAAGGAGTCTCTTCAAAATGAATGCCTAGCTATATATCGGAGTTCAGACTGTCTCGCCGCCGCTAACGCCATAGCTCGTATCCGCCGTCACATCAACCACAACATGTACAAAGCTCCTTATTTCAAGGGCAAGAGAGGTCGTCACACCCAAGTCGCTATCCGTGATCAAGCCATTCACACATGGGGCAAAGACAACAGCAAAATGTGTGATTGGTGTGGAAGGACAGGCCACAACATTGAAGATTGTCACTGTCTCAGATACTGTTGTCACTGCTCATGCCACAGTCACAATGGCACTGACTGTCTCCACCCCCACAACTTTTGCAACAAGTTTGAAGATTGCAAAGTTTACCCTTCTCACCCTAACTTTGAGTGCAGCCATTGCGCTGCTGTTGATGATGACATCGACGTCTAAAGGACGTTAACAAGGGGGTAATGTCACAGACTGCCTTCTCTTACCTAATCTTCTCTTTCCTTTTATGTCTTGTTCCAGACCACTGTCTCCACCACTTACCTAACTTACCTATGGAATATTCTTGCATTTTCTAGAGGACTTCCATAAGGTTCTATGAGCTTCCATTCCCTTCTGTAACATTCTACGACCTTCCAGTAGCTTCCGTTTCTCCTTGTATATATACTGTCTCTAGTAGCATAGAATGAGTTCTCTAAGCTTGTTCTATTTGTGCAATACAGGCTGTTGTCACTTCCTTGAACGCATGCAGCTTCCCTCAGAAAGAACCTCTTTGCGATAGTCAACTTTGTCGCTATTCGCCTCTCATCTCTAAATGTCTTCGAGATCATGTGTTATATCTTGCTTGATTCCAAGTCACATCAACTTGTGTAATCTTCGCTTGTTCCCAGACAAAGTCACGTGATGTATCATGTGATCTTCTTCAACTCTTCAATTAGTCACGTGACGTCTCATGTGATTAACCCCAACACCCAACACCCGCCTTTCTGCTTTGAAACACTGACACGATTACCACATTAGGACGACTTCCTAATTGAGACGTCGGGTCGACTTCCTATTTGGGAAATACCCCTGTCTGAAAACTCCAGAACCAAGACGACTGAAAGACATGGTGACCTGACCATGACAATCTTGGAGTTGGTAGGACTGTCAGGAGGAGGAGAGGTGATGATGTAAGGGGTGTTGCCAGCACTGTTGGCAGGAGAGGATAAGTGGGAAGGGATAAAGATGGGGGAGGATAAGCAGGACATGGCTAAGGATGAGAGGGCAAGTAGTTGTTTGAAGGGGCAAAGGTGGTGGGTTTGGTGTTGAAAGTGTTGGGTAATTGGATCGTTGTCAAAGATTTGGAGGATTTGTTGAAGGCTGGGGCAGTAGTAGTAAGTGTAAGAGGCCAGTGTGAAGTGGGGATAAGAATCGTTTGAGGATTTCGATGGTCTCTTTATACTATTGGTCATCCAGCTGCAGTGGGGTTTGAAAGGTAGAAGTCTGACAATGCATCGGGGGCATGTAAGTCCTTGTGATCAATCCAGGAATCGTTGGAGTGTGGATAACCCTTCCAATGCATGAGGTATTGAAGTTTTTGTCTTCTGCCATATTGCTGTGCATCTAGAATGGTCTCGATCTTGTAGTCTTCTTTACTATCAATGATTGGAGGTGGTCATGTAAAGGGCATGCCATATTGCTCCGTCTCCTTATAGGGAAGAAGAAGGTCTGTGTGGAACACATTGTGAATCTTCATCGATTGTAGAAGTGCAAGTTGCATGGCCACGGGACTGATCTTCTATGTAACTTTGAAGGGTCCATATTGCTTTGGGGAAAGTTTGCAATTGCCGGCAATAGATAAGTTGCGACCTTCAAGCCAAACTTGGTCACCTTCTTTAATCTCCATTAGCTTTTTATTGTCCTTGTGGCTTTGTATGTGTTGTAGAAGTTTCTGGGCTGATTGCCTTGCATCATCCAGGAGGCATAGACGTGCTTCTGCAGCTGGAGTCAGTGATTCTAGATGTTTCAGAATCACCTGTGGTTTCATTCCAATCAGAAGTTCATGTGGAGTTCTGTGTGCTATGTCATGTTTCCAAGAGTTGTGTGCAAATTCAGCAACAGGGAGAAGTTGACTCCAGGTGGAAGGCTTTCCAGATGTCCAGGGTCACAAATACTGTTCAATCCAGGCATTCATTCATTCTGTCTGTCCATCAGTGCAAGGGTGAAAGGCTGTGGAAAGATTTTGTTGAATTCCAAGTGCCTTGCACATTTCTTTTGCAAATGCAGAGGTAAACTGGGGATCATGGTCCAAGATGATCCTTTTGGGAAGTCTGAACCAAGGTACAAGGTATTTCAGATACTCAAGGGCTACATCTGTTCTGTCAATTGTTTTCGTGCATGGAATGAATTTAGCTGCTTTAGAATAGCCTTGATTGACGATTGTGAGAATGGAATCAAAGCCTTGTGACTTGGGTAGATCTGTAATCAGGTCCATAGACACATATTGGAAAGGGCCTTCTTTGACAGGTGTATCAAAACGTTGCAAGGGTGCTTTTGATCAATGTATGTTGGTTTTGGACTCTTGACAATATGCACATCCTTTGACATATTGTTCCATGAATTCCCTGAGTCTGGGGCCTTTGTATTGTTCACATACGAGTTCCCAAGTGTTAGAAATACCAGGATGTCCTGCTGCGGGGGAATTGTGAAGGGTTTGAAGGATGTCATGTCAAAGGTCTGGGTTGTCTTCAAGGAAAATTTTGTTGGCATGTGTTGGAGTGAAGAGGTGATCAGGGAGAAGGACATGTGGTTCATTAGTATCCACCCCCTTGTTAAGGTCTTTCTTTGTGACAACAAATTGGCCATGGTATTTGTTGACCCAGGGATGTGTTCTAGAGTGTAATCGAAGTGTTGAAGGAATTCTATCTATCTGGCTTGTTGGCCAGTGATTTTGCATGGGTCGCAGAAGTATTGTAGGTTTTTGTGGTCAGTTCAAACACGAATTGCATGTGTGGCTCCTAGAAACAATAGGCAGCCACATTTGAATCCAAAGATTATACCAGCAAGTTCTTTGTCATGTGTGTTGTAGTTCTTTTCTGCAGGAAGAAGACTTCTGGAGTGGAAGGCAATAGGATAGATACCATCCTCAAATTCTTGAGCAATAACCACTCCAAGGGCATAACCAGACGTGTCAGTTTCCATAACAAACTGTTTGGTCCAATCTGGGGTGTGAAGTACTGGGTAGTTGCTGCAGATCCTTTTAAGTTCTAGGAAAGTGTTGTTGCATTCATCTGTCCAAATAAATTGCTTGTTTTTGCGCATAAGATCATTTAGAGGGCATGCAATGTCAGAGAAATTCTTGAAGAACGCTCTGTAGAAATTGCAAAATCTGAGGAAACTTCACACATCTTTAACAGTTTGAGGGGTTGGCCAGTCAGCAATGCCTTGAACTTTGACAGGATCCATTTTGACAGTTCCATTGCCAATAAGTACTCCAAGATATTTGACTTTGTGTTGATGGAACTTGCACTTTTCTGGTTTGAGGAATAGGTCGAATTTCTCAAGTTTATCCAAGATATGGTTGATGCGGAGTTTGTGGAGTACTTCATCATCTTCTGTGGCAATGATCATGTCGTCCATGTAGATACAAAGCCATCCTTGTGCAACTTCCTCTTGGAAAATGTCATCCATTATTGTTTGAAAGGTGGCTGGGGAGTTGGTTAGTCCAAAGAATATGACAGTCAGTTTGAAGAGTCCTTCACTAGTTTTAAAGGCAGCTTTGTATTTGTCGCCTTCTTTAATGCAAATGTTATTGTAGCCCCATCAAATGTTGAATTTAGAGAATAGATGTTTTTCTGCTAGATCATAAATGAGTTCCAAGATTAATGGTAATGGATATTTATTTGGAATTGTCCATTTATTGAGGTTGCGGTAATCTTGGACTGGGCGAAACTTGCCATCTTTCTTTCAAATAAGGAAGAATCCACTAGCATAAGGGGATTTGGAGTGACAAATTCTTTGTAGGCATAGGTTTTGGGATAAGAATTCACATTGTTCTTCCTTTTCTTTGGGAGACAAGGGGTAGACTCTGCAGTTAATTGATATAGGAGTGTCTTCCTTAAGTTCAATGGCATGGTCCCAGGGTCATCAAGCAGGGAATCATTCTGACGCTTCTTCGGATAAGACTTTCCCATGACAGTAGTACCATTCAGGGACAATTTCTTGCCAGGTGTGTTTCTTTTTATTGGTGGCATCTTGTGCTAGCTATGAGGCGATGGTAGTTTTGGCAATTCTTGTCTGAAGCCAGACTTTGTCACCTTCTTCCCATCCAGGAATGGATTGTACCCAGATAGGCGTAGTTTCCAATTGTCTAGTGCCTTTGAGAATAGGCCACCAGTTGTTAGCTTTAGCCATAGAAATTGTGGTAAAGCCATTAATGCGACCATTACGCCAGTCTATGTCTGGATTTGAGGCTTCAAGGAAGGGGTAGCCAAGAATGAAATCATCTTGTCCTATGTTGGCAACATAGAAGGCATGAAGGGCTTGTTCTCCATTATTATTGACTGTTAAGTCTACCACTTCCAGAATTTGTCTGGCTTTGTTGGAGGTTCCATCTACGTTTTGAACCTTTCTTGCTTTCGCTAGTGTTTATGTGGTTAATTTGAGTTGTTTGACAGCGCAAGGGTGAATAAAACATTCAGTTGCACCACTGTCTAGGGGTGCTTTTCGATCGACTTGTTTCCTTCTGGTTTGTAGCTGAAAGGGGACTTGTATTGCATGTTTTTGAGCTATGTACATAGAACCAGAATTATTTAGGACTGCCTGAGCAAGAGCTGTAATACTAAGGTAGCCTGAAAATCCATATCTTCTCCAAGGGAGCGCATTTTGTCCATGAAGGCGCAACAGTCTTCCTCAGATAAATGTGCCACTTGTGCAGTGAGGGACATAGTTGCAGGGAGAGAGTCAGAGACAACCGATTTGTCGTCATCTTCAATTTGAACGGTGCAAGTTGTACAAGCACATGTCTTTTTATTGGGGCAGTCACGGATAAGGTGGCCTTGCTTTCCACATTCAAAGCATTGGCCCATCTTGCGGTACTCCTCATGTTCTTTATCATTTGTGGCTTTACGGATAACAGTGGATGTATCCATGGTGTTATCATCTTGGGGAGGAAGACATGGTCAGGGGGGTTGTGCACGATTTCCTGGTCCACACCAGTTTTGATTGTTGGAACCAGTGTTATTGCCACTAGGGCAACACCAGACCCATCCAGAGTTTTGTCTCTGTCCTTGTCCTTGGGTATGATTACCACTAGAAGTGCCATATTCTGAATGGAGTGCTTTGGTTTTTAGGTAAATCTTCTGTTGGTGTTGGACTGCAGCTCTCCATTGTTTGTAGCTTTCAGGATTTTCCATCTTGATACAGGCATCAGCCAGTGATCATGGAAGTCCCAAGGCAAAGGTTCGTAAGTTGGAGGGGTCGTTTAGGTCAAGTTCACCACATTGTCCCAAGGTTTTGAAAGTGGCAAGGTATTCATCAAGGTTGTCACCTTTCATTTTGAGCTTTTTCAGCTTGTCTTGGGCTCTTTTGCATTCCACATAGTCAGAAAAGGCCTCTGTAAATTTCTTTTCGAGTTCTAACCAGATGTTAGATTGACAAGGAATCATGCTTGGATCATTGACAACCAGTCAGAGCCATTTGTTGGCCATGTCTACCCATCCTTCACATTTTGATCCTTCCAAGAGCAAGAGAAAATAAAGACTTCTCATGATGGGATCCTTGGCTATGTCGGCTTTATAGTTCATCAACATAAATCAGTTGAACATGTTCAGGAATCTAGTGGTTTGCACATAATCTCCATTATATTTATCTGGGTGGATACCCTCAAGACAGCATGCTTTATCTTCCTTATCTTCTGGGAGATCTGCAAGGGAAAAAGGGTAATCTCCAGTTCCACAAGGTTGGTGTGGAGGTTTATCACATGCTGTATGAGAAGATCGTACTCCAAAGGATCCAAATGGATCTTTGTCTCTGCATTGTACTTGTTCATTGTCTTCGTTGCTGCTTGGGTCATCAAATGGAGTGAGGGGTCAATTAATTGGTTCTTTAGAGGAAGATTCTATTGCAGCAGCAAGTTGTTCTGAAGACAGGAATCCACTACCGGTTTCTCAAGGTTGGTTTTCAATACAAGACAGTGGTTGAGTAGGTGGTCGAGTGGGAACTCCACTTTGTTCAAGTAGTTCGAAGTCAATTCTGGGGAGAGGGTGGTTTTTGAGTCCAAGTTTGCTTCGAGCCAGTTGAAAGCATTCAAATTTGTTTCCTCAGACATGTACTTCAAACCAAACTCCATAGACGTTGCTTACCAAGACCAACGCATTATTGAGTCTTGCGTAATAGCCAGTGTAGGGTGCTCCAGTTTCTTGACTTCCAAGCAAGTG